>OKSV01000601.1_pt1 | contig 20871 bp, 19 predicted proteins | sample 1601261 | NCBI WGS metagenome assembly OKSV01 (sample SAMEA3879560, study PRJEB24766) | human gut metagenome | biome: human-associated habitat; feature: feces | place: USA | collected 1985/1987
CCAAAGCTGAGCATCTCGTCGGCGCGGGCGCGCACCTCATCGCTCACGCCGTCCGAACCGCCAATCACAAAGGCGATGTCGCTGCTGCCTCGCAGCATAAGATCGTCGAGCCTCGCCGAGAGCTCCTCACTCGAACGCTCCTTGCCCTCGATAGCCAGCAGGATCACATGCGCTCGAGACGGCAATGCAGCAAGAATTGCCGCCCCCTCCTTGTCGCGCGCGGCATCCACGCCGCCCGCCTTAGCCGGGTCGATATCGGCCACCTCGCGGATATCCACCTTGGCATAGGCGCCTAGGCGCTTGGTGTACTCAGCGCACGCGTCCTTCCAAAAGCGCTCCTTGAGCTTACCGACGCAAACGACGGTGTATTTCACGCGCGTCTACTCCTTCGAATCGTTTTGAACTTTGCCGGCGGTCAGCATCTGCTCGAACATAGAGGCCGACTGCGAGAAGTCGCTCGGCAGCACGACCGTCGAGGTTTTACCCGTGCGAGCAAACTCCGTCATCATCTCGGACCACTGCGTAAACATGAACAGTTGGTTGGCCTCGTCATTGCCGACACCCGTCTCCTGGATGATCTCGAGCGAATCTTTGATACCCAGTGCGATGGCCTTGCGCTGGTTGGCGATGCCCTCGCCCGCCTTTTCCATAGCCTCGGCCTCGGCGGTCGCCTCGGTGACGCGCTTGATGCGGTCGGCCTCGGCGAGCTCCTGTGCCGCAGCGCGCTTGCGCTGGGCGGCGTTGATGTCGTTCATGGAGTTCTCGACCTCGGTCGGCAGTGCGATTTTGGTGATGAGCGTCGACACGAGGGTGAAGCCGTAGGCGGCCATCTGCTCGGAAACGGTAGCGTTGACATCCTTGGCGATGTCATCCTTCTTGGCAAAGACCTCGTCGAGTGTGTAGACGGGAATCGAAGAGCGCAGGGCGTCGGTGATGAAGTCACGCATCTGGTCGACGGGCTCCTGCAGCATGTAGTAGCTCTTGTAGATACCCGAATCTGCCGGGCCGGCGCCCATGTCATAGCTCACGTGGTACTGAGCAGAGACCTCAAGGCCGATGGTCACGTTGTCCTGGGTCTTAACGTCGATGCCAAAACCGTTTTTCATGGTGCGCAGACTCACCGTGGCGGCTTTGCGGTCAATCACGGGCACCTTCATGTGGAAGCCCGCGTTGACGATGCGGTTAAACTTGCCCAGACGCTCGATGATCACGGCATGCTGCTGTTCAACGACATAGCAGGCGTTGGGAAGCAGTAACAACAAAATGATGATGGGAATCAAAAGGCTGGTAAGGGCGGCGATGATACCGGACAACAGCATGGTCTCTCCTCTGATAGGCACACGTTGGCACTAGGATACCCGCACGAAGCAGCAACGTGACATCAACAAGAGGCCCATAACAAAAAGCTCCCATTGCTGGGAGCTCTTTCATTTAATGGTGCGGGCGAAAGGACTTGAACCTTCATGGGGTTGCCCCCATACGGACCTGAACCGTACGCGTCTGCCAATTCCGCCACGCCCGCGTGCAGGAATTAGAATAACGGAGCGCCACCACGAACGCAAGAACTATTTTTGAAAAAGTTTGCAGGCATTCTCCCAAGCGGCTTGCACGATTGTTTCGGCGTCCTCACCCGTGCGATCGACACGGTCGTTGACCAGCGTGTTTGCCGTAATGGAGATCATTGCGGGCTCGCATTCAAGACCGCGGATGGGCTCCGGAGCCATATACGGGCAATCCGTCTCGAACAAAATTCGATCGAGTGGAGTTGCCGCAAATGCCTCGCGCACATCGTCGTTGCGCTTAAAAGTGGCCGCACCGCCATAGGCGATATAGCAGCCCAAATCCACAAAGCGCTCCATCGTGGCGCGGTCCTCGCCAAAACAGTGCAGCACACAACCAGCCTGGGGCACACCCACCTCGCGCAGTACGTTGTACGCATCAACGTGCGAGGTGCGCTCCCCATCCGAGTCCTCGTGACGCAGGTGCAGCTCCACCGGCACATTGCGGCGCACGGCAAGCTCGAGCTGGCGCGCCATGCAATCAATCTGCACGTTATGGGGTGCCGGCGCGATATCGTCGTCATAGTCCATGTGGTAGTCCAGGCCGATTTCGCCAATACCGGCGCATAAGGGGTCATCAAGTGCCGCAACGACCTGTGCATGAACGTCGTCGGTATAGTCCGGCGCGCCATACGGATGCACGCCGGCAAGATACTTGATCTGCGGGATATCCTGCATCGGAAGAATCTCGCGCACCAGCCAGTCGCTATAGTCCGCCACGCTGCGCTTGTCAGCAATGGGGTCGAACATCGTCACCAACAGGTCGACGCCCGCGGCTTTGGCGCGCACGAGCGTCTCGGGCACATCCTTGCCCCAAAACGAAAGCAGATGTGCATGCGTGTCGGCAAGCGGCGCCAAGGGCACGGGACAAGCAACCGTCTTCTTTTTCTTGGTAAACGTCACGCGTTCGGCATTAGGCGTCATGGATTAGCTCCCGGGCCAGACGGACAAAGTCGGCAACATCGAGCGTCTCGGCGCGCGTGGTGGGTGCGATACCGCAAACCTCAAAAGCGGCATCGAGCACGTCCTTGGCAAAACCGTTGGCGCTCATGGAATTGCGGATGGTCTTGCGACGCTGAGCAAATGCAGCATCAATCACGCGGGCCACAAATTCGCGATCGAGTCCTTCGGGCACCACGCCGTCAACACGGTCGATACGCACGACGGCCGAGTCCACGTGCGGCGCCGGCATAAAGCAACGCGGCGGCACCTCAAAGCGATCCGTCACCTGCGCGTACAGGCCGAGCTTTGCCGTATAGCCGCCATAGGTCTTGTTGCCCGGCGCTGCGGCAATGCGATCGGCAACCTCCTTTTGCACCATGACGACGGCACGCTTGAGCGCCGGCATCGTCTGGAAAAATTGCAAAATGATCGTCGCCGCCACGTTATAGGGCAGGTTCGCGACAAATACCGTGGGCTCGCCGCCGGCAGCCTGCTCAATCTGCTCCGGGCCCACCTTAAGCGCGTCGCCCATGATAAAGTGGAAGTTGGCGTAGTCGGCGGCGTGAGCATCGAGCACCGGCTCGAGCTCGGGATCTGCCTCAATCGACGTGACGCACGCCGCTTCCTGCAGCAACGCAAGTGTCAACGTACCGCAACCCGGACCCACCTCGAGTACGCGCTCGTCACCTGCAAGCTCGGAAAGCTCGCAGATACGCTCGATCACATGATTGTCGATTAGAAAGTTCTGGCCCAGGCGATGCTTAGTCGCAAGGCCAAACTCCTCTAGCAGCTCCCTGGTGGCCGTGGGGTTTGCCAAAGGCGAAGTTGTCATGGTTGCCTCCTTAGCATGATGGCGGCGTCTTGAAACAAAAGGGCATGGACCGTGGCGGCCATGCCCTTACAGCTAAACAGCAAATTGCCGATATGGCGCGCTACGTCTTAGCCCAGACGCGGGAACAGCGGCTCACCCTTCTCGACGGGCTGACCACCAGCAAGCAGGCCCCAAGCGCAAATGCCCTTGAGGTCGTCGGTCGCGGCCTCGTTCTCACAGGACAGGCGACGCAGGGCCTCGACGGAAGTCTGAGGCATGAGCGGCATCAGCAGGTGAGCGGCAATGCGGATGGCCTCGAGCAGGTTGTAGATCACAAACGCCAGCTCGTCAGCCTTGGCCTCGTCCTTGGCAAGCGCCCAGGGCTCAGAGTCCTCGATGTAGTGGTTGGCAGCATGGATGAGCTCCATGACCTCATCCTTGGCTCCGCCGTAATCGAGCACGTCCATCTTGGCCATGTAGCGCTCAACCAGACCGTCGGCGATCTTTGCCAGAGGGTTGTCAAACGTATCGAACGACGCGGGCTTGGCAGGCGCGCAACCGTCAAAGTACTTGCCGCTCATGTTGAGCGAACGCGAGATAAGGTTGCCCCAGCTGTTGGCCAGGTCAGCGTTGTAGACCTGCTCCATGCGATCGAAGCTGATGGCGCCGTCGGTGCCGGGAACCACGTCGGTCATGAAGTAGTAGCGATAGCCCTCGACGCCCAGCATGTCGATAACGTCCTGCGGAGCGATGGCGTTGCCGCGGCTCTTGGACATCTTCTCGGCCTTGCCAGTCTCGGCATTGCGCACGGTCAGGAAGCCGTGGGCAAAGACGTGCTCGGGCAGGGCCTCGCCGATGGCCATGAGCATGGCGGGCCAAATGACGCAGTGGAAGCGAATGATGTCCTTACCCACGATGTGGAACTGCGCGGGCCAGCGATAGGCCAGCTCGGCACGCGCCTCGTCGGTGTCGACACCGTAGCCGACGGCCGTCATATAGTTGAGCAGCGCGTCGAACCATACATAGGTCACATGGCCCTCGTCAAACGGAACCTGGATGCCCCAGTCGAAGCTCGTACGGCTCACGGAAAGGTCATTAAGGCCGCCCTCGACAAAGCTGCGAACCTCGTTCATGCGGAACGCGGGCTCGACAAAGTCGGGGTGCTCGTCATAGAGCTTGAGCAGCTTGTCCTGGAAAGCGGAAAGCTTGAAGAAGTAGGACTCCTCCTGCACGCGCTCAAGCGGACGGTGGCAGTCGGGGCACAGGTGCTGGCCGACGCTGCCGTACTCCTCGTCGCCCTTCTGGACCTGTGTATCGGTGAAGTAGGTCTCATCAGGCACGCAATACCAGCCGTCGTAGCTGCCCTTATACAGGTAACCGGACTCCTTCATGCGCTCCCACAGGTACTGCACGGCATGATGCTGGCGCGGCTCGGTGGTGCGGATGAAGTCGTCGTTGGAGATCTCGAGCTTGTTCCAAAGCTCCTTGAAGTGCGGAGCCTGGCTGTCGGTCCACTCCTGAGGCGTCATGTTGTGCTTGGCTGCGGCCTCGGCGACCTTCTCGCCGTGCTCGTCCATGCCGGTCAGGAACTTGACGTTATAGCCGGCGGAGCGGCGATAGCGAGCCTGAACGTCGGCGATGATGGTGGAATAAGCCGTGCCCAGGTGCGGATCGGCGTTGACGTAGTAGATGGGCGTCGTGATAAAGAACGAAGGCTTGCTTTGATCCATGGGGTTTGTCCTCCAGAAAAACGTTGCATACAGGGGATGATTCTAGCGCAAGGGCTGGATATCCTCCATCTATTGCATATCGAGCACCATGGCATAGACATCGCGCTTGCGGCGCGAATACTTCTGAGACAGGCGCTTGGCCACCGCAGAGGCGGGCTCCCCCTCCTCGAGCGCGGCGCGGATATCCTCGCGCAGGGCCTCGTCGGGATCCGCTGCCGCGGCGCCAACCGGTACGATGCCAGCCTCCTCGTCCTCGCTCGGCGGCGCGATGACCAGCGCAATCTCGCCCTTTACCTCGCCGCGAGCACGCAGCTCCTCGGCGAGCTGGGCAGCGGGCCCGCGCAAGACCTCCTCGTGCAGCTTGGTGAGTTCGCGGCAGACGGCAACCTCACGCTGGGGAAAGACCTCCACCACGGCCTCGAGCGTCGCCACGATGCGATGTGGAGACTCGTAGAAGATGAGCGCGCCGGGCACCACGGCAAGGCGCTGCAAACGGCGCACACGGTCGCCGTGCTTTCGGCCCAAAAAGCCCTCGAAGAAAAAATGCTCGCAGGGAATGCCGGACGAAACGAGCGCCGTGACGCAAGCAGAGGGCCCGGGAATAACTTCTACGGGCACATCGGCCTCACGTGCCGCCTCGACCAGCGCCTGGCCGGGATCGGACACGCTCGGCATGCCGGCGTCCGAGGCAAAGGCGAGGGTCTCCCCCGCCAGCAGACGGTCGACCAGGCCGGTGGCGCGGCTGGCGATCACATTCTCGTCGCAACGGACAAGCGGCTTGGAAATGCCCAGATGCATCAGCAGCTTTGACGTCACACGCGTGTCTTCGCAGCAGATGGCATCGGCGGCGGCAAAGGCCTCGCCAACGCGTGGGGACAGGTCGCCCAGGTTGCCGATGGGCGTGCCGACCACATAGAGTTTGCCCGTATGGGCGCTGTTTTGCGTCATATCAACCTATTCAATCATGCCGCGCTCGAGCGTGCCGAGCGCCGCGCGGGCGTCCCATGCTGCAATGCGCTTCTCGGTCTTCCACGTTTGGAAGAACCAACCGGCAGCCGGCGCAAACGAAGCCAGCTGATTGGCGATAAACACGCGCTCGTAGGCATTGCGGCCCTCGGGCGTAACCGACGAGTTGGCAAAGATCGCCGCGCCCGACCATTCGCCCACCAGCACGGGGAACCCAGTTGAAATCGCTTCTTTAAGCTCGCGCTTGTTACGCGAAATCGCCGTCGTCAGCCCGCGGGGGCTCGTGATGTCGAGCGCATGCTCGTCGCGGTAATGGTACAGGTGAAGGTCCATGTAGACGTTCTTGTACTTGGCGCCGCGCATAAAATGCTTCCACTCGCTGGGATGCCCCGACGACGAGAAAACGACGATCTTATCCTCGGGCATATACGAACGGACGAGCTCGTAAGCATCGCGATAGAAATTGCGCAGGTAGTGAGCAGGAATGCCATCCGTCATGGTGAAGAGGCTCTTGCGGACACTCATCTGCGGCGTATCCAGCAGCTCAATACCCAGCAGGCTCTCGGCCTCGCCGTAGCGATCGGCCAAGCGCTCGAGCACGTCGAGTGCGACATGACGACCGTTGGTGGACGAATGCCACTCGGCAACAGCCTCCGGCGTGGCGGGCGAATCGTTGGAATCGCCCTGGCCACCGGGCACAGTCGCCAGGTCAAGCAGCACGCGGATGTTGTACTTGGCAGCCCACTCAATCGCGCGGTCGATGTAATCGACAACCGAGATGTAGGAGGCATCGGACTCCTGTGAGCCAAAGGCATACCAAGGCACCGGCAGGCGCACGGCGTTGAGGCCGATCTGCGCCATGCGACGGAAATCGTCCTCGCTCACAAACGTCTCGTAATGACGGCGCATGCGCTCGTTATAGGCGGCGGTGCCCATGGCCTCCTGCAGCTCGGCCGCGTTGGATGCACCGGTCGCCGCGTATAGCGACGGGGTCACCCAAGGCTCGGGAATAAACCAGCCAGAGAGATTAACGCCGAGTATCCTCTCCATCACTGCCCCCTTCGGATCGTGCAGGCCGAGCCTGCATCGTATTGCATAGGAAAAGTATCGTTTTGAGTATACCCGCGCGTGCGGACAGACGACCGAACGGTCTGTAAAGTGGCGCAAAAGCGGGAGGAATGTCTGAGCGGGCGGGCCCGAGATGTGCACGCACGTCGGAAGTAAGCGCCGGAAAGCGCATCCCACTCTGAAGCCAAATTCCGGGACGCAATTTCCGCAGAGCCCTCAATAAAAGAAAAGGACCCCTTTGCAGAGGTCCTAGTCAATTCAAGGTGGCGGGGAAGGGAATCGAACCCCTGACACGAGGATTTTCAGTCCTCTGCTCTACCAACTGAGCTACCCAGCCATTTGAGGTGTGCCTTGTTTCAAGGCTTGATTAGTATAACCAAGGACGCGTTCCGGTCAACCGAGAATTTTAAAAAAGTTTTTGAGCACAGCCTCGGTTCTATAAATCGGCACGTCAGAGGCATCAGCCGGCAGCAAGAAGTTTTTCACTCAGAGCCGCACGGGCAAACTCACTTGGCGTCATCCCCTCGGCAGCCGCCCGTCGACGAATGGCCTCCTTCATTCCCAGAGGAATCTTGACCGACAGCGTTGCCGTCCCCTCACCTGAGAGCGGGGGCCGTCCATGCACGATCCCACCAACGGTGTGTTCGCCATCCGGAAACTCTCCGCGCTCGTACGACTCGCACCACGCGTCAATCATTTCATCCGTTACAACCTGACCATTAGCGGCCGTATACGTCTTGCCCATCATCGACCCCTTTGCCGAGCCTGTTCAATCTCCTGCCAAAATTTCTTCTGGACTGGAGACAAGGCATGAATGATAAGCCACCCACGGACAAGCTCGACCGCGACAAGCTCCACGCTTCGTCCGTCTGGGAGCCATCCAATCGCAAGCCATCTCGGCGGCTCGTCCTTCGACTCGCGACGAATGCACTCAGTAACCGCAAGCCAAGCGCTAAGCACCTGCTTTTCCGTCAGGTGCTTTTTAGCGTTGGGATGAATCTCAACATCCATGCATCTTCTCCTCCATCTTACCCAATTTCGTATGACGAAAGTCCACTGTCGCCAATTCTTAAGCCGGCACGCGTTGGAGAGCAGGGGTCGAAACAATGATTGAAGGACGCTCTAGTACGGCCCAGGCGCCGGGGCAGGAGCACATGCGCCAAGGGCGGACGTTTTCGTAGCGCGCGAGGATATTGCCGTCGCGATCGATGAAGGCGATGTCGATGGGATAGGCCATAAAACACGTATGGACCGAAGAGCAGCGTGGAAACGCCATGACGAGCGGCAGGCCGTTGGCGGCAACCGGACGCCGTCCCAGCATGCCGCGCAGGCGCATGACAAACGACTCCGCTACCACAAACTCGGCCGGCGTCCAACCCAGCCTATTGAGTGCCCGCGCGTAGGCGATGTAGGACGAGACCGCGGTCACATGACCACCCCCGGACGCCATGGATCGACCGTCACCGCGCGTTCATGCGCGAGCACGGCCGGCGCCCCCAGGGAAACGCCGGCGATGCTCAGCGAACTCGGCCATGGCTCGTAGTGCATGGTGCAGGTATAGGTCCTAAACGTGCCAGAAAGAGAGAGCAGGCTACCATCCGATGACGCCGCGCCTTGCTCGCTCGAGACCTCGACCTGCAGGTCATATCCCTCCATGGCATCCTGAATCTGAGCTTGAACAGTCGCGGAAGCGTCAATGGAGCTCTCGTCACCCTCCCCGCCCGGCGCCACAGCGTGCGCCAGCACGATGTCGGGCACCACGCGGTCGAAGCGCGCGACCGCGCCGGCAAAGATCATGACGTTGTACGCGATGAGAGCCAGCACGAGCAGGACAGGCGTGACCATGGCCATCTCGACCGTCGCCTGGGCACGCTCCTCGCGAAAGCCCGTGCGAATGCCCATTACGACCCACCGCCAAAAGCACCCACCAGCGTGGCAACATCGACAGTGAGCGGGATGGAGCCGCCGCCGGGCAGCGGGATCTCCGCAAGTGTGAATATCGCGCCGCTGATGGTGCGCTCGACGTGATATTCCAAGGCCTCGCAAAGCGCCTTGGGGTCAGTCACGCCCAAGGGGATTTTTCGCAGGGTATCTTGAGCTTTGGAGATGCCCGCGATATCGGACCCCGGACTTTTGATGACATTGGCGGTATCGGTCAGCACCGGTTTTCGCAGACGCAAATCGCACGGTTCGAGCCCCAGCGCCGCCACGGAGAACGAAACGGTGTCACCGAGCCAGGACGCGATGGAGCCCAGCGCGCCGCTACTCCCTCCCAAGCCACCGATCAGCTCTCCCATAAGCTCGTCGGCCGCACCCTGGATGTCTCCGTACCCCACAAGTAGGCGGCCCCAAACATCCATAACGCCATCGAGCACGCCGGCAACGCCGCCCGAACGCTCCTCCAGTGTCGAGAAAAACCGCGAGAGAACGTTATTTTGTGCCGTCGCATCATCGGGCGCGAGCACTGCAGCAGAAATTGCACCACGATCGCCAAGCTCAACTGCCGTGTTAAACGAAGAGTTGAGCTCGTCGGGACTGGAGATGGCGCCCGAGACCGCAAAGGCGACCACGCCGTTGCGACCGGGCGGGGCGATGCGCGGGCGCTCACCCGAAAGCTCTTTGATGGCGGTATCGAACGCATTGCCCGCACGGTCGGCTTCGTCCTCGGTTTGACGCTCGAGTTCGAGTTCCTTGTTGCGACAGTCGACGTAGTCCTCCAGGGCGTCTTTAAACTTGTCAAAGTGATACTCGAAGCCGTTTTCGATAGAGGTTGAAGGCGCCGCAACAGCACCAAGCGACGAAACGCCAAAATGGCATTTGCTGCATTTATCTTGCCCATCGTAATCGGCAACCGAAGCAAATCCGCTCGGCGTTCCTTTCTTATAGTTAGGGCAGGTCGTCCCGTAATGCAGATACGCCTTGTCATCGTTCACGCTAGTCGGCCACACCGCATCGGTATAGAGTTCCGTCGCCCGGACCTCATCAGAGTTGCGCGGCAGCAGCGGAATATAGGAGGAGACCCTGTCTCCGTTCTCGGTTATATATGCCCGATCGACCTCCGCGCTCGCATAGGTATAAAACGCCTTACGCGCCGCAGACTCCGCCTTCATCTCGACACTCGAGCCTTGGGGCTTCTCGTTTGCCAGACGCCAATGGTAGTAGTCCTTCGAGCGATCGAGCGCCACTTGCGGTTCCCACGTAACGCTCGAAGCGTAATGCGGATTTTGAACACCGGAGAGATCCGTTAGGCTTTTTGCGCGCTCCCACATACACGAACAGCTGCCGACCGAACCTTTATCCGATCCACCGCAATCCGCTAGCCAGGCACGCTCTTTGGCCTTCGCCGTCTCCTCCGATGCTTTTTGTAGCTCCTCGGCCGCGCGCTCCAGATCTTCCGACGCATCCTTAATGGCATCGGTCGAGATCTCGGACCCTTCGAGCGCAACAAAATCCGACTCGGATGTCCTGGGCACGGCAAGCGCCGTACCGGTATAGGTCACGCCGTCGGTATCCTGCGCCGATACTGCCTGCATGGCGCGCGCGGCAACCAGGTACGGCAAGGCGGTCTCGATCTTTCGCAGGCCCCTTGCCGCGCTTTTAGCAAACTTGTTACGCGTTTTAATGATCTGGGTTCCCGTTTCGATGATATCGCTGCCGACAACCTCGGCGCCCGGAATGAGAATGGCAACCAAGCCGGTGCCGATCGTGGCAAACCCCGCCAGGCCCAAACTCAAAATGCTCGCATCGACCACCGTGGCGGCTGTGTGATAGGACGACACCACGTTGGCGCCCGCCAGTGCACCGCTATCGGCCGCCACCTGGGTGTCTCCGGCGCGCGACATGCTCCATATCGCCGCGGTCGACGAAAACAGCAGCGTAAGCACCACCAGAATGACAACCGCAGAGGAGAGCGTGGTATAGGCACCGTCTTCGATAAACAAGTCGATACCGGCACGGCCCATAAAGCCGCCCCGCCTGCGGCGAGCGCCTGGTCGACGGCGGGCCGCAAACCCTTGCGTCACCCGCAGCAGGCAGCGCCTAATCCCATGCAGCAATCCATGAATCATAATCTCCCTCCAGCCATTCGGGACGCGATCGATACGAGACGTCGACCTTGAGCTCGACATAGCCACCCTCACCCGCACTGCCCATGGCCTGCACAAATGCACCGATTACGGGCAGCGGCTTAACCTCGCCGGCAACAGACACGGACGAAACGCCGCCAGCACCGGCCCGCCCCAACTCGATATCCCACGACAGCGGCCCGCCGGCATGAAAAATCGAGACGTCGGGCACCGCGGCAAGTCTGCGGCGAGTGAACTCCTTAAGGTCATCGTCGTCATCCACCGTCGTCGTGGTCATAAGCCGCGCGGTCTCAGCGGCGGCAGACTCCATGACCGCGCGCGTATAGAGCAGGCACACCGGCTGCAACGCGAGCAAGATAAGCGTCAAAAACGTCGGCAGCAAAAAGGCAGCCTCGACCGTAGACTGCGCCCGATCCTCGCACGCGATATCAATACAGAGCGATGTCCTTGGCACCCATCGCGGCATCGATAACCGACGACGGAGCGACGCCATGAGACGCTGCCCGCTCGACCAGTGCCGCCAAGCGCCCATCAGTGCCAGCGCGCCAAAGCCCCGCAATCGCCAGCACAATCGACAACAGCGCCACGGTGACGATGGCGTATTCGACGGTCGACTGAGCAGATTCCTCACGCAGGACATCATGCATTTCACGACCCCTCCTTTGACTCCGTTGTTTGCGGAACCAGACGCACGGCACGCAGGCGGCACGAGGCATCGCCGGCATCCGCGGCAACCGTCACCATGTCGACCCAGCCTCGCCCATCGCGCACGATGGCGCCCCATACGTTACCCTTAATATCGAGATAGCCGCTCAGGGCGAGCTGGGCCGTTGGCACCTCGCGGTAGGCGCGTAACATATCCGCCGCTGCCTCGGTCATCGGTCGGTCCTCGGACCATGCAAGCCGGACCGCAATCGCGTTGTCCTCAGGCGAATCCGTCGCAGTGCCAGACCGCTTGTCGAGCATCCGCAGAAAGGTTTGCGCCGTGACAGCGACATCCGAATCGTCCGCATCTCGCATCTCATCTTTTTGAGACGCCACCGCCGAATCTGAGCCCGAATCGAAGGCGGCCCCAGGACGCTGCTGCCGCGCGGCGTTTAGCCCCCAAACCGCCACTGCCACCGCCACAACCACACAGGCAAACACCAGCAGTGCGCCGGCAGGCCGCCTGCCCTCTACAGGCTGTTGATGCCCTCGCTGATAGCGTTCCATAGATCTTGGACCTTGCCCTTAAATGCGACAATGGCAATGATGGCGATCACCACGAGCACGCCGACCAAGATGGCGTATTCGGTGGTGCCCTGCGCACTCTCCTCCTGCAGTAGCTCCCCGGCATGCTGGCGAGCGCGAATTGACTGGCAAACAGCCCAGCTCCAGACCTTGCCAGCAACGTCAGTCATCGTGTTCATGTATTCCTCCCTACATCATCCCGCCTGCTCCCAACAGCGGGCCCAATATGGACAGAAGCAACGCCGGCAAGATGAGCGTGCCGGTGGGAATCAGCAGCTTGACGGGCGCACGCTCGATCTCGCGCTCGACCGCGGCGCGATGAGCCGCACGGATCTCGCGACTTTGAGCGGCCAGTGTCTCGGCAAGTGGGGCACCCAGAGCGAGCGCCTGCCCCACCGTGATGGCAAAGGTCTCGAGCGCTCGCACGTCCAGGTCGCGTGCGACGGCCAACAGCTCGTCCTCACGCGTGCCCACGCCCACCTGCCACGCCATGCAGGCCCGCTCAAGTCGAAGAGCCAGCACTGACCGGCGGTTGGCGCAGAAAATCTCAAGCGCCACATCAAACGAAAGACCGGCCGAAAGACCCAAGCGCACAACATCGATCATCTCGGACACTTCGCCGAGCGATACTCGCGCCGGGCCGCCCGCTCCAACCGCGCCCTTCATTCGCGCGGCCAGAGCATCGACCACCGAGCGACCCGCGGCAGCGACCAGCACCGCCTCGCGCTTGCAGGCCTCTGCGATCTTGCGTGCATCCGCCCGATCCAAACCCGTTGCGACAAATACACTCAGAGCGCACAGGCAAGCCGCAACTGCAACCGGGGCGCTCATAGCTTCACCCGCATAATGCGCCGGATAACCACCAGGGCAACGGCGTTGAGGGCAAGACCCAGCACCACAGTGCCCGCGCCGGCAGGCGTCGCAAGACCGCGACGAAAATCTGCCGAAAGCAGCGCCAACACCGCGCACATGCCCGTCGGCATCGCCGCGACCATATGCGCAGACATGCGAGCCTGCGACGTCTTAACATCCAGGCGGCGCTTGAGCTCAATGCGCTCCCCCACCATGCTCGACGCCTCGGACAGTAAGTCGGCAAGCGGAGCACCGGTGCGCTGAGACACCTTAAGCGCCAAGGTCACAAGCGAAAGGCCAGGGGCGTCGATGCGCACGAGCAAGTCATCGAGCGCGTCGGTCGCCGAGATGCCGCAATCGATTGCCGCCGCCACCCGCAAAAACTCGGTATGCACCGGTTCTTGCGCATGAGCGCCCACAAAGCGCATGCCCTGGGCCAGTGAATGTCCCGAGGCAAGCGACATGGAAAGTGCGGTAAACGCCTCGGGCATGGCCTCTTCTGCATCGTGTTGCTCGCGCCGGCTCTCAAAGCCATCCCGAGCGGCGCCAACGGCAAACGGAGCAACAAGTCCCAAGGCAAATCCGAGGGGCGATAACGACACCATCGTTAGCAAAACGCAGCAGACACCGCTCGATAGCAGCAGAAACGCCAAACGCCCCGAAGCATCCTCGATCGCGAGGCCAAGGCGACGCGCCGGAGCCAGCGATGCCCACGAACGGGCGATCTTTTTCAGCAGATCGTTTTCCACCAGCTCACGCGGCAGCTTCTCTGCCACCGTCTCGAGCGCCTGACGCGCCAGCTCCGCCGGCGGTACCTGCGGCACACGAGGTTCCGCCCCGCACGCCGTCGCAACAGAAAACCCTGCCAAACCCCCTACGACGAGGGGCACAGCGACCTCCATTCGTCCACCTCCTCTTGTGTGAGCGTCCCCGACCGCAGGCCTTCTGCGATAAACGGCGGCTCGCGGTCAAGCTTCCAGGTGCGCTCGGCGGCATCGAAAGTCACATAGCGCTCGAGCTCTACGCCGCCCGACGCGGCGCGACGCACCCCCGAATACGAGGAGACGAAACGCCTGCCATCGGCGTGGCGCTCGGACATCACGATGCCGTCGAGCGCCATGGCAATCTGCTCCTCGATGAGCTCGCTCGGCAGATCGATGCCATAACGTGCAAGCAACGTCAGACGCACCACGGTCTCCTGCTCGGAACCCGCATGAAGTGTGGTGAGCGACCCGTCGTGGCCCGTGTTCATGGCCTGCAACATGTCGCAGCACTCGGCACCGCGCACCTCGCCCACCACGATGCGGTCGGGGCGCATGCGCAGGGCATTGGTCACCAGGTCGCGGATCGTCACCGCACCCTCGCCCTCAATTGAAGCCTCGCGCGCCTCTAGGCGCACCACGTGCGGATGATGTGCAAACTTGAGCTCGGCAGAGTCCTCGATCGTCACGATGCGCTCGCCGGTGGAAATCTCACATGACAACGCGTTGAGCAGGGTGGTCTTACCAGATCCCGTGCCTCCCGCAACCGCCAGGTCCTGTCGCAGCGACACCGCGCACGACAGCAGCTGCGCATACCAAAGCGGCAGCGACCCCAGCCCCACAAGCTCGTCCAGCGAGCAGATGCGGTCCGAGAACTTTCGGATGGTGAGAATCGGTCCGTCAATCGCCACAGGCGGAATCACCGCGTTGACGCGATAGCCCGTTTTGAGGCGGGCGTTGACGATGGGACTGCGCTCGTCGATACGGCGGCCAAGTGGCGAGATGATGCGGTCGATAAGCACACGGATCTGCTCATCATCCTCAAACGCATGCTCGATGGGGTACAAGACGCCGCCGCGTTCAAAGAAAGCCGAGCGGCAGCCGTTGATCATGATTTCGGTAACGGTGTCGTCCTCGATGAGCGGCTGCAACGGCCCCAAGCCCACCACGTCATCCAAAATCTCGTCGATGATAGTCTCGCGCTCGGGCGTCGCGAGATCGGTCGGCTCCTCAACATTGAGCGCCGCCTCCACCGCAGGACGCAATTCCGAGCGGGCAAGTGCCGGGTCGATATAGGCGCTGATACGCGCCACTTCGTCGTAACCCATGCGGTCCATCACGGCGCGCTTGGTGCGTCGTTTCACCGCGCGGCGACGCCCCGCATCTACAGGCGCTGCCGCCGCTGCAGCGCCAGCAGCCTTAATCCTCGTTTGCAGGCTCATCGCTGATCACCCTCGCGCGACCAGGGAAGGCGAATACGCGGGCGTTCGGTGCGCATTGCACAGTCGGCGACCATATCGCTCCAAGGGCCGACGGCGCACCCCAGTTCCACGAGCATCTCGCGCGTGGCCTCGCGCACGCTGGTCGCAAAAGCGCTGGTCTGCCCCACTGCCTCGTCAGCGCGCCCAAACGCCATGAGCGCGGCGAGATCCTGCCCGCCATCGGCGATACGAATCTTGGAGCTCAACGCACAGGCAATCTCAAAGCGCATGGCGACGTCCTCGTCTGCCCCGCGCGCACCGAACCGGTTGAACACGGCGCTCATGCGCGTGCGCGGCACACCTACTCGACTTGCCAGTTCAATGACGCGCGACGCCGATGTCGCGGACGACACCGCCGCATCGCCAACGACCAGGCAACGGTCGCTCGCCGCCACCGCAGCCGCCACGGCATCGCCCCAAAAGACCGAGGTATCGATAAAGACCACGTCGGATTCGCGACGCAGGACATCAAGCAATAGCTCCACCGGACGTGCCATGAGCTCGGCTTGCTCGGGCGCCGCGACGGGACCCCAGAGCGTAACGCCCGGCGCCACGCGCATCGATGTGGCTACGATATCCGGCTCGGTGAGCGCGCCCGCCGCCGACGGCTCGATAAGTGCCGCCATATCGCGCGGAGCATCGACGCCTAACAAGTCGTAAAGGTTTCCAAACATCAGGTCCAGGTCGAGCACGGCGGCACGCAAGCCCAACAGCGACGATGCGTGTGCCATGGTGGCAACGATCGTCGACTTGCCGCAACCGCCCGAACCCGAAATGGCGCAGATGACCGGAGCTCGATGCTGCGGAGCGGCAGCGTCTGCCGGCGGCATCGGAGGCGGCGGGGCGGGCGTCGGCGTCCCCGTCTCCCCCGCCGCAACCACACGCTGCGTCCAAGCCGGCATGGCGGCTTGTTCGGTCTGCAAGGCAGGCTCGTTCTGTGCAATCTGCTCATGCTGCATCAGCGACAACTCGCCGCACCCGGCAAAGCCCTCAACTTCGTCGAGTTCATCCGCCAGATTCACGCCGTGCACGTATCCCATATCTACAGCCGGGGAGTCGCCAGCATGCTGTGCCGGCCCTCCAGCGTCATCGTATACAAGGGGGTTCCGGGGGCGCCGACCATGCTCGGCTTCCGCTTTTCCATAATCATCAACACGCGGGCCTCTTGTAGCGCGAGGCGCCCCGGGTTCCCTATCAACAAAAGCATCGGGCTCAATCGTCATGCGCCGATCGGAATCAACCGCTCCCTCGCCCGCGCGCCCGTTGCCGCATATACTGTGCGCAGCGATGACCTCGGTCGCCCCCGCGCGAAACAGTCCCTCGATATCCGACGGATCGAGCACTTCTATCAACACGACCACGCGACTCACGCGGCCTTCGGCCGTCAGGCGCGCAACAGTCTTGCGCACATCTTCGATATCAAACAGAGACGCCGCGATGATGGCAGCCCCGCGGCGCGACGGAAACGCCCGCGCCATGGAAACCAGCCCGTCCAGGTCACCCACGCGAAGCACCTGTGCACCCGCATCACGGCCCTCGACTTCCCGCTGCAACAGCCCGTAATCGCCGCACGCGCAGCACGCAAGCCAGATCGCCTTCATCACTCGTCGCCTCCGCTCTTTTTGCCGCGCGCCGTGGCGGGAATCGTCAAGCTGACCGTTCCCTTGCCCGAGGCTCCCAGCAGTTCCTTGACGTCTTCGGGGTCAGCCGCCAGCGTCACCCATTCGATCTTGCCCTCGCGCGTGGCACCGGAATTCTCACTGGTATCGATCACGTGCGCGCCGCACAGTCGATCGGTTACGCCATCTTTTTGCACGTACACGTCCACATAGCTGCCCACGCCCGTGGCACCGCCGACCGAGTGCTCGGCATCGACCGCCACCGAAACGGCGACCTTGCCCTTAGGCACCTCGAGCTTGTGGCTCTCGGCCTTGGTGTAGACATTGCAGATCACGGCGTTTTTGGGAATACGCGAAGTCGTCACGTCGCCGCGCACCTGGCGCAGCTCGGTCGCCGCGTCACGCGGCAGCAGACTCGTCAGCCATTCCTGGGTTATGACATTGGTCTCATCGAGGGTCTCGCCCACATCGATATCGCGCGCCGCGACGCATACCTCGACGCGATCGCCACCGTACTTGGCCAAGGTCTCAGCCTGGACCTGTTCGGCTTGCGAGCGGATCGACGAGCCGTAAACCATGCAGAGCAGAGCAGCGAGCACGCCCGCGACCAGACTGATGGCGATGCGCTTGCTCTTGTTCACGGCCGCTCCTCTCATGGCAGTGCCGGGCGAATGCCCGTACCACCATTGTCTGGGCGGTCAGAGCGCAAAGCGGCGCAATCGCGATCTTGGTTTTCGATGTCAAACCAATCGCTGACCAAAAGCTGACCAGCCCGTCAAGCTCGTGGCAAGGTTTTGGCCAGCACGTCAGCAAACTGCATGTTTCGAGGCTTTTCCGCAGCAAAAAAGCCGTCTCCCGAACAGTTGGGAGACGGCTGTCATAGGAAAAATCAATTACAGATGGACATCGGGATCGAGCATTTGAGCACTCACGCGCATGGATGACGCCAGGTTTTGGAACGTTTCCAAACGCAGACTGTCGATCTGCCCGGCGTCCTCGGCCTCGCGAACGGCACAACCCGGCTCATGGGTATGCGTGCAATCGCCAAACCGGCACGCGCGCGATGCCTCGACAATCTCGGGGAAGGCGCGCGCCAGACCCCGCTCGTGACCCACGAGCGGTAGGCTGCGCAGGCCCGGGGCATCGGCGATCACGCCGGCGTCGCCCGGCAGTGCCACCATCACGCGCGCGACGGTAGTGTGACGGCCCTGGTCGTCGCGTTCGCGCACACCGCCAGTCGCCAACGTATCGTGGCCCAGCAGCGCATTGAGCAGCGTCGACTTGCCGGCACCCGACTCGCCCAGAATCATGGCGCAGCTCCCGGCAGGCACGCAGGAACGAACCTCGTCCAGGCCGCGCCCCTCGGCAGAGGACGTCACGATCACGCGCACGTCCGGACCCACCAGGCGGCGCACGCGGTCCAGATCGCGCTCGAGCTCCTCGGCATCGCAGCGGTCAGCTTTGGTGAGCACCACCACCGGCTCGGCATCGCAGTCGAGCGCCAACACCAGCGAGCGCGCCACGCGGTCGAGCAGCACCTCGCCGGCACCGAGCGCCTGCACGATTAGCACGCTATCCACGTTGGAGCAGAGCACCTGACGCTCTCCGCGGGCACGGCCGCGCCAACGCTCAAAGCTCGTACGGCGCGGCAGCACGCACTCAATCACACCCATATCGTGCCCGGGAGCGCGGCGCACCGCCACACGATCGCCCACAGCGGGCAGCAGGACCTCGTCCTCGCCGCGCGACTTGGCAAACCCCACGGCATGCTCGGCACGAAACGTGTCATCGGCAGTCGCCACCAGTGGAAACCCGCGATCCAAGCGCACCACGGCGCCAAGCTGCATCTGCTCGGGTTCCTCGGCATGTGCGCAAAAATCGTCAAAGGCAGTCTGCTGGGCTTCATCGACCGGCAGGTCATCAAACGCCGGAACGTCCTGCAGCGCGTCGAGTCCCGGCACGCTTGCCAGCAGCTCCTCGGCAGACGCGGGGGCCTCGGTCGCAAGCTTCCGACGACGATCGCGCTTAGCCCGCGCCCCCGTCGTCTTTTTCTTCGCCTTAGCCTTCGCCTTGCCCACAAGCGCCTCCCAGCACCATAAATCACAACTGAGCAGGTATTTTAAATCAAAAAGAGCTGGCCGGGCAAAGCCCGACCAGCTCACAAACTTTCCCTCAGCCCTTTATCATCCGCGCGGGAGAAAAGCCAGCAAGGATACCGCAGGGCCCGCCCGCCGGGAGGGATTTCCTAAGGGCACATCCCGCAGCCGCAAAGCGGCGAGGACGTGCCCGTGGAAACCCCGCAGGCGGTCGGGCCCGGACAGGAACGTTACTCTTTTTCGACCGCGCGCATGATCGCCTTGTAGATCTCCATCAGCGGGATGATCAGGAAGGCCAGGCCCAGCGCGGCAAGAACGCCCTTGAGCTCAAGCGTCACGGGGCCAAAGAACATCTCGGCAAGCGTCGGCTGCACGGTCACGATCACCGTCAGCACCAGTGCCAACGCGGCAGAAGCCCACAGCCACTTGTTCTGCTTCTTCATGGTGAACAGCGACGCACGACGGCTGCGCATATTGAAGCAGTGGAAAATCTCGACCATGTTGAGCGTGATGAACGCCATCATCACGCCTTCCTCGTCGGCATTGCCGGCGATCATATCGGCGATGTGGATGTAGCCCATGTCAAAGTACACGCCCACAAAGAAGCTCGCCAGCACCAGCACGGTGATGATCAGACCCTGGACCACGCAGTCCAGGCCCATGTGACCGGCAAAGACACCGTCCTTGGCGTTGCGCGGCTTGCGCTTCATGATGTCACCCTCGGCATCCTCCATGCCCAGCGCGAGCGCGGGGAAGCAGTCGGTGACCAGGTTCACCCACAGCAGCTGCACCGGCTGGAAGATGGTAAAGCCGATGAGCGTGGCGATAAACACCGAGAACACCTCAGCAAGGTTGGCCGAAAGCAGGAACTGGATGACCTTGCGGATGTTGTCGTAGATGCGACGGCCCTCTTCGCAGGCACCGATGATGGTGGCGAAGTTGTCGTCGGCAAGCACCATGTCGGCAACGTTCTTGGTGACGTCGGTGCCGGTGATGCCCATACCGACGCCGATGTCGGCGCGCTTGATGGACGGGGCGTCGTTGACGCCGTCGCCGGTCATGGCGACGATCTGGTCGCGCGACTTCCAGGCCTCGACGATGCGCGTCTTGTGCTCGGGCTGGACGCGGGCGTACACGCCGTAGTCCTCGATGTGCGCGTCGAGCTCCTCGTCGCTCATGCGGTCGAGGTCGGCACCGGTAATGGCATGGCTGCGATCGGTGACGATTCCCAGCTGCTTGGCAATGGCCACGGCGGTGTCGATATGGTCGCCCGTGATCATGACGGTGCGAATACCGGCGTCGTGGGCCTCGCGGATGGCGTCGGCGACCTCGGGGCGGACAGGGTCAATCATGCCGGACAGGCCGCAGAAGACCAGGTCGTGCTCGAGCGCAGCGGGGCTGCAGTCGCTCGGGACCTCGGTGTAGGTGCGGCTTGCCAGCGCCAGCACGCGCAGGGCCTCGTCGGCCATGGCCTTGTTGGCGGCCACGAGCTCGGCGCGACGCTCCTCGGTCAGCGGAACGACCCTGTCGCCGTCGTAGATATGGGTGCACAGGCCGATCACCACGTCGGGCGCGCCCTTGGTGTACTGCTCATACTCGCCGTCCAGGGTCTCGACGACCACGGACATCATCTTGCGGCCCGAGTCGAACGGGGCCTCGCCCACGCGCGGG
>OKSV01000606.1_pt1 | contig 20789 bp, 10 predicted proteins | sample 1601261 | NCBI WGS metagenome assembly OKSV01 (sample SAMEA3879560, study PRJEB24766) | human gut metagenome | biome: human-associated habitat; feature: feces | place: USA | collected 1985/1987
CATCTGCCGTACCTCGCTCGCCGTATCGGCACTTAGAATTATGCGGTATTGCCTTTAGTGTTTTCCTTCTACTCCGCCTGCCAGAATAACCAATACCCTGTGTAAAATTGCAACTCTTCCCTTTCGCAGCGTACAGTGTTGCATCTTTACACAGGGTATTACTATCCCTGTCGTATTATAAAAAGGTAATTCACCCTGCAGATTGTTGCCATTTACACAGGTTTCCCCTCTTTTTTGGTTCCCCGCACCTGATTCACCCAAAATCCGCTTTATTTTGCAAACGCTGCATCGCGCTTTTCCTCATATTTTGCTCTGTAAACCTGTGTAAAATTCCAACATATTTCTCCTTTTTTCCTATTCTCACCTTCTATCCGTTTTGTTGTAATTTCGCACAGGTTTATGTTTTGTAGTATTTTCAGGCTGCTTTGCATACAAAACGGCACCGCGTCTTTCAAAAAACGCGGCGCCGCCTTTGATTTATTCAAGATTTTGAAGTGCTTACCTTGCCGTGCTGTTCTGCTCTGTCAGCCCCGTAAACACCGGGTCGTTCAGCAGCATTCCGGGAACAACATATCGGTAGGTGATTGCCTGCCTGCCGTTGATCACACGCACACTATCGTTGGCCAGTGCCAGCTCTTTCAGGGTTTGCATATCCTCATCGTTCAGATAGATGGAGATCTGCTCCAGGCCAGATGTCTGCTTATATTTTGTCCCGTTTGTAACGGGAACATAGCGGCTGCTGACGGGGTTCAACTCGTAATTCTGCACCCCGCACAGGCGCGCTTTCGCAGCCTGTTCATGGATCAGCTCCGATGTCAGGGTGCCCAGCCGCGTGCCGCGCCAGTCCGCTTCGCTTTGCAGCACTGCCCGCACAGCCAGGTGCAGCCGGATGACAATTCGCTGTTTCATATTGTGGATTCCTGTATTCCTATTTGCATGGATTTTTGTTGTTTGCTGCTTTCGTGGATCTGGATTATTCCACAGCATCAATCAGTGCTTTCAGCTCCTGCGCTGCCGCAATCAGCTCCTGCATCTGGTCCGACATTGCTTTGCGGTCCTCTGCCGTATAACTGCGGATCTTAGCTTCAATATTTTTTGCCGCTGCAATTTTACGCAGTTTGCGGGCCGTGGTAGGCAGCTTGGCCGAAATAAAGTTGTGGTCTTTATCTACTGCCGCCGCCTTGTTTTCCTGCGTCTTGGCCTGACCGATTGCATCCTGTGCATTTTGCAACGCTGCTGCAAATACGCTCTCGCGCTCCTGCATGCTGCGGCGTTCCACTGCTACATCCAGCATGGCGGTGGTCAATGCGTCCTTAATGGCGCGGCGCTCATGGCTGCGTGGGTCAAGGGCTGCGATTTTCAAAAACACTGCGGCTGCACGGGCCTGTTCTTCCAGGGTCAAGCGGAGATAGGTTTCGCACTCGGCTCGGTTCAGGAATTCCTCATCCAGCAAGCGGCGCAGATCAGGGTTGAGATCATTCTGAATCGAAAGCGCCTTATCAATCGTGCGGGAATTCAGCGGGCTGACCTCTTTCAGCGCTTTTTTCGCTTCCGCTGCGCTCAGGTTATACGGTGCTTTTTGCAGGTTTTCCACAAAACGCGCCGCCGCCTGGCGCATCACACGTTCATTGCTGATGCCGCCGCGCACTTGCAGGTTTGCGCTGTCAATATACACAACTTTTTCGTTTTCCGTCAAGTTGCGCACCACTTTGCACTGCACTTTCTGCCATTCACTCATGCGGTTGGGCAGCTGTTTTTCTTCCTGCTCGCGTTTATCCTGCTCCACCAACAGGCGCAGCGCACGCAGGCGGCGCTCGCCGGAAAGCAGCACATATTTTCCGCCAAAACCGGTCTTAGGGAACACAACCAGGTTGTGCAACAGCCCCGCGCGGCGGATATCATCGGCCAGCAGCGCAATATCTTCCTCGGTATCCAGCTCACGGTAAAGGGCATTATCCGGGTTTTCTTCAATATCATTGATATTGATCTCGCTGTATTCACCGCCCGGCTCCTGGTCACCGCGCGCGATCTTACTTAACGCTGCTTCGTTTACTTTAAAGCCTTTCTTCTGCAGTCGGTCCAGTTTGCTTGCCATCACTCTGCCTCCTGTTCAACGCGCGTTTTCAGCTCGGCATACACCTTTGCATAATCCTTTGCCGGGTTGCTGCTGCGTGCACATAGCACAACCGGCGCACCAAGGCGGGTGCTATCCTTTACAGCCTGTCCCTTACGGATTTCGGCAGCAAACAGCTTGCTGCCCAGCTGGCTTTCCCGCAGTTCATTGCGGATCACTTCGGTCAGGGCAGTTTTTTCCACCATAGTCAGGATAATGCCCAAAACATCAATTTTTTCGCCCTCATCGTGCTCCAACTGCTGGCACATGGCCACAGTGCGGTACACACTGTCACGGCTGTAGTCATCACACACGCAGGGGATCAGCACAAAGTCACTGGCCATCAGGGCGTTGGTCACCATTACATCGCGGGACGGCGGAGTATCGATCAAAATAAAGTCGTATTCGCCGGCAACCTGTGCCAGGCACATGGCCAAAAACATATTGATACTGGTGCTTTCGGACTGTTCCAGGATTTGCAGCTGCTTGGCCGCCATTGGGGTGTTGCCATTTGCCGGAATTATATCAATATTATCAAACTGTGTGCGGGAAATATAGTTCTGCGTGCCGCTGATTCCATAGGCACGGAACATATCATACACGCCAGCGCGGTCAAAAGTATTATCGGTTACACGGGCGCCCGTCAGGGTATAGGTACAGTTGCCCTGGGCATCCATATCCACAACAAGCACCCGCTTGCCGTCCTGCGCCATCAGCGCCGCCAGGTTGCAGACGGTAACGGTTTTTCCCACGCCGCCTTTTTCAATGCAGACTGAGATACAATATCCCATTGTTTTCCTCCTTGCGAGCGCCCTTGTGTAGGCATCTCTTCGTTGCTGTTGGTTAATCTTTGGTTTTTGTTCGGTTCTTTTGCGGTATTGCCCTAACTGCGGGTTGCAAAAACTTGCACCCCATGCCGTGCGGCATCTCTTCGTTGCTGTTATAGCTTCTATTATATCATATGCTTCGCGCGTGTCAACGGATATTTTGACGAATATTATGCAGGCATCTCTTCGTTGCTGTTCACGCTTTTCTCTGCCGTTTTTTCTTCCCATCCTTCTTCACTTCATCCAGGCATTCCCGCCCACGCACCTTCATTCTCACCCATTATCCCAAGGTCTATCTGAAATCAAAAAACGCCGGATATTTCCATTTCTCAGCTGCACCCCAACAAAAAAGCAGCGGCCAGCAATCTGCCAGCCGCTGCTTACCTTATTATAATAGCGCTCCCGGATGTTCCACTCCGCTTTATCTCAATTACTCTTCGCTGTCATCCGGGATATCTTCCTCAAAAGCATCCATCCAGCTTTCGTTGTGCCACTTATCTTTTTCACCTTTTTCCTTGGCGGCAACCTTCTGCCGTTGTGCCTGGTCGTTCATTATGGTGCCGATCGGGTTCAGCGCGCGTTCTTCAATAATGTGGTAGAACAGCCCCATCGGGTTATTCACGTTGGGGTCCTTGGCGGCCTTTGCCCAGAACACATCAAAGTCCAGTTCATGCGCCATAGCTTCCATCAACGGGGTCAGGCTGCCATACTTTTCAATCACTTCATTCATGCAGGCCAGGTAATGCAGCCGCATTTCGTCTTTCAGCCCATTGCGCAGGCTGGAAGGCGAAGGCACGCACCGCGCTGCCAGGTGGCGGTAAATTTCGTGGTAAGCGCCGCGCTGGCCGCTCGTCAACGTCTTTTCCAGGTATCCATCATCTACAAACTTTGCAAACTCTTTTCGCATATCCTGCCGTTTTACAATCGTTTCGGGAATCAGCTCTACCTTGGGCGGCTCAGGCTCCGGCATCGTTTGCTGCACCGGCTCATCCATCACATGGTACTCCGCTTCCAACAGCTCCTCTTTGGGTTCTGCTGCCGGCTTTGCCTTGCGGAAAATATAAATGCGATAGTTATCCATATCCTCGCGCAGCACCTTGTTCAGGTACCGCGCCGGGCTGCGCATCGTCTGCGACCGGGGAATGATCTCCTGTGCATAGCGGGGTGCCACACCGGCCAGCCAACTGGTCAGCCCGCCGCAATCCAGGATGATGGCATTCATCTTTCCAAACACCGTTTTGTTGCCGCCGTCCTGCTCGCCATCGCCTGCCTGGATGGTGCAGCAGGCATCTGCCAACACATCAATGATCACTTCCACCGCGTGCAGCTCTTCGGGCGTAATCTCCGCGCGCAGCTGATCCATGCGCGCTTTCACAACAATTTCCTCCCGCAGCTCGGTGCGGTGGCGTCCAAAGGAATAGGGGATCGTTGTTTCCGGTGCCGAAACATAATCAAAGGTGATCACGCTGGGGTCATCCAACAGCGAATCCTCAATCGCCACGGTGGGGCGGCCCTTCTTTTTGCTCTTTTTGCGCACTGTGCTGTTGATGCTGTCCAGGTTGGCCTGTGCGGCGGCATCATCCACCGGGTCAATCGTTACCACCAGCGAAAGAACCTTCTGCCCTTTTTTTTCGTACACATCGTAATTAAAAATAATATCCGTCTTTTCGTTAATTTCCACCTTTGCCTTTTCCAGTGCCAGGCGGCGGAAATCCGACCATCGGTTGGCCGTATACGAAAGCTGTTCATACAGCATGCTCAGGTTCCATACCAGCGGTTCCCCGGCCGCTTTCTTTTTCAGGTACAGGCTCTGGTAGCTCTTGCACAGTTCGTAAATGCGGATGGAATAGGTGGACCGCATCAGCATGGTGTAGGTCACATCCATGGTGGTATACAGGGTTTTCAGCTGCACCAGGTGCGGTTTCAGCACCGGATCCAGCGTGATGGTCATGCGCGCGCGGCCCTCATCAATGCGCACTTTATCGATCCATCGGAATGTTTCCACCGTGGAAGTTCCGTTATTCTTGATCCACTGGATGGGCGCGTTGGCCAGCTCCTCAATATTTTTGCGCACCTGCTTGTACAGCGCCCCGCTGTGCGGGTCCATGCCGGTCATCTTGATAAAATCATAAATGCTCAGCTCATAAGAGGGCAGGTCCGTATCCTCCGGCTTAATCATCGAAAAAATATGCAGCATCAGGCGCTGCTGGCTCAGCGTCAGGTTGTTGCGCGTCATCTGTACAAGGTCATTGGATTTGCGAACGATGGTCTGGTCCCCGCGTTCTTCAAACGTAACGACAAACGGATCATCTTTTTTCTGTTTACTTGCCGCCATAAGCAGGGGCCTCCTATATTGGTTGCTGTATCCCGGGTGGTCACGCACATCATGCTAAACATTATAGCACATCCTGTTGTCCAGCGCAAGAATTGCAAATTTACACAGGGTTTCACCGCCATTACCCTGTGCAAAATGCAACACCCGCGTTGTGGTTTGCCATATATCCTGTGGGGGCTGCAGCCCGGGTGCAGGTTACACAGGGTTTTATTGTGCTTTTCTGTCCTGCTGTTTCAGGGTTCTGTAACCTGATGGAATGGCAACACCAATTTTTTCCCGTTCTCCCCCATCTCCCGGCTTACCTCTGGTTGTTATTATGGCTTAGTTGTTTAGTTCTATATTAGTAATAGGTAGAGCCTGTGTAATTTAACAACGCAAACCTGTGTGTTCAACCAACTGCAGCCTGTGCATTCCACCACCATTTTCCTGTGCGGAAAGCAACCTGCGTAAAGTTGCAAATAAGCCAAAAACAGCCAAACCTGTGTAAATTGCAACACGGGGAACGGGCCTATCCTGTGTGGTTTTCCAACAGGTACGCGGGTCACGGCGGGGCAGGGGAGCGGGAATACCCTGTGTAAAATTGCAACGGTTCCGTGGGTAACCTGTGCGTTTTTCCAACGGTAAGCGGCATAGGGAAACAAGGCAATCCTGTGCGTTTTTCCAACACGTTTCGGGAATGTTCGGCGCAGAATGCGGGCAATACCCTGTGCAAAATTGCAATAGCTCGCAGCTGCTTCAAATAGATCAGTTGCAAATTCACACAGGGCAGCACCCCTTATATTATAAGGTAGGTGCCGCACAGAATGGCGCGTGAGGGGTTGCAGTTTACACAGGATAGATTGAAAGCTGGGAGCTGGAGGTGTATCTGAAAACAAAGAAAAAGCTCGTCTGTTTCAGTAAACGCAGCCGGATTTTGTGCTTGCGAAAGATCCGCTATTTTCGTTGCTCTCAGATGCACCTCAGGAGCTGGCGCAAATAGAAATCGGCAAGGGGGAACCGGGAATCAGGGGCGGGGCAGGGGGGACAAAAAAGCGAATGGCATATCTGCAGCAAACCCGCACCCCGTTGTAAAGGGAGAACGGCGTCCCGTTGGCGAGCGTGCAATCCACCAAACACACACCCGCCGCCGCAAACACCGCAAACCGTTTGCAGGGGCGCGGTGTACCCATCGCGCCGCAAAAAAACGGGAACCGTGCGCCGCAAACCTGCCATCCCTCCCACAAGGCGCCCACCCAGCCGCCAGGCCCCGCCGCAAACAGGCGCATGCGAAACAAATAATTGCGCAAAAACAGGAAAATGCAACAAAAAAGGCGAATTTTGCCGCAAAGTTGCGCTCTGTGTGTGCAGAGGATCATAAACGCGCGGTCAAAGTATATAAAAGGGACCGCTGCCAAAAAGAAAATCAGCAATAAATTATACAAAGGCTTTGAACACATTGTATAATTGGAGAAAAACGCAATCAGTAAAAGTGCTGAAAAACAGGAATTTGCGTGGTTTGTATTGTCTTTCTGGTGTAAAGGTGCTATATTAAAAAAATAAAAAGTAAATGCGCAATGAGAAGACTCGATGCGTAATTTTTTTGAAAACAACATGGCAACGGTTGCGCAAGTAAAAGAAGCTGGCTTCTTTTACTGTTCCACAGGGAGCCCCTGTGGAACAATGTGCTTCCATCAAGCCAGCGCGAAAGACGGGTGAGCAGATTGAATAGAACAGGAAACAACACAACAGGTTGGGCGCGCCGGCTGACAGCGCTGCTTGTCACCGCTTGCCTGGTTATGGCAATGGCCCTGCCTGTATACGCCGAGGAGGATCTTCTGCCCGACGCACCTGACGAAGTAGAGCTGCTGGAGGATGAGCAGGGAACGGCCTCCGGGGAGGATACCGTTCCGCCGGAGCAGAACGCCGCCACCCCGGTGCCGGATGCCGCCACCCCGGAACCGGAACAAAGCGCCGAGCCGGAGCAGCCCGCCCCGAGCGAAACGCCGGAGCCCACGGCAGAACCCACCCCGACCCCGGAACCGGCAGCCACCGCAACGGCCACCCCTGTGCCGACCGTGACCCCCACCGCCACCCCGGAACCGACCGAACAGCCGCAGAAGATGTACGCCGCAAGAAGCGTGGATAACGTGCAGGCAGTTAGTGAGGGGGGAGTGCCGGCTACTTACACGCTCTATTTTGCAGTGCCTAAGAGTTGGATCGATTATACAGGGGTGACAATACGTGCCATTATTGGAAAAAGTCAAAATGATCCAAAATATGAACTTCCTATGAAGGAAGTTAGCGAAACGGATGGCGGAAGAAAAATTTATTCTGTGGTCCTGAATCATCAAGCCCACTATAAATATGGAGTGTTGGGTGGACTTGAATTTCGCGGATATAAAGGAGAAACACATACATACACAGTAACCATTGTTAAAGTAGATGATAATAATCAGCTACGGGATATATCGTTCGATCCAGTTAATCCGAATTATATCGGCGGCGACTACTATGACGGAGAGAACGGAGATGGCTGGCATCCAGAGCTGTGGAAAATCTATAAGGTTGGCCATAAGCATTTCGCTGGCAAAACGATGGCCTTTGAAAATAAAACCAGTGAAACACTAACGAACGTCCAAGCCTGGTTTTATGAACCGAAAGAAGGAGAGCTTAAGCTGGTCGGTGACCCAATACCCTTAAATAGTATTGATTCTGGAAATAGTATTGCTTCTGGTTCCACAGCAACCTTTAAAATTCCTAACGATTATTGCTCTTTTGTTCGCTTTACCGCGGGCGATGATAATACAGAAATAAGTAAATACTACAATTTTTATAATGAGGAAGTAACAGGAGAAAATCAGAAACGCTTCCAGTATTCCGAAGGTCAATGCTATTGCTACATGTACAATGATATTGAGGATGCAACATGGGGGCGTCCCGGTGCCACCCGCATCTATTACGATGCTACTTTTTCCAAGATGGCATTGAATGGAGATACCGACGACTTTTCAATCCCCAAAGCCAATAATAATAAAGAGACCATTTATTATCGGATAAAAGGAGACGGCGTAGAATCCGAAAGCGGCACGCTGGTAAAAGATGGTACAAACGAAAATCTTTATTATATTGACATTCCCCAAGGATATCGTTCAATCATCTTTTCCGGTGATGCAATTAACGGTGACAAGGAGACAAAAGGAAATGGAGTAAGTACAGAGTGGCTGCCGATTCCCACAGATGACAAAAATTGCTTCTATGCGGATACGAATGACGATGCAGTATATAAAAATGACACTCGTGATGGCTACTGGGCTCCAAAAGGTACCCTGCGTGATGCCGAAACGTGGAAAAATACTGACACTACTGACACTACTAAAACTAAAGTAGTAGATATTGAATCCGCTCCTTTTACGGAAGAAGCAAACACAAAATATGTTACCAGTACGCTGTATGACTATTATACAGATTACGAGTTGAACGGCAATAACCGTGATAACTACGATAATGATAATGCGGTTAATCAGCGCCACTGGGTACCCTTCCGCCAGTTCGATCAGGCAATCAGCGACTACTATCAGAGTTATGTAAATAAAAATACCGGAAAGTCCATTATATATCCCATTTATACAGGCCATTTCCAGCCAAGTGATTGGGCTCCAAAATTTGCGGATATTGCAAGTACATTGAATTTGTACGGATGGAGTTCTTACAATATCTTTATCGCAGCCAATAACTCGAACTTTGATATAGGAGGTAAAAACGAGAAAAATTCCTACGCTTTTCAGGGCATTGTGGCAGACAAAAGGGACAGCGATGGCGACATCGTGATGAATGGAACGACCCTGAAAGAACCGCATTTCAATGAAGAGTTCCTGACCAGCAAAAACAGCAAAAATGCAAAACTTGGCGAAGTTTACCACAATGTTGAGTTTCCGTTTACCCAAAAAGAAGTTTTTGTAGAATCAGATCAAAAAGGCAAAGGTGTTAAATACTGGTGGTTTGACAGTAGCAAAACTTCTCTATATCTGCGCAAAGATACAAATAGCGATCAGTTGTACCTTGGTAATGATAGCACGGGAGAGACAACCGCTGAATATCTGAGCGAGGCGTCCCACAACGTGGACAGTGCAAGTGATCCAAATAAAGTTTCAACGCCATACGGCTTTTTCCCGTTCAATGAAACCACAACCAGTAAGAGCGCAGTCAGGTACAATTACGGTTACGGTGCAAAACTTGAAATTCCGTTTACCCTAACCAGTACCGGAACAGTTAAGGACGACTACAATAATGAAATTCCAATTCGTTTTTACTTCTCTGGTGATGATGATGCGTGGGTTTTCATTGACAATCAGCTTGTCCTGGATATTGGCGGTGCTCATGCCAGAGTTTCTGGTGTGTTGGAATTTGACCAGCGCGATAATAAGAAAAACACCGTAACTTCCTATGTCAGCCGGGTCAAGAACAGCAAGACAGATAATTATGGCGCTGAAGATTGTGATGAAAACAAGCATGAAACGGAGACAAGCATTACTTACTTAGGAACAACCGAAAAGTATTATAAAAACGCAAGTGTCTCCATCCCTAATCTTTCCACCGGCAAGCACACCCTTACCGTGTACTACATGGAACGCGGTATGTGGGAGTCCAACATGGCGGTGGCGTTCAACTTCCCGGATAATAACGAGCTGCAGGTTCAAAAAGAAGTCGATCTGACCAACGTTACTGATGATGACTTCAAAAACTGCTTTAAAAACCAGAAAATCTTCAACTTCACCATCCAGAACCAGGCAACCCATTATGGAGAAAAAAAAGCCGCTGACCCGGATACAAGCGGTACTCACTCCCAAGTGGTGAATTTGGAGACAAGCACTATTGAACCCGCAACCCCAAATAACGATGCCTACATTTTCGAGAAGGCTGATAACCCCGGGCCAGATTCCGGGACGAATAAAGAAAAGGTCCTTCACTGGTACGCACGCTATATGGATACGGAACCCGTCAGTAAATGGCGTAAGAACCGTTATGGCATCCTGACGCTGAAAGAACCCATCAATATCGAAAACGAGCGCTTCCTTACGTTCGAGGTTTACGTTAAGCACGATGATGGTGGTGAACTTTCCCTCAACAACCTGTATCTGGAACTGCTGGATGAACAAACACCTATCCACGGCCAAAAAGGCAGCCTTGGCACATCAGGCATTAACGGCGCAACGTATGGCTCGGTCGAACTGAAGACAGACCAATGGGTCACCGTAAAGCTGGACCTGCACAAGATGAAAGAGCAGGGCGGTTCGGACGGCAAATTTAGCGGCAACGTTACAACCATCCGCGTGGGCGATAACTATAGCCGCAACATCTATTTCAGGAACTTTACCTTCATTCCCAAAGCGAAGCCAAGTACGATGTCCGGCTTTACAACCGATCAGAAGGAAATCCCGGATTACGGCTCCGCCAAAAGCGGTAATTTGGAAAACGCCATAAACGCACAGTACACCTCCACCGAGGACAGCGACACCCAGTTGGTGGACGAGGACGGACGCTTTGTTCTGGAAGATGGAGAAACCGTTACCTTCAGCGACCAGTTCCGCCGCGGCAGCTACATTTCGCTCAAAGAGGATCTGAACCAAAACCTGTACGACACCAAATGGACGGTGTACGAGAACGGGTGGGAGGTTAATTCGATGAGCGGAGGTAACACGGTACAGACCGTGAAAGTTGCCGACACGAGCAAGTCGCTGGTTAGCCAGAGCTCCCCCGCCGCCGGCCCCGATGATGGCCGAACGGAAGTTTATGTCGATAAAGATGGGGTAAGGAATGAGGGCTACAAGGAGAGCAAAAAGCCCGACACCGGCACCAACACCATCGTCTTCCGCTCCTATAAGGACCCGGACGAAACAAGCTCCACGCTGACAAAGCTAAAGGTAAAATACGTCAACACCGTCAAAACCGGCGGGCTGAAAATCCAAAAGAAGGCCGCAGAGGGCGAAACCTTGACCGGAACCTACACCTTCAAAGTTACCTTTAATGATGTTGGCGGTGAGGGTCTGGAAGAAAAGCCCATCGAAAGAACCGTTACGATTGATATGGGCAAGGGCGAAAGCACCGGAACCATCACCGGCATCCCCGTTGGCACCCGCTATACCATCGAGGAAGTCAAAACCGATGATTCCAGACTGCAAAGCGTAACTGTTCCGAAAGGTCAATCCGCCCAAGTGATCTACAACACCATGGTGGAAGGCGAGATTGTGGCGAGCAAAAATCCGGACAATCCGAACGATCCGAAAGATCTGGAAGTTACCGCAATCTTTACCAACACTAAGCGCAAACTGATCAACATTGAGTTCGATAAGCTCTGGAAAGATGCAAATGATACGGTCCTTGGTACAACGAGCCAGCCGAACGAGATTTACATCCAGCTCCAGCGCAAAAACAGTGCTGCGGATGCCAAATGGGAGGTTGTTGACTACCCGACCTCGGGCAGCAAATATGTTACGGTTCGCCATACAGATAACGGCTGGCTGTATCCCTTTAACAACCTGGATCAGTACCCGGTTGGCGGCAGTGCGGATAATAACTATATTTACCGCATTGTGGAAGGTACGGTAGAGAATGGCGAATTTAAACAGGCAGCGGAAGATGGAACCATTACGATTGACGGCAAAACGTATGTTGTAACGGCTGAAGCAACAGCAAAAAGCGAAACGAACAGCGAAACCGGCGCAACTACAACGCCAGCCACAGCCACCGATGGAACCATCACCGGCGGCAGCGGCAAGATTGTGCTGACCAACACGCTGCAGAACCCGAAGTTTGTACTGGATATCATCAAGAAGGACGCGGAACCCAATAATGCGGGCGAAGAAGTATTCTTGAAAGATGTTGAGTTCAAGCTGGAAAAGCTGAAAGCCGAAACAATAACCGAAGGAAAAACGCAGTGGGTAGTAGATAAAGACTACCAATTCGATAGCACAAAGACAGATTCCATTACTGGTACAACCGGAGCGGACGGCAAGATAACCCAGAACCCGTTCACAAATCTGGAACCCGGTACATACCGCCTGACGGAAACCAAGGCACATCCGGGGTACAACCTGTTGGCACAGCCAATTGTGATCGAATTTACCCAAGACGGCAAGTACAAGATAGACGATGGCACCGCCCAAAACGCAACGGGCGATGCAGCCAGCGGCTACACAGTTACCCTTACCGTTCTGAACCGTAAAACGCCTGAGCTGCCCCACACGGGTGCAGACGCGCCAAGCCTGTGGCTGCTGATCGGCATGCCGCTGGCGGTGGCAGGGCTGTTGATATTCACATTCCGCTACAACAGGAAAGGGGGCCGGCGACATTAACCATCCCCCGGAAACCCAGCAACCCCCAGGATACAGGGCCTGCCCGCCAGTGCGCGCCCGTTTACGGCAGGCGCAGCCATAAGCCAAGTGGGCAAGCGGCCCAGTTTTTCCTCCTTTTTTCTTCACGGCACAGTGCGGACGGCGCGGCAGCGTTTCCCCGCTGCAGCGCCCCGCACTGCACGCCGTGCTGATGCAGAACCCTTAAGCCGGGCGGCCCCGCCGCCCATCCGATGATGATTTTTTTAAGAGAAGAGGTACTGAAATGAAAAAAGCAAAACGTTTTCTCACAGGCCTGTTGAGCGCCGCCTTGGCCCTCAGCCTGTGCGCCATGCCAGCAATGGCGGAGAACAGTGGAACATCGACGACACCACAACCGAGTACAGCTGTATGGACGCGGGATACCGGTTCCATTACGATTCATAAGTATGAGTACAATGGCGAGGTAAAGCCGGACAGCACTGGTGAAGAGGAAGATGCAACGAAACTCCCCGCGGATGCTAACCCATTGAAAGATGCAACTTTCACTGCATATCAGGTATGGAATGAAAATACCTTAAGAGAGTATTATAGTGCATCCAGTGATAAGGCGCAGCCGAATGTTGACGATCTTATTGAAAAGATAAACGGCAACTATGTAGTTAAGGACGAAACGAAAACACCGAAAGTTGCAGAAGGAACGACAGATGTTGATGGCATTGCTACACTGAAAAATGATGAGAACAGTACAGACCTTCCGCTTGGTTTGTACTTGGTAGTTGAAACTCAGTCGCCGGCATCGGTTACTACCCGTTGCAAGCCTTTCTTGGTTTCTGTTCCCATGACTCGTATCGGCGCAACGAAACCGGGCGAAGAGTGGCTGTATGATGTCCATGTTTATCCGAAAAATAAAACAGATTATGGCAATATTACATTGATCAAAAAAGGTCAAGTTGGCAACGGCGAAGCTAACGAGACGCTTTCTGGTGTAACTTTCAAGCTGTATAAATTTGTGGGCACTAAAACCGAAGGCAAAATCTCTCCTTTTACGACTACGAATTACACGGACGACCTAAATGATACAACGATGATGTGGAAGCAAATCAAGAAGTCTTCTACAGCTTCCGGTGATAACACGGGTACTGAGTTTGGTGCAAATGGGCTGCTCACAACAGGTAGTGAAGGAAGCGATTTAGGCAAAATTACTGTCAGTGGCCTTTCGGCAGGTTATTACTGCTTTGTTGAACAGGGTGTCGGCAGCAATAAAGCATTCATCACGGATCAGACCCCGCATTACTTTGAAGTAAAAAATGGTTCTAGCCAGGAAATTACCGTTGCAAATAATGGTGAAGTGACTACTAAAGGCAATGATGAGAAAAACCTTGAATTGACTGTTACTGACCCGCGCCCCGATGTTGAGAAGAAAGTTAAGGATCGTGCTCCTGCAAAAGATGGCGATGAATACGTTGAAGCATCCGACTACAGCGTTGGCGATAATGTTCCTTATAAGGTAACAGTGAAAGTGCCTGAGGTACTGTTGACTGCGACTCCTAAAGAAAATGAGGCAGACAATTTTGTATTTGAAGTAACGGATACGCCGGAAAATCTGAAGAATAATCAGGACGTTAAGGTATACACTTCTGCTAATGAAGAATATAAGGGCGCTGGTGTAAATATTTCTTATGATGCCCCTGAGAACGGGTTCACTGCAAAGTTTACGCAGGCAGCACTTCAGGAACTTGTTGGTACAAAGGCAGATGGTTCCTACAACGATACATTTACCATTACATATACCGCAACACTGCTTAAGGGTGCGGATATGACCGTCAATGGCAACAAGAACACGATCAATCTGAAGTATTCTAACAAGATTGATGCAGACGGCAAAATTAACCCGGATACCAGCGAAATTGAAGACGGTGCCGTTGTTTACACTTTCAGCATTCATGTTGATAAGCGCGGTGAAAAGAATGACGGTGATCCGCTCCCGGGTGTTAAATTCAACGTTTATAAAAAAGTTGCAGAAGGTACGCCGGATGCGGTCAAGGGTTCTACCATCGGTATTACTGGTGAAGATAAAGATAACTGGTTCGTCAAAGTTGTAATTGATGATAAGAAAAATGATGATACCAAATACGATTTGGTAACTGGTCCTGATGGTAAGGCACAAGTAGATGGCCTGGCCAATGGTACTTATTATCTGGTTGAAACTGCAACCGTAAATGGCTATAATCTGCTGAGCGGCCCTGTTAAAGTTACGATTCAGGTATCGTACAAAAAGAGTTGGACTGTAAAAAATGACTATGTTGATGGCAAGCTGGTTCATCAGAAAGAGACCGAGGATGAAGAGTACTTTGGTGGAAAGCCAGGTGCCCCTGGAAATGGCTATATTCTGACTACCATCATCAACCGCAAGGGCTTCAACCTGCCCACCACCGGTGGTTTCGGCACCCTGCTGTTCAGCGGCATTGGTGTGCTGCTGGTTGTGGCCGGTGTTGGCGTGCTGCTGAGCCTGAAAAAGAAGAACCGCACCTGATGCGCCCGCCGCAAGGCAAAACAATGTTACAATTCACCAATAGGGTATAGAGGGATAATCCATCATACACAGGGGGAGGGCCGGATTTGGCCCTCCCCCTATGGTGGGTTATTGGGAAATAAATTTTTTTGGGTGTACATGGCCGTTGTTCGGTTGATTTTTAGGTTCTGCGTGGGGAACCACCCTACGGGTTAGGTTTGTGGCGGGGAACCACCCCTCAGGCCGCTCCGCGTCCAGCTCCCCTCAAGGGGCGCCAATATCTCACCTTATGTTTGCGGTGGCTCCCCTTGAGGGGTGGTTCCCCGTGCAGAACCTAAAAATAAATATGGCAAGGCCCGTCAAACGGGCCGATGGCGAGCATCGGCCCCTACAAATGATTTGCAATGTTTGCGGCGCGGGGTGGATGGGCGGCAATTATTAGGCCCGTCAAACGGGGCGTCGGGGACGCCGCCCCCTACATGCAGGGCGAGGTTTATTACAATTTTGTGGTGTGCAACGCCGTAAGGCCCTACAGATTATTTTATTGTTATTCACTACCCTAAAAACCACCCCCAACCCAATATCTCCTGAGCGGCGCAATGCGGCGCGGTCCACCACAATTATTCATTATTCTTTATTATTTATTCTTTTGCCTACTTCCAATTCCTAATTTCTAATTTCTAATTGCATCAGTTCCCAACTTCAACCCTCTCACGGAAAGGTTCGCGGTGACGCTATGGATACCACAACAAAACTAAAAGTCGGCTTTGCGGCCTTGATGATCCTGTCCGGCATTGGGGTGGCATCGTACCCGGTTATCAGCAACGCGGTGGCGCAGCGCCACGCCAGCGAAGCGATCCAAAATTACGATGATACCGTAAAAAGCATGGATACCGAAAAACTGGACGCCGCCAAGGAGGCCGCCCGCCGCTATAACCAGCAGCTGGACAGCGCCGTGGAGCGCGATGCCGCAGGCGAAGCGGAGGATACCGGCACCAGCTATGTGGACCTTGTGGATGTGGGCGAAAGCCTGGGGTATATCACCATCCCGAAAATTGACGTCAACCTGCCTATTTACGAAGGCACCAGCGATGATGTGCTGCAAAGGGGCGTTGGCCATCTGGAAGGCTCCAGCTACCCCCTTGGCGGCGAAAGCACCCACAGCGTGCTGACCGGCCACCGCGGCCTGCCCGAAGCCGTGCTGTTCACCGACCTGGACAAGCTGGAAGAGGGCGACTGTTTCTACCTGCATATTCTGGATGAAACGCTGGCGTACCAGGTGGATCAAATCAAAGTGGTGGAACCGGAGCACACCGAGGATCTGGAAATCACCGCGGGGCAGGATTACTGCACCCTTGTTACCTGCACGCCGTATGCCATCAACACCCACCGCATGCTTGTGCGCGGCACCCGCATCCCTTATAATGGAGAGGAAGAAGCCAACACCCCGCAGGCCGTGCAGTATCAGGCGCTGCGCACCGGAACGGTGGTCAAGCGCGTGGTGGATGCCTGGCCGTGGATCGCGGTAACGGGCAGCATTGTGATCGGCGGCGAAGCGCTGCTGCTGCTTTTGCTGCTGCACCGCTGCAAAAAGCGCGAGGAGGATGACTAAATGGGACGGCTGATTGCTAAAATTCTGGCCTGGCTGGCCATTTTGCTGGGGCTGGCGCTGTTGATACAGCCCACCGCTGCCCAGTGGTGGACCAGCACCCGCAACGCCAAAACCGCTGCGCAGTTTGCGGCCCGCGCCGAAGCCCAGCCCACCGCCCCCGCGGCGGAGGAAACCACAGCCGAACCCCCGGAGCCGGAACGCGCCTACCCTGAACTGTACGCCGCGATGCAGGACTATAACGCGGAAATTTACGCCGGGGGCCAAAGCGGCCTGACCGACCCGTTCGCCTACGAGGAAGCCCCGCTGGACCTTGCTGCCTATGGCTATGACGATGATGTGCTGGCTGTGCTGTGGATCCCGCGCCTGAACCTGGAGCTGCCCGTTTACCTGGGCGCCAGCCGCGAAAACCTGGCCAAAGGCGCGGCGCTGCTGGGCCAGACCTCGATGCCGCTGGGCGGCGAAAACACCAACACCGTGATTGCCGCCCACCGCGGCTATTATGGCGCGGAAATGCTGCGCAACGTGCAGCAGATCCAGGTGGGGGACAAGATCCAGCTGACCACCCCGTGGGAAACGCTGATTTACCGCGTGAGCGAGCTGAAAATTATTGACCCCAGCGATATCAACGCTGTGCTGATCCAGCCGGGGCGGGACCTGCTGACCCTTTCCACCTGCCACCCCTACACCCGCAACAGCCAGCGCTACCTGGTAATTGCGGAGCACGACACCGCCGCTGCGGACACCACCAAAGAGGAGGATTTGCAGGAAAGCGCCGCTACCTGGGACGAAACACCGCGCCAGGTGACCGTGGAGGATGCCGGCGGCAGCTCCATTGCCGAAGTGGCTCCCCAGGCCCTGACCCCATTGCCGGGGGAGGGCAGCGCGGAATCCGAGGGGAGCGCGATCTCCAATACCATGATCTGGCTGGAAAACAACGCACTGTGGGCCGGGCTGGTGGTTATTGCCGCCGCCGTTGGCATTATGGTGATATGGAAAAAACACCGGGAGGATTAACCATGCAGTACACACAGCAGGCCGCCGCCGTTACGGCCGAAGTAAACAAGGCCGTGCAGGGCAAACAGCAAACGGTAAACACCATCTGGATGGCCATGCTGGCGGGCGGCCATGTGCTGATTGAGGATATTCCCGGCGTGGGCAAAACCACGCTGGCGCTGGCCTTTGCCCGCGCGCTGGACCTGAAAGAAAGCCGCGTGCAGTTTACGCCGGATGTTCTGCCGTCCGATTTGGTGGGATTTTCCGTTTACCAGAAAGAGACCGGCAAGTTTGTGTACCACGCCGGTGCGGTGATGTGCAACCTGTTTTTGGGCGATGAGATCAACCGTACCTCCTCCCGCACGCAGTCGGCTTTGTTGGAAGTGATGGAAGAAGGCACGGTGACGGTGGACGGCGTTACCCGCCCGGTGCCCGCACCTTTTACCGTAATTGCAACCCAAAACCCCATCGGCGCCGCCGGCACGCAGATGCTGCCGCAGTCTCAGCTGGACCGTTTCATGGTCTGCGCCGTAATGGGCTACCCCGATGAGGAAGCGGAGCTGGCAATTTTGGCCGGGCAGAGCAAAGGCCGCCTGCTGGACCGTGTGCGCCCCGTTGCCGGTCAGGCGGATCTGCTTGCCATGCAGCAGGAGGTCAGCACGGTATTTGTGCATGAGCTGATGTACCGCTACATTGTGGCGCTGGCCCAGGCCAGCCGCAAGGACCCGCGCCTGGCCGTGGGGTTAAGCCCCCGTGCCACCCTGGCGCTGACCAGCATGACGCGCGCGGCGGCGTACCTGGCGGGGCGGGATTTTGTTGCCCCGCAGGATGTGACCGCTGTGTTTGATGCGGTTGCCCGCCACCGCCTGGTGCTGAACGACCAGGCCCGCGCAGGCGGCGAAACGGTGGACAGCGTAATGCAGGACCTGCTGCGCACCGTGCCGCGCCCCCGCCCCGAAAAGGCTGACCGCCATGGCAGGTAAGCTGGGCCGGGCGCTGGTGCTTTTGGTGCTGCTGGCCGCGGCGCTCATCACCCAGGCACCGCTGGCGGTGTTCCTGTTAGCGTTTGCGCTGGTGCTTCTGGTGCTGCTGCGGCTGGATGCCGCCTATCTGCGCAGGCAGGTAACGGCAGAGCTGCTGGTGCCGGACAAACCCGTGATACAGGGCGAAGATTTTACCCTGACGGTTCGGCTGCGCAACCGCAGCTGGTTGCCCATCCCTGCGCTTGTGGTGCTGCTGAACGCCGCCGATGAATGGGGCGGGGGGCAGATCACCCTGCGCTGCGCCGCCATGCTGGGCGGCAAGGAGAGCACCGAACAGCGCATTACCTTAAACGCAGGCAAAAGCGGCGTGTGGAGCATTGCGGTGCGGGGCATCACCCTGCGGGATCACCTGGGGGTGTTCACCGCGGCGTGCCCGGCTGCCGTGCAAAGCCGGAGCATCTGTGTGCTGCCCGCTGCCGCGGCTGGCAAAGCCAAAGCGGAAACCGCCCCCGATGAGGACGGCGACGAAGCCGACACCCGCGCCGCCCTGGGCGGCAGCTATGAGCTGCGGGAGTACCGGGACGGGGATACCCTCAAGCAGGTACACTGGAAGCTGAGCGCCAAGCTGGACCGCCTGATGGTGCGCGAACCGCTGACCGCCCTGCGCGCTGCCCTGACCCCCGGTGGGGACCTGGACGGAGCGGAGGAATGGGGGGATTTTCCCCAACAGGCGGCGAAGCACCGCAAAAACCCGCCCAAGCGCAAAAAAGAACGTACTGCCCTGAGCCGGCGCGGCGCTGCCGACCCCGGCAGTGGGCTGAAGTTTGTGGACCGTGTGCTGGTGAGCACCCAGCGCCCCGCAGCGCACCCCGCGTTGTGGCTGGCGGCAGATGCCGCGCTGCTGCTGGCGCTCACCTTTGGTTTGCTGCTGGTGCTTTCCACCGGGTTCGGCATTGCGGTGCCGTTGTGGGTGTGGCCCGCGGCAGCCGCTTTCTGCGCCGGGTGGGCGCTGTTCCTGCGTGCGCCGCAAGCCCTGCGCCGCTGGGGGCTGCTGGCGGGGGTGATTGTGTATCTTGTGGTGTTGTTCATTTGCCAGCGGAACTTTTTGGCCGGGGCGCAGCAGTGCGCCGGGAACATTGCCCAAAGCCTGAACGCCCGCCTTGGCAGCGCGCTGCCGGTGGCCCAGGGCGGCAGTGCGGCGCAGCTGGGGCTGTTTTTGCTGCTGGCCGCCTTGCCCGTTACCGGGGCGCTGGCCGCTGCGGCCCTGCGCCGTGCGGATGCCCTGCTGCTGGATCTAATGCTGCTGCCCGTTGTTGTGCTGCTGGCGCTGGCCGGGGCCGCGCCTGCTGTGCCTGCCTGCCTGCTGCTGTTGGCCGGTTGGATGGGGGCGTGGGCGGCTTCCTGCTCGGTGCAGCGGCGGGCCTTGTGGGGCAGGCGCAATACCGAAAACTACCGCCAGAACCTTTGCCGCCATTATAACATCCAAAAGTTTGCCGCGCTGGCGGCGGGCGGGCTTTGCCTTGCGCTGGCGCTGCCTTGTTGGTGGCTGCTGCGCCCGGCGCTGGGGGTTCCCCTTGGCTGGCTGCAGCCCGCGGCCCAGCGGGTGGAATCCGCCGCGCTGAGCACCGCCATTACCTGGCTGCCGCGGGTCAGCGGCGGCAGGCTGAACATTCAGGTAGAAGCCGCTGTCGGTGGTGTGGCGGATGGCGCCTTGAGCCAGGGCGGGGGTATCCAGGTCAGCGGAGTGACGGATCTGGCCCTGACCGCCAGCGACAAACCCAAAGAAACCGTATACCTGCGGGGATTTATCGGCGGCAGTTATGACGGCACCACCTGGCAGGCCCCTGATGCCGATGCCTTTGACAGCGCCGCTATGAACTGGAAAACCGAGGATAACGCCCGGTTGACCATTGCCAGCCTGCCGTTTTTGCGCACCGCCTATGACGGCACCGCCCAGCCCCAGACGCTGACGGTGGAGCGCATCCACGCCGATACCCAGTACACCTATGCACCGTACAACGCCTACTGGGGTGATTATTACACCATCCAGGGCGATGGCGCCGCCGCGGGCCAGACCGCGCAGGACGATGTGTTCCTGTATTAC
>OKSV01000614.1_pt1 | contig 20524 bp, 19 predicted proteins | sample 1601261 | NCBI WGS metagenome assembly OKSV01 (sample SAMEA3879560, study PRJEB24766) | human gut metagenome | biome: human-associated habitat; feature: feces | place: USA | collected 1985/1987
GAAGCTCTGAGACCGCCAAACAGTCCCTATTTCACCGCAACTTATGATGGGGACTTTTGGACGCTGGGTATAATCGTCGTATTAATTTGAAATGTGGCGAAAGGAGTGGCAATGTCTCGGTATTGCGCCTCGTGCGGCAAGCTTCTTGCAGATGATGCCAAGTTCTGCACCTCGTGCGGTGCACCCGTTGAGCAGACAACCGCAAGCAATGGCCAACCCGCGTTTGAGAAGACCGGCTCCCTCGATACGCCGCAAGCTAAGCCGGACGACCCCCTCGCCTATCGCCCCGACCCCGCCGCCGGCCCTGCAGCGGTCGAAACGACGCAGCGCATACCCGTCGCGGACACCCCGCCCCAACAGCAACCGGCGTCTACATACGCGTCTGGTTCACCGCAGGCCCCCGCCGCCAAAAAGAGCAGCACCAAGGCGCTTATCGCCGTTATCGTTGTGCTGGTGGCAATCATCATCGCCTTGGTCATCTTTTTTGTGATCAAGCCGTTCGACAACTCCGCTACGCAGACGACTGCCGAGGTAGCTAAGCTGCACCATGACGTCGACGACGATGATCTAAAGCCTCTCGGCAATCCCAACAGCCTGTACGACGATGATGACGATGACGACGAGGATGGCGGCGAAGCAAGCCTCTCCGAACAGAACCTCTACCGTCGCCTGAGTGAATACTACGACCTGCTGGAAGATCTCGATAGCCAGGTCCGTGCCTGCGCAGAGACGTTTAATGGCAGCTATCTGGAAGAGGATCGTACCACCCGTCAAAATCTCGCTGACGTCGCCGAGCGCACGGAGGACACCATCGAGCAGTATTACGACATTGTCGAGGACCTGGACGTCCCCACAAGCTCTAAGAACTACAGCTCGTGGAAGGACATCATTGCTCTGTACGACGACCTGGATCACCGCATCGATGCGATCTGCGATGCCTGGGAGATCAGCTTAAAGTACGCAAAGCCCGCGGACCATAAGAACGAGATCGTGGCGCCGCTGTCGCGCGACAACGTGGCGGGCACCAATGACAATAAGTACCGCCTAGACTTTGAGGAGCGCTATCCCGGCGCCAAACCCGTCGAAGTGAACTAACGCCTTGTCGTTTCCGAGCCGGCAGTTAGGGACGTTCCTAAACTGCCGGCAGAAAAAGGAATGTCCCTAACTGCCGGTCAAAAAACGAGCGAGGATCATGGGACCCTCGCTCGTTTTTTGGGCAATGTTTCGACTGCGCCGTTACTTGTCGGCGGCTGCTTTCTTGGCAGTCGACTTCTTCGCGGTCGTCTTCTTGGCGGCAGTGGCTTTCTTAGCCGTCGTCTTCTTCGCAGTCGAGGTCTTCTTCGCCGTGCTCGCCTTGGTCGCAGTCTTGCGGCCGCGGGCGGGCTTCTTCTCCTTGGTCGGGCAGTCCATGTTGACGCAGATACGCCACGGACCGCGCGCCGTGTTGACCACCACGATGGGAGCGCCGCACTCGGGACAGGTCTCGCCCGTCGCCTCGAGCTTGCCACGCGCCGGCAGCGGATAGCTCACGCCGCAGTCGTCATAGTTGGTGCAGCGGATAAAGCGCTTGCCGCTCTTCTCGCTCTTGTGTGCGATCAGGTCGCCATGGCGTCCTGCCTCGGCGCACACCTTGCACTCGCCCACCTTAAGGTCAGGCTCGTAGTTGGTGGGGCATGTGGGGTTCACGCAAATCTCGAAAGCCTTTTGGCGGAACGGCTGGCACTTAATGCGCGGCGCACCGCATTCGGGGCACACAGCAGCCTCGCCCTCGAGCGGGCTCACCTTGACGCCGCTCGGCACCGGATAGGTCACGTCGCAGTCGGGCCAGCCCATGCAGCCGATAAAGCTGCCGCGGGTCTTGGCGCTCGTCTTCATAACCAAGTCCTTGCCGCACTTGGGGCAGGCGCCCACGCGCGCATCGGCCGTGACGGCGTCGCTGATAGCATCGCCCAGTTCCTGCGTATGCTTGAGCAGCTCGTCGAGCACACCGGCCAGCAGCGCGCGCGAGTGCGTCACGACATGCTCTTCGGTGTCCTCGCCGCGCTCCACGCGGGTCATATCGCCATCGAGCTCGCTGGTCATATCGGGGCTCGTGATGCGCGGGGCAAACTGCGACAGTGCATCGATGATGGCGATGCCCAGCTTGCTCGGCTCCACGGGATCGTTTTTGAGATAGCGCACGGCGTACAGGCGCTCGATGATGCTCGCGCGCGTGGACTTGGTGCCCAGGCCGCGCTTTTCCATCTCCTGCACGAGCTTGCCCTGGCTGTAGCGTGCGGGCGGCTCGGTCTGCTTGGCCTCGAGCTTAATGTCGAACACGTCGACCGTATCGCCCTGCTCCAGCGGCGGCATCTGCTCGTCGCGCTTGAGTCCATACGGATACGCCTCGCGGAAACCCGGGGTCACGAGCACATCGCCCGAAGCCACGAACGGCTCACCATTGACGTCGAGCTCGAGCTTGGTGTTCTCGATGGTCGCGGGACCCATGAGCGTTGCCAGGAAGCGACGGGCGATGAGGTCGTAGAGCTTGCGCTGGCCACCGTCGAGCGCGGACGGATCGCCCTCGCCCGTGGGATAGATAGGCGGGTGGTCGGTGGTTTCGACTTTGCCGCGCGTGGGCTTCATGGGGCCGGCGAGCACCTTTTTGCACACGGGCGCCAGCGCCGGGTTGATCTTTGCAAGGTCGCTCACCACGGCGCCCAGATCGAGCGTCGCAGGGTACACGGTATTGTCGACACGCGGGTAGCTGATGAGACCGGCCATGTAGAGGGACTCGGCGATGCGCATGGTACGCGCAGGTGAGATGCCCTCGGCTGCGGCGGCAGCCTGCAGCGAGGTAGTCGCAAACGGTGTGGGCGGCTGCTGCTTGCGCGAACGCTTGGTCACCGCGGCGACGGTTGCCGTCGCAACGCCGTCAACGTGGCCGTACGCCGCCTCAGCAGCATCCTTGTCGGTAAAGCGCGCCGTCTTGTGCGCAATCTTAAAGCGGTCGTCCTCGGCAGCGCCCTGTGCGGCGCCCATGCCGCGGATCTGCCAATAGTCCTCGGGCACAAACGCCATGCGCTCGCGCTCGCGCTCGACCACCAGGGCAAGCGTCGGCGTCTGCACACGGCCGGCAGAGCGCACGTTACCAAAGCCGCCAAACTTGGCGAGCGTCAGGTAGCGCGTGAGCACCGCACCCCAAATGAGGTCGATGTGCTGGCGGCTCTCGCCGGCGTCGGCCAGATTCTGGTCGAGCGAGACGAGATTATCGAAGGCCTGCGTGATCTCGGCCTTGGTAAACGAAGAATACTGGGCGCGGGCGACCGGCAGGTCGGGCGCAACCTCGCGCACCTTGTTGAGGGCGTCCGAACCGATCAGCTCGCCCTCGCGATCGAAGTCCGTGGCGATGATGACACTGTCGGACTTCTTGGCGAGGTTCTTGAGCGAACGAATGAGTTCCTTCTCGGCCGGTAGCTTAATGACGGGCGCCCAGGTGAGGTAAGGCAGGCTCTCGAGTTTCCAGCCCTTGATTGAGATGCCATCGGCAAGAAACGGCTTGCGCTTGGTGTCGTAGGGCGGACGCGCCAGGCCATCGGGTATGTCGGCCGGCAGTATCTCGCCGTCCTCGGTGACCGAATACCAGCCCAGCTTTTTATCGAACAGCACGCTGTCGCAAAAATCGGGCGCTAGGATGTGACCGGCAAGGCCGATGGTCACGCACTCCTCGCCCTTCCACTCAAAACGGTAGATGGCGGTGTTGTACACCTTGTCCTTTTTGGGCTTGCCCGTGGACAGACGCTCGGCAATCTGACGCGCGGCGTCGTTTTTCTCGGCGATGATGAGCTTCAAAAGAGGCTCCTATCTCGTATCTCTGCGGCTACGCCCGCCCGTATGGCGGCCGACTTACGCCCTTGCTTGCTCAATCTGCCCGATGAGCCAATCGCACCAGGCATCCATGCCCTCGCCCTTGCGCGCGCTCACGGCAAACCGCGGCGCCTGCGGATTGAGGTCATCGAGTGTCTTAGTATACCTATCCATGTCAAAATCGAAAGCCGGGGCCACGTCGACCTTATTGAGCAGCTGCGCGCCGGCGTGCTGGAAGATGCCCGGGTACTTGATGGGCTTGTCGTCGCCCTCGGGCACCGAGAGAATCATGATGGACAGGTTCTCACCCAGGTCAAAGTCGACCGGGCAGACCAAGTTGCCCACGTTTTCGATAAAGATGACGTCGATGTTCTCCAGACCGACGGCCTGGTCGAACGCGTCAACGGCCTCCATGATCATGTTGCCCTCGAGGTGGCACAGGCCACCCGTGTTGATCTGGATGGCGGGCATGCCGGCTTCCTTCATGGTGATGGCGTCGACATCCGAGGCAATATCGCCCTCGATGACGGCACAGCGCAGGCCAGCCTTGTCGCGCAGGCGCTCGTTGGTGCCCAGGATCGTGGTGGTCTTGCCCGAACCGGGGCTCGACAGTACATTGATCACATAGGTGTTTGTCTCTTTAAATCGCTGTCGCAGCTGATCTGCCAGGCGCTCGTTGCGCGACAGAATCGGCGACGCGATATCAATCGTTTTCTCAGCCATACTCGGCACTCCTTACTTTGGCCCCTTTATACCCCATCACCAGATGGCTAGCGGGCTAATCGTCGGGGGTTTCGATTTCGATACTTGCGATGTCGAGCTCGCGGCCGTGCAGCAGACGCACGTTGGCGCCGCCACATTGGGGACAGCGGCAATGGAAGCGATCGTGCTCAAAGACCTCCCCGCAGTCCAGACACTCGCTTTGTGGATGGACTTCCTCCACGGCAAGCTCGCAGCCTCGCGTGAGCGGGTCCTCATCGCGAAATGTCTCCCACGCAAAGTCGAGCGCCTCGCGCACAACTTCGGTCATATCCCCGATACGCAGCGTTACCAAAACGGCGCGCGAGGCCCCCGCCCCACGCGCCGCGCGAATCACTGTATCGAGTATGCCGTTGACAATGCCAACCTCGTGCATACCGATTTACTCCTCGTCGTCCTCATCGTCCGAGAACAGGTCCAGACGGCTCACAAACAGGCCCTCCTTGCCCTCGCGCGCGGTAATGACCACGCGGGCGATGGCGAGCGAGATCTCGTAGAGCGAGAGCAGGGCGCCGTACATGAGGCCCAGCGTAACGGGCGAGCCGTCGGGCGTAATCACAGCCGAGCCCACAAGCAGGCCCACGTACACGTAGCGCCAGGCGCCGCGGAAGGCCGCGTAGGACACGATGTGGAAGACGGACAGGTAGAAGATGATGAGCGGCAGCTCAAACGCCACGCCAAAGCCGATCATAAAGAGCAGCTCCATGTTGACGTAGTTCTCCAGGTCGGGCAGCGCCGTGGCGACGGCCGAGGTCTCGCCGATAAGCCACTCAAAGCCCGCCGGGATGATGATGAAGTAGCAAAAGATTGCGCCCAGGAAGAACAGCACCGTCGAGGCGAGCACCGTAGGCACGACCCACTTGCGCTCGTTGGGACGCAGTGCCGGCAGGAAAAATGCCAGAATCTGCCAGATGATCATGGGCGTGCACATGACCACGGCCATCTTGATGGCCAGCGAGAAGCGCAGGCCAAAGCCGCCGAGCGTAGTAGTGATGTAGAACTTACCGTCCGGCACAAAAGAGCGGATGGGGTCTTCCAAGATGTCGAGCACCACAGGCGTGGCGAAATACAGCACGATAGCGGCGGCAAACACCGACACGACCACGATGGTCAGGCGGCGACGAAGCTCTCCCAGGTGATCGAAGAGCGGCATTCGCGCAGGTCCGATAGGCATTACTCATCGCCTCCCTTAGGGGCATCGACGGCAACGGCGTCGTCCTCGGCCTCGAGCTCGCGAGCGAGCTGGTCGACGACGGCCTTGCGCTTGCGGGGACGACGGGCGTAGAGGTCAGCCGTCGTGGGCTCTGCCGGCTCGGGCTCGGGCTCCGGCTCTGCAGCAGGCTCGGGCTCGACGACAGGCTCGACGGCAGCGGCAGGCTCGGCACCCTCGGCCTCGGCCTCATCAGCAGCGCCTTCGCCCTCGGTGGCACCCTCGCTCGCAGCCTTCTCGGCGGCAAGGCGGGCACGGCGCTCGGCAAAAGTCTCCTTCTTTGCGGGCGCAGCCGTCTCGACGGCACCCTCGTCCGCATCGGAATCGTCATCGACGGCAGCCTTCTTGGGCTTGACCGGGGCCGACGCGGCCTCGCTCACCGGATCGATAATCTCGGACTGAACAACGGCCGTCATCTTTTCCTGCGTCTCGCGGAACTGACGGATGGCACGGCCGATTGTGCGGCCCATCTGCGGGAGCTTATCCGGGCCAAACAGCAAAAAGCCGAAGACCACGATGATCGCGAGCTCACCCTCTCCAATACCAAACACACATACCTCCAAGGCTCGATGTGAGTCGAGCCCGCACCGCGCCATTCGGCCGGAACTCGTCTATTCATTCGGTCAAGTATAGCGCCCGGACGCCAAAACGTCCGAGCGCATCACAAACATATGCCAAACGGCACGCCCTTTTGGGGGCAAAGATTATGCAGCGGTGATCGAAATCTCCTGGTCGACACCCAACAGCTGAACCACGCGCATCACCGGGGGCTGCACATTGGTGCAGCTAAAGCGCTTGCCGTGGTCGACCGCGTGGTGCGCGGCGCCCACGAGCACGCCAATGCCCGTCGAATCGATGTAGCTCACCTGGGCAAAATCGAGCTCAACGGCCTCAGTGGGCTGCTCGAGCGCCAGGTCGATGGCATTGCGCAGGCTATCGGCGTTCGAGATATCGATCTCGCCGGTTACCTTAATGGTGTAGAGCTCTGGCGTGGGGTTGGTGGAAATACCCAAATCCATGTATACGCTCCTTTACGTATCGAAAGTGCGGATAGTACGGGAAGCCGCGCGTTAGGCGCGCTCGGCACGCGCAAGCTCGGCAGCGACGAGCTTCACAGCCAGCACCAGCACATCGAGCGCGGCCTCCAGGTCCTCGACCGTGGGATAGCTCGGCGCGATGCGGATGTTAGTGTCGCGCGGGTCCTTGCCATAGGGCCAGGTAGCACCGGCCGGCGTGAGCTTGACGCCCAGGTCGGCGCAAAGCGCGGCGACCTTCTGGGCCGAGCCCTCGGGACCATCGAAGCTTACAAAGTAGCCGCCGCGGGGGTGCGTCCAAGTGGCGCAGCCCGTGTCGCCCAAGCCCTCGGTGAGCTTGCGCTCGACGGCCTCAAAGCGCGGGCGCAGGAACTCGGCATGCTTTTTCATGTGCTCCTTGACCGCCTCGATGGTAGGAAGGAAGCGCACGTGACGCAGCTGGTTGAGCTTGTCGGCGCTGATGAGGCCGGCCTTCAGGCGCTTAGAGAACTCGGCGATGACCGCGGGGCTCGCACCGATAAAGCCGATGCCGGCGCCCGGGAAGGTGATCTTGGACGTCGAGGCAAAGGCCACCACGCGGTCCTCAGTGCCCGCCGCGCGAGCGAGGTCAAAGATGTTTGTGAGCTCGTCGGTCTCGTCGTACAGGTCGTGCACGCAGTAGGCGTTGTCCCAGAAGATACGGAAATCGGGCGCGGCTGTGGGCATCTCGACCAGGCGGCGCACGGTATCCTCGCTAAAGGTGATGCCCGTGGGGTTGGAATACTTGGGCACGCACCAGATACCCTTGATGGAATCGTCGGCGGCAACGAGGCGCTCGATCTCGTCCATGTCGGGGCCGTTGTCAGTCATCGCGACGGGGACGTTCTCGATGCCCAAGTCGGCGGTGATACCAAAGTGGCGATCGTAGCCGGGAACGGGGCACAGGAACTTGACCTTCTTGCCGTCGTGCGCGGCCTCGTAGGCGTCCCAGGGCTCGCTGCCGCACGAGCCGCAACGCCAGAACATGCCGGCGATGTCATGCTCGATCAGCAGGCTCGACGAACCCAGCACGAGCGTCTGCTCGGCGGGGCAGCCCAGGAACTCCCCTGCCAACTTGCGTGCCGAAGGAATACCCTCGAAGCAGCCGTAGTTGGAACAATCGACGTTGCCATCGTGCAGATCGGCGTCGGCATTGAGGATATCGAGCATGGGGCGCGAGATGTCCACCTGGGAGGGCGACGGCTTGCCGCGAGCCATATCGAGCGCCAGGCCCTTGGCCTTGACCTCGGCGACCTCGGCTTTGAGCGCCTCGATGGCGGCATCGAGTTCGGTGGTTTCCATCTTCTGGTAGATCGTCTGCATGGGGTGCGACCTTTCGCGAAGCGGTACGTTGCAGTTCGTCTAAGTATAGACCGCCACCGCCGCAACGTTATGAAGCCGTGATAGATTAAGTCCATCGCAATAAATACGAATCGCCGCGCATGCCGGCGTGGGGCTCCCAAGGAGGCACTATGGAGTACGGATCGTTCCAGGCCGAGGAATTCGGCGACCTGCAGCGCCTGGTCGACGGACTGTTTTACGACCGCCACGCCATCGACCGCTTGGATCTGATCGTACAGGCCGAAATCTTGGACCTGGCACCCGACCTTATGGAAATCGTCAATTTGCTACCGCCCGGCTATTACGACCGCCAGTCACTTTGCGACCAGCTCAACTCGGCCCTTGCCGCCCACGGCTGGGGCGCCGTCTACGGCACCGTGGAATAAACCTAGTCATTTAAGAACGTCCCCAATGACTAAAACGCCGCTTGTGATGGTGTTCACAGGCGGCGTTTTCAAACTTGTATGTGCTTTTACTTGTCCTTGGGCGCGAGGTGCTTGCAGACCACGCTCATGTAGATCATGCCAAGCACGGCTGCGGTGACCGAACCGGCAAGAATGGCGGCCTTGGCTGCAAGAACCTCAAACTGGGCCGTCGGGAAGGCAAGGCCGCTGATGAGAATCGACATGGTAAAGCCGATACCGCCCAGAATGCCCACACCGGCGATCATATGCCAGTTGACGTTGTGCGGCAGCTCGCAAGCCTTAAGCTTGACTAGGGCAAACGTCATGCCAAAGATGCCGATCGGCTTGCCCAGCAGCATGCCAAAGTACACGCCGAGCGTCACCGGATCGGTGAGCAGCGTGCTCATGTCCACGCCCACCAGGCGAACCTGTGCGTTCACGAACGCAAAGATCGGCAGGATCACAAAGTTGACCGGCGTGGAGATCAGACGCTCCATGCGGATAAGCGGCGGGGTCACGCGGTGCATGACGCGCTCGACCTTGGTTGTCGAGACGGTAAAGTCATGCTGGCCCAGGATGTGCGCCTCGTCATCGTAACGGTCGTCGAGCAACGGCAGGCACTCGCCCAGCCAATCGGTAAGGCTATCGAGCTTAACGCCGCACTTGGCCGGAATGGTGAAGGCCAGGATGACGCCGGCAAGCGTAGCGTGCACGCCGCTCTTGAACATGCAGAACCACAGCAGCAGGCCCAGCACCGAGTACGGGGCAAGGCGGTAATGCTGCGTCTTGTTGAGCCACACGAGCGCGCAGGTCACAAGTGCGGCGGCGCCCAACCAAAACGGATTGGGGCTCTGACCGTAAAAAATGGCGATGGCGGCGATGGAGATGAGGTCGTCGGCAATAGCGAGCGTCGAGAAGAACACGCGCACGCCGTTGGGAACGCGATTGCCCAAAAGCGACAGCACGCCCAGCGCAAAGGCAATATCGGTTGCCATGGGGATGGCCCAACCGTTGCGGGCACCGGCATGGTTAAAGATCAGGTAGATGCAGGCGGGAACGACGACGCCGCCCACGGCCGCCAGCATGGGAAGCATGGCCTGACGCGGATTCTTGAGCTCGCCGACCGTCATCTCGTACTTAAGCTCAATGCCCACCAACAAAAAGAAAATCGCCATGAGGAAGTCGTTGACGAAAAGCTCAACGGTGAGACCGGCCGTAAGGTTGCCCAGACCCACATACAGCGGGGTCTCCAAAAAGTGATGGATGGCCTCGTAGGCATCGGTGTTGGCGCAGATAACGGCGGCGATAGCGGCGAAGACCATGACGGCGGCGGAAATCGTGCCGTTCTCGGCGATGCGCTCCCAAATGTCGTGACGTTCAAAGCGCTTGCGCTCACGAACGTTGAACAGCTGCTCAGTTGCTGCCATGGGCGGCTCCTTTCACGGGAAAGTTCCCGTCTTAAAAAAGCACGGCCCGCCCAAGTGGCGGCGCCGCGCTCTAACGTATTACGCTTGCATCTAGCCTACCCTGCACGACAAGCACGCAGGCGTGGCCGAAAAGCGGAACCACAGGTTGAACATTATTTGCTCAACGGCACGGGCACGCCTGTCCAAGAGACGACGCGGCGCCGTGCACAAAAAACGACCGGAGCGCGGGGCGTCCGCGATCCGGTCGTCGGTGTTAGGCCAAAAGAATCTAGCAGGCGGCCATGATGGGGGCAGCGACCTGCTTCTTACGGGAGAGGACGCCCGGCATCCAGACGCCGTCGTGCTCGTCGGCAATGCCCAGGCCCTTCTGAGCAGCCTCGGTCTCGCCCTCGAGCAGGACCTGCGAGCCCTCCTCCATGATGTCGGTGATGCACAGGACGATGCCGTCAGCACCCTTCTCGGCGGCGTAAGCGCGCATGGCCTCGCGAATCTCGTCGATCATGCCGAGTGCGCGGGTCTTGTCGACGGTCTCGTACTGGCCGATGAGCAGCTTCTTGCCGGCGGGCTCGAACATCTTGATGTCGTTGCCGACCATCTCGGCTGCGGTGAAGGAGCCGGACGGACGGGTAAGGAAGACCTCCATGCCAAACTTGACCGGGTCGACGCCCACCTGCTCGCCGAGCTTGGCGGCGACGGCGCGATCGACATCGGTGGTGGTGGGGCTCTTGAGCATGAGCGTATCGGTCATCATGGCCGAGAGCAGCAGCTTGGCCTGGACGTCGGAAAGCTCAACGCCGAGCACGCCGGCGAGCTTGGTGACGATGGTGCAGCTGGAGCCCCAGGGCAGGCAGATGTAGTGCAGCGGGCCGGCGGTCTCGAAGTCGCCGATGCGGTGATGGTCGACGACGCCAAAGACCGTGGCGTCCTTAAGGCCGGCGACGGACTGGGCGGACTCGTTGTGGTCGGTGAGGACAACGAGCTGACCGGCCTCGACGGACTCGATCGCGCGAGGCTCGGCGATGCCGGCGTCGGCGAGCAGCTTGGCGGACTCTGCCGGAAGCTGACCAAGGGCGCAGGCCTCGTAGGTGTTGCCGGCATACTCAACCTGGTTGAGCAGCTGGGACAGGACGACGGCGCTCATGATGGCGTCGTTATCGGGGTTCTGGTGACCAAAGACAAGAACGTTTGCCATGGATATCCTCCACTTGATATGTGTACTTGGACGTAGCTATGGTAGCACGCCGATGCCGAGCCTTCGCAGACGGAAGGGCCACGGCATATTTTGGGGTAGGCACGGGGGCCAAGGCTGTCCCTTTTACACCATGTTGGTGCAAAGTAACCTGACCCCCTTGCACCAGCTATTTACCGGCGGCGCGCAGGGCTACGTAGGCGGCGCCGATGATGCCGGCGTCGTTGCCGAGCGAAGCGACCTTAATGGGCGTCTCGCGCGAGGCGGAGAGCGCGTACTGCTTAAAGTGCTCGCGGACCTTGTCGAGGTAGACATCGGCCGAGGCGGATGCGCCGCCGCCGATGAGGAACATCTCGGGATCGACCACGTTGGCAATAAGCGCCAGGGCGCGACCGAGATAGTCGGCCATGGTATCGGCCGCGGCAAGCGCGAGCTTGTCGCCCTCGCGGCAGGCCTGGAACACGTCCTTGGAATCAGAAGGCCCAGTGAGCTCGATGGGCTCGACGCCGGCCTTTTTGCACTCGGCAAGGTAGTTACTCACCACGCCGGTGGCGCTGGAATACTGCTCCAGATGGCCATGGCCGCCACAGCCGCAGGTGCGCTCCTCAGCCGGGTTCAGGCACATGTGGCCAATCTCGCCGCCGGCGCCCACAACGCCCGACACCACGTCGCCGTTGACGATAACGCCGCCACCCACGCCGGTACCAATGGTGACCATCACCACGTTCTGTACGCCCTTGGCAGAGCCGAGCCAGGCCTCGCCCATGGCAGCGGCGTTGGCATCGTTCTCGTATTTAACAACCGCGTCGGGGCAGTGCTCCTGAATGGCGACTCTTAGCTCGGGCAGGTTAATGGCAATGTTGGCCTTGACCTTGGCATCGCCCGATGCCGGGATGGGGCACGGAACGGCCAGGCCAATACCCGCCACAAAGGCGCGCGGAATCTGGGCCTTGGCGACCACCTGGTCGATAGCCTCGGTCACCGCGGCAAAGCCCGCGGCGTCAACGATAGGCGGCGTGGGCACGCTGGCCTTGGCCAGCAGGTTACCATCCTCGTCGAACAGGCCCTCCTTAACCGAAGTGCCGCCGACGTCGATGCCGATGTAATACTGCTTAGGTTCCATGGGAGCCCGCCTTTCTCGTTTAAACATTGCCTGTATGGTACCGCTCCCAAGGCAAAAACCTGCCAAAAAGGGACAGGTTTGTTTTGGCAGGTTTTATCTGGGGTAACGCAATTGGCTGCCCAACAGGCCGCGCAAGACCATCCCCAAAAATAAAGGCGCCGGGAGGCGGAGGCTCCCGGCGCCCGTCAAAGGGACTATGTTGTCTGTTGGACCGCACGGTCCGTCGCGGCGATAACGCCGACTAGGCCTGAAGTGCCTGCAGCTGCTTGTGAACCTCGATGAGCTCCGTCGCCATGACGCGCATGGTCTCGGTGCCGGCCATCTGGTCCTCGGCATGCAGCAAAATCAACGGGGCCTCGCCGTTACGTTCGCCGTTGGCCTCCTTCTTCAGAAGCCCCATGTGAACATCGTGGCCACCGTTATAGGCCTCGTCGCCCTGCTTGATAAGCTCCTCGGCGGCGTCAAAATCGCCCTCCTTGGCCTTTTGCACGGCATTGATGTACATGCTCTTGGCGGTACCGACGTAGCTGATGATCTCAAAGCAGGTCATCTGCAGTTCGTTCATATCCTCCATGCGGAGCACCTAGCCCATCACGCTGACGCAGTGGTCGATGATGCCGGCAGCGTTCATGCGGCCGTAGTCGACCATGTTGATGACCTCGACCGGAAAACGACCGGCGGCCTCCTTCTCAAAATCGCCCTTGGTGTAGCCGATCTGCGGACCAAGCAGCAACATGTCGCACTCGTCCAGGTGATCGTGGGCCTCGTTCATGGGACGAGCCTCGACCTCAATATCCAGACCACGGTTTGCAACCTCGGCCTGCATCTTCTGGACCAGCAGGCTCGTGGACATGCCGGCATTGCAGCAGAGCATGATCTTCTTCATGGTTTCCTCCTTATAACTGCGCGGCGCGCAGACGACAACTGGTTGTATTCCTTACGGCTATTGTGCCCGCTCCCCTGTATCTTTACGCAAGGGAGAGAGCCGCGGGCACCGGCACCGCGTACCGGCGCCCGCAAAGGTGAAAGGGACGAACGTTAGGCGTTCTACTCGGCGAGAGCCTCCTGCTTGGCGATTGCCTTCTCGGAAATCTTCATAAAGGGCAGGTAGACGGCCATGCCAATGACAATCTCGAGAGCCTGCCACACGCCGGCGCGCCAGTCAAAGCCCGTAGCGAGCAGGGCATTGATGACGGGAGGCATGGTCCAGGGCACCTGGGCGATGCAGGGGCTGATGATGCCTGCGCAGGTAAGGCCATAGGTGATGCCGATGAACAGATCGGGAAGAAGGACGAACGGGATCATGAGCGGCAGGTTGTACACGATGGGGTAACCGTAGATAACCGGCTCGTTGATGTTGAACAGACCAGGCAGGATAGCCATCTTGGAAACGGTCTCGGAAGCCTTGTTCTTGGAGAACAGGAGCGTGTCGAGCAGAAGCATGAGGGTGCAGCCCGAGCCGCCGATGAGGGCGAAGCTGTTAACGATCTGCATGTTCATGTAGTGATCGGGCTGGATGGTGCCACCGGCGGCAAAGGTAGCCATGTTGTCGACGATGAGCATGGTCAGGATCGGCTCGACGGTAGCGCCAGAGATGGTGGACTGGTGAATACCGACGCAGAACAGCAGGTTAGCAAGGGTGTAGATGAGGATAACAGCCCACGGACCGGCGTTCATGATGCTCTTGAGCGGGTTGGAGATGCACGTGGAGATGATGGTGCACAGATCGGTGCCGGCGCACACGGCGAGCAGGGCTGCGGCAAGAGCGAAGATCGCGAGGTTGAGCAGCATCGGGATCATGACGTTGAAGGAGTTGGAGACCGCGGGAGGCACGCCCTCGCCCAGCTTAACCTTGAGCTTCTCGACGCCAGAAATCTTGATGAAGAGCGAGACGGAAAGCAGGGCGATGATAATAGCCGAGAACAGACCGTTGGTGCCGGTGTTGGCAGTCGAAAGGGCGCCCGTGACCTCGGCGGAGGTGATCTTGTCGGTGAGCAGCGGGCTCGTGGCGGCAAGCGAGGCGGTGATCTGCTGCGGCATCATGATGACGAAAGCAGAGATAGCGACGACCACGCAAGCGAGCGGGTTATCGAAACGCTTGTTCTTAGCGAGGCTGTAGCCAATCAATCCGGCCAAGATAATGGCAGAGACGTTGAGGGTGCCCAGCGTAATTGCCGAACCCCACGTCTGAAGGTTGGCAAGGCCCGCCGCATCGAGCGGGAACAGAGGGAACACGACGTTGTTAATAAGAACCGCGATACCCGCAAGGATATAGAGCGGCGTGATGGTCGCGAAGGCGTCACGCAGGGAACGCAGGTGAACCTGGTTTCCCACCTTCGCAGAGACCTCGGCAAACTTGTCGAGGAAGCTCTTTCCGTTGTCACTGGCCATGATTGCTCCTAACTTTCAAATCCGGCCTTTTCCTATGCGCACGGTGGTCTGTCGCCCTCTGCCACCAGATGTGCCATGTGTTGCGCGCAGCGGCGCGCGGTCTGGGCGTTCGCCCGTTCGCTAATCAACCACGTGAGTCGTGGCGACCTGCTTGAGCCAAGCTGCCGACTTCTTAAGGCGGCGCTTGTAGCCGTCCATAAGGTCGACCTCGACAAAACCGTAACGGTTCTTAAAGGCATTCGCCCAAGACCAGTTATCGATGACGGCCCAATAATGGTATCCACGGCACTTGGCGCCCTCGGCAATTGCCTTGGCAACCCACTCCAGGTGCTGGCGTACAAAGTCGACGCGGTAGTCATCCTGGATGGTTCCTTCGGCGTCTCGGTTCTTGTATTCGTCCATGATGCCGATGCCGTTCTCGGAAACGAACCACTCAAGATCGGGGTAGTTCTTAGCGCAGTCCATGCCAAAGTCGTAGAGGCCCTGCGGGTAGATCTCCCAGCCGCGGCTCTCGTTCATAACGGCGTCGGGCCACACGTACTCGTCGGCAAAGTGCGGCAGACCGTACTGGTCGATCTTGCTCGCCGGCGCCTGAACGCGCGTGGGGTGGTAGTAGTTGCAACCGAGCCAGTCGACAACACCCTGCTTAAGAATCTCTTGGTCGCCGGCACGGAACGGAAGCTTAACGCCGCCCTCGGCCAGGCTGTCGAGCACGTCGGCGGGAAGCTCGCCCTTGGTAATGAGGTCGAGCCACCAGCGGTTGTTGATGCCGCTGGTCATACGCACGGCCTCGAGGTCCGCCTCGCTGGGGTTCTCCTTGGTGTAGACCGGGGTAAAGCAGTTGATCATGCCGATCTTGGCATCGCTGCGAACGGCGCCCTCGTCATAGGCGCGACGGTAGTTGGCCACGGCCAGCGCATGTGCCAGCGAGATGTGATACTGCACGGTGCGAGCGCGGCTAAAGTCGTGGAGCTGTGGGAACCACACGCCCTCCTGATAGCGCTGCTCGGGCTCGACGATGGGCTCGTTAAAGGTGAACCAGTACTTGATCTCCTGGCCAAACTCGTGGAAGGCGACGTCGGCGTAATGTGCGTAAGCCTCGACAACCTCACGGCTCTCCCAGCCGCCACGGTTAAAAAGGTAGGTGGGCATGTCAAAGTGGTACAAGTTGACAAACGGCTCCAGGCCGGCTTCGCGAGAGGCGCGGAACAACTCGTGATACCACGCGGCGCCTTCCTCGTTGAGGTTGCCGTCGGCATCGAGCAGACGGCTCCACTGGATGGAAGTGCGATAGGTATCCAGGCCCAAGTCCTTCAAAATGCGAAGGTCTTCCTGGTACTTGGCCATAAAGTCATTGCCGGCGTAAGAGCCAACGCAGTTGTAGAACGAGCCCAGATCCTGGATGGACCAGGTGTCCCACAGGTTCTCGAGCTTGCCGCCCTGGTTCCACTGACCCTCAGTCTGCGGGCCGGACATAGCAGCGCCAAAGAAGAAGTCGTTGGGCAGCTGATACTGTGCCATCAAAGTCCTCGCTTTCGTGTTCTAGAGCTTCCGGTTGGAGACGGGTTTGCTTTGGCAGGTTATCCGGCGCGGGCGCGCACCGGTCATACCGATATCCAACCCGCCAAAACAAAACCGTCCCCAAACGGTCGATCCTGTTCTGCGGAAAGATTCCGTTCGTTGCTTAAACTATAGCGCTCTAATTCTAAAAGTAAAGCGTCTTTTTCTTTTTTCTTTCTCGAGCTTCTTAGATAAAGGTTATATGGGTGCCTTGTTAAGGGTTATACTTACTTGCGTATTGATATATGTCGGAAAGGAGGTTCAATGATTCCCAAATACGAGGCGATAGCTGCAGATATTCGTCGAAGCATCGAGGATGGCACTCTTAAACCGGGCGACAAGCTTCCCACCGTCGTTGAGTTCTGCGAGCTCTATAGCGTTTCCAAAATCACCGTCAAACGAGCTATCGAGCAAATCACCGAGGAAGGTCTTATTACCAGCCGACGCGGATCGGGTACCTACGTTAAGGACACGGCGGGACTTCCCGGTCAGGCGTTTTTCCAGGGCAAAAACGACCGTGCCCAGGGCTTTTCGTATGAGCACCGCGGGGAGAAGGTGACCTCGGTGGTCTACGATTTCTCGATTGTTAATCCACCAGCGGACATCGCAGCCCAGCTGGGAATTGCCGAGGATGACTTTGCCTATCACATCGTGCGCGTGCGTCAGGCCGATGAGAAGCCCATCGTTATCGAGTACACCTACATGCCCCTCGAGCTGATTCCAGGCCTTAAAAAGAAGGACCTGTACGGATCGGTCTACCACTTCATCCGCGAGCAATGTGGGCTGAAGATTTCGAGCTTCCACCGTACCATTCGCGCCGTGGCAGCAACCGAGGAAGAAGCCGAGCGCTTGGACACCAAGCCTGGCTCTCCCCTGCTCGAGCTCACCCAGATTGGCTTTTTGGACAGCGGCGCCGCCTTTGAGTATTCGGTCTCGCGCAACGTTGGCGACCGCTTTGAGTTGCACAACGTAACGTTGGCATAGGTTTTTGTAGTCATCCGGGCGCTCGCTTTGAGCTGTTTTGTGCAGCGCCCGCGCAACACAATGGGGGTATGAACATGTCCGATTTGATTAAGCTGACGCCGATCTTCCACGAGAAGATCTGGGGCGGTCGCCAGCTCGAAACCGTATTTGGCTACGACATTCCCGATGGCCCCATCGGTGAGTGCTGGGCCATCTCGGCCCACCCCAACGGCGACTGCCAGATTGCGGAGGGCCCGTATGCCGGCCACACGCTGTCGTGGCTGTGGGCCGAGCATCGCGAGCTCTTTGGCAACTGCGAGGGCAAGGAGTTCCCGCTGCTCATTAAGATTCTGGACGCCAAGGACGACCTTTCGATCCAGATTCATCCCAACGACGAGTACGCTGCCGAGCACGAGAACGGTAGCCTGGGCAAAACCGAGTGTTGGTATGTGCTGGACTGCGAGCCCGACGCCACGATCATCGTCGGCCAGCGTGCCAAGGACCGCGCCGAGGCCGCACAAATGATCGAGGACGGCCGCTGGGACGACATGCTCAACGTACTGCCGATCCACAAGGGCGACTTTTTCCAGATTGATTCCGGTACCGTGCACGCCATCAAGACCGGCACGCTCATTTTGGAGACGCAGCAGTCGAGCGACGTGACGTATCGCCTGTACGACTACGACCGTCCCGGCACCGACGGCAAGCTGCGCCCACTGCACATTGAGCAGAGCCTCGACTGCATCGACTTTGATGCCCAGGCTCCGACCGACGGCACGGTGACCGCGCCCGAGGTGAACGGCGTGACCGAGCTCGAGTCTAACTCCTGCTACACCGTCGATCGTGTGCGCGTCGACGGCAGCAAAACCCTCGACCAGCGCTGGCCCTTCATGTGTCTGTCGGTCATCGACGGCGAAGGCACCGTCTGCGGCGACCCCGTCCACAAGGGAAGCCACCTGCTGGCCCCGAGCACCGTCAGCTCCATCGACCTCGAAGGCAAGATGGAACTGATCATCAGCCACCTGTAGGCCACCGGTCCCCAAGCGCTCGCCGGGACGTGTCTCTATAGTTTTGTCAACCGCGTGCTTCGCGCCATTTCGGCATGACGCATCCGGGCGCCCGGCGCCCCCGCTTCCCCTTCGGTTGATCCCGCCGCCCGCTAGGCCGCGTACGGGACGGCGTCGCGCATGATCGCGTAGATGACCTTGAGCCTCTTCCTCGCGACCGCCTTCAGCGCCTTGCTGTGCCTCATCCCCCTCGCCCTGCACTCCCCGTAGTACCTCCCGAACCTGTTGTCCGTGCCGATGAGGGAGTTGCAGCTGAATATGAGCAGGTTCTTGAGCTGCCTGTTCCCGCCGTGCTGCGGCGACGTCGACCTGATGCTGCTCCCGGAGCGCCTGTCTGACGGCGCCACGCCGCAATAGCTCGCGAGCTCGTCGTGCCCCCTGAACGCGGATATGTCGATCGACGTCACCAGCGCCGCGGCGGTCTTGGGGCCGATCCCGGGCACCGTGAGGAGGCACTCGTAGACCTCGTCTCCCGCCAGCGAGTCGGCCACGAGCGAGTCGAGTTCCTCGATGTCGGCGTCGAGGGAGGCTATCTCCCGGGCGAGTATCCGGACCGCGACGTCCTCGCCGGCCGGGAGCCGCCTTCCCGAGCGCGACGAGGCCAGCAGCGCCTCCCAGAGCCTCCTGGCCCCCGCCGCGGGGGCGCCCGCGCGCCGAACTCGGCCAGCATCGACACCTGCCAGCGGCTCGACGGGTCGACCGCGCCCTCGAGCGCGGGGTCGGCCTCGAGCAGGGTCGCGCGCAGCCTGTTCTTCGCGCGGGTCCTGGCGGACGACGCGAACTCGCGCTGCGACGACAGGATCCGCAGCGAGGCGGTCCCCTCGGGCTCCTCGGGCGCCGGCCTGAGGGCGCGGGGCACGCCGAGCGCGGTGCGCGCGATCACCTCGGCGTCGATGGCGTCGGTCTTCGCGATGCCGGGGAACATCCCGCGGGCCTGCTTCTCGGCATATCCGGGCAGGTAGGCGCAGGGGTTCCCGTGCGCATGGGCGCGCGCGAGGACCAGCGCGCCGATGTTTCGCTTCTGGTCGACGACGACCAGCGCGCCGGAGCCGGCCCGCTCGAGCACCCGGTCGATGTCGTCGGGCCTGTTGGCCAGCTCGGCCCTGAAGGCGACGCCCCCTCCCGCATCGAGCGCGCACGCGCTGTGCGAGCTCTTCCCGACGTCGATCCCCAGGTAGGCCACGGGCGTCTCTGCTGCAGGCATGGTGTATCCTCTCCCTTGAGCCGGCCGTAAGCCGCGGAAGCGACACCCACATTACCCGGCCGTGGCCCGGTCCGGGCCCGGCACATCTCTATCAGTCGTTCCCCGCGGCCCCTCCCGCCCCGGCGGCAACACGTCCCGGGCCCTCTACGGGGCAGGGGCTGACGGCCGTCCGGGGCGGTCGGCCAGCGACCACCGGTACGGCTCAATCGTATAACCATGCAACGGAAAAGAGCCGCCCTTTCGGACGACTCAAACTGTAATGGGGCGCGGGGTTTGGTCGCCTGCTCGGACAGTCCTGCTCGCACGGAGGCCACATTAAGTGGCCTCCGGCTCGTGCGGAACTCGCGATCGACCAAATACCAAAGCCCTCGGAACTAAGGATACATGGTAGAGGCGCGTGTGCTTCAAAATTCATTAGCTGGTGACGCAGCGTAGGCTCATATCGAAGCATCTTCACCACCGTTTAAATAAAAAAGAAGTACCGGTTGGGGCCGGTACTTCTTTTGGTGCGTTGTTATTTGGCTGTAGCTTTTCTCGTAAGCTTACAGGCCGCAGGCTGCCTTGAGTTCTTCGACTCGGTCGGTTTTCTCCCAGGTGAAGTCGGCGTCTTCTCGGCCAAAGTGACCGTAGGCTGCCGTCTTTTCGTAGATGGGGCGACGCAGGTCTAGGTCGCGGATGATTGCACCCGGGCGTAGGTCGAAGGTCTTCTCGACGGCCTCGACGATCTTGTCCTCGGCAACATGTGCGGTACCGAAGGTGTCGACCATGATTGAGAGGGGCTTGGAAACGCCGATGGCGTAGGCAAGCTCGACTTCGCAGCGGTCGGCCAGGCCGGCGGCGACCACGTTCTTGGCGACCCAGCGCGCGGCATACGCGGCGGAGCGGTCGACCTTGGTGCAGTCCTTGCCGGAGAAAGCTCCGCCGCCGTGACGGGCATATCCGCCGTAGGTGTCTACGATGATCTTACGGCCGGTCAGACCAGCGTCAC
>OKSV01000663.1_pt1 | contig 19331 bp, 19 predicted proteins | sample 1601261 | NCBI WGS metagenome assembly OKSV01 (sample SAMEA3879560, study PRJEB24766) | human gut metagenome | biome: human-associated habitat; feature: feces | place: USA | collected 1985/1987
ACATTCCAAATATTTCAGTGGGGCAAAAGGTCAAGATTACTTCCAAAGTATACCCGGATCAAACTTGGACAGGGAAAGTCAGCTACGTTTCCAATTATCCTAAGCAAAATGCCAACCAGTCAACGGGGACATCTGGCAACTCAGGTCAGTCAGGTTCTCAGTATGAATACAAGGTTCAATTAACCAGTCCAATTGGTAAGCTCAAGCAAGGCTTCAATGTATCCCTTGAAGTGACCAAAGATGACGATGCCCTGTTAGTTCCAGTAACTGCTGTGACCAAGAAAGGCTCTGACAACTATGTCTGGGTTTACGATGACGAGAGTCAAAAAATCAAGCAGGTCAAGGTCAAACTTGGCAATGCAGATGCTAAGCAACAAGAAATTGCCTCAGGACTTAAAGAAGGTCAAAAGGTTATTACTAAGGCTGAAAAATCCTTTAAGGATGGTGAGACACTAAAGGATGTGACGGATGCTGATAGCAAAAAATCAAAAGAGACTAGTGGAGAAGAGGTGAAGTCTAGTGACTAAGCCAGCTCTTATGGTTTTAAAGGGGATCACCAAGTCTTTCAAAAATGGTCAGGAGTCCTTGCAGGTCCTTAAGGGAATTGACTTATCAGTTGAAGAAGGTGACTTCGTGGCAATCATGGGTCCTTCTGGTTCAGGAAAATCAACCCTCATGAATATTATTGGACTTCTTGATCAACCGACTACAGGTTCCTATCAACTCGAGGGAGAGAATGTAGCTGAGCTCTCTGAAAACCGCTTGGCCAAGGTAAGAAATGACCAGATTGGCTTTATCTTTCAGCAGTTTTTTCTCCTGCCAAAGTTAAGTGCCCAAAAGAACGTAGAGCTTCCCTTGATTTATGCAGGGACATCTCCACGTGAACGTAAGCAAAGGGCAGAGCAATTCTTGAAAAAAGTCGGCTTGTCAGAACGTAGCCATCATTTGCCGTCAGAGCTGTCTGGTGGACAGAAGCAGAGGGTGGCTATTGCGCGTGCATTGTCTAACGATCCGGCAATCATTTTGGCGGATGAACCTACGGGTGCGCTTGATACCAAGACAGGAACCCAGATTATGGATCTCTTAACTCAGCTAAACCGAGAAGGGAAGACCATTGTCATGGTTACCCATGAACCCGAGATTGCGGATTATGCCCGACGTAAGATTGTCATTCGTGATGGTGAAATCACTCAGGACACGACTGATAGCGTTCGGATTGACTAGGAGGTAAGAATGGAAAATTGGAAATTTGCTCTTAGTTCTATTCGTTCTCACAAGATGCGGTCCTTCCTGACTATGTTGGGGATTATCATTGGTGTTGCTGCTGTCGTACTCATTATGGGTCTAGGAAATGGGATGCGTCAGAGTGTTACCGATAGTGTGACAGGTGATAAGGATACTGTTCAAGTCTACTATGAAGCCAAGGGTGAGGAGCTAGATCCTGCCTATGCGGACTTGTCACAACCGACCAAACGGGTTAAAGAAGTTTGGTTGGAGCAAGTGGCTAGGCAGACACCTGGTATCGATAGTTATTTTGTGACCAACAGCCTAACGTCCTCTATCTCCCTCCAAAAAAAGACTGTGAAGAATGTTAATATCACAGGTGCCAGTCAGGGCTACTTTAAAGCTAAAAAGTTAGAGATGTTGACAGGACGTTCCTTGAAAGACAATGATTACAAAAATTTTTCGCGCGTCATTGTCATTGATCAGATGGTAGCCAAAAAACTCTTTAGGACGAATGAGGATGCCCTTAATCAGGTGGTTACTATTGGAAATAATGATTATCGTGTGATTGGTGTTTATAAGAATAAAGACACAGCAATCGGTGCCTATGGTGAAATTGGAACAGCTCTTGTGGCCAATACCCAGTTAGCAGCAGAAAATAACACTGATGCTATTGGTCAGATTTTTTTCCATGTGACCGATGTGAAAAATAGTAGCAGTATTGCTAAGGATGCTGCTAAACGCTTGACCCAGTTGGCCCAAGATGATAACGGGGAGTACAAGGCAGCTGATATGAGTTCGGCCTTAGATCAGGTCAACACAATCTTTGGAACCATTACCACCGTTGTCGGAGCTATTGCTGGCATTTCACTCTTAGTTGGCGGAATCGGTGTTATGAACATCATGTTGGTTTCGGTAACTGAGCGGACACGAGAGATTGGTCTTCGTAAGGCTTTAGGTGCCACACGTCGTAAAATCTTGACTCAGTTTCTTATTGAGTCCATGGTTTTGACCATCCTGGGAGGTTTGATCGGGCTAGGCTTTGCGGCCCTAGTCGTTGGACCAATTGGGAATGCCATGGATCTTAAAGCGACGGTCTCTCTTGGCGTAGCCATGGGAAGCATTGCTTTCTCAGCAGCAGTGGGGATTATCTTTGGTCTCCTACCAGCTAATAAAGCTTCGAAACTCGATCCTATCGAAGCACTTAGATATGATTAGACATCACCTCTTGAAATCTTTTGATTTTGAGAGGTTTTATGCTTTTCAAAAAAAGATAGCGAAAAAAATAAAAAAAAATTACATTTTTTTCTTGACGTCTGATTTAGGTCATGATATTATAAATGAGGTTTGAAAAAACTGACCTAAGACAGTTGGGGAGTTAAACTCATAAACATCCAACCGAGGCACAAAACGTAACTATTTTTTTGTAACGTATTGTACTTTCGTGTCTAGGTTTAGGTGCGATTTTTTTGTGCCTAGCCCAAAAATAAAAACGGAGGTAAAACTACTAATGAGTGAAGCTATTATTGCTAAAAAAGCTGAACAGGTTGCTATTGTCGCTGAGAAAATGAAAGCAGCAGCATCTATCGTTGTTGTTGACTCTCGTGGACTTACAGTTGACCAAGATACAGTTCTTCGTCGTAATCTTCGTGAATCAGGCGTTGAATTTAAAGTTATCAAAAACTCTATCTTGAGCCGTGCAGCTGAAGAAGCAGGTCTTGAAGACCTTAAAGAACTTTTTGTTGGTCCATCTGCAGTAGCATTCTCAAACGAAGATGTTATCGCACCAGCAAAAGTTATTAGCGAATTTGCTAAAGACGCAGAAGCTCTTGAAATCAAAGGTGGTGTTGTTGACGGTGCGTTCACTTCAGTCGAAGAAATCAACGCTCTTGCATCACTTCCAAACAAAGAAGGTATGCTTTCTATGCTCCTTTCTGTACTTCAAGCGCCAGTGCGCAACGTTGCATACGCTGTCAAAGCGGTTGCAGAAAGCAAAGAAGACGGTGCTGCGTAAGCCCATCTTCACAACTCGTAGCCTAAGCTACGTTTAAAACACTATATTAAAAAACACATTTGGAGGAAATCACAATGGCATTGAACATTGAAAACATTATTGCTGAAATTAAAGAAGCTTCAATCCTTGAATTGAACGACCTTGTAAAAGCTATCGAAGAAGAGTTTGGCGTAACTGCTGCTGCTCCTGTAGCTGCTGCTGCAGCTGGTGCTGCTGACGCTGGTGCTGCTAAAGATTCATTCGACGTTGAATTGACATCTGCAGGCGACAAAAAAGTTGGCGTTATCAAAGTTGTACGTGAAATCACAGGCGAAGGTCTTAAAGAAGCTAAAGCTATCGTTGACGGTGCACCATCAGTTATTAAAGAAGGTGTTGCTGCAGCTGAAGCTGAAGAAATCAAAGCTAAACTTGAAGAAGCTGGAGCTTCAGTTACTCTTAAATAATAAGGTAACGACTCAAGTCGCTTAAAAAAGAAAACCAGGGCATTAGCTCTGGTTTTTTATTGCGATAAGCGATTGTTAGAAACTGATAAATTGATTTGTTTTAATAAACTTTCGGGGGTAGACAATCTAGTGTCTACCCTTTTTTTGCGTTTCGGAGGTAATTATGCAAAAGGAAGAACAGTCATCACGTCAAATCGTGAAAAGCCATATCATGACCATCATGGGAGTTGATAATCTAAAAGCAACTCAACTGGTAAATGAAATGGAACAAACAGGTTTAATCTGATTTGATGAATTCGGGAATTTTGGAATTTTAGTCTTGGAGGGATAATCATGAAACGTATTACTGCTAATCAATTTCAGACATCAGAGCGTTATTATAAACTCCCAAAAGTCTTGTTTGAAGATTACGCTAAAAAATACGGTCACGAGAACTTTACCATGAGAAACTGGGCAGATTTTCAATACTATAAGGATAAGACGTTGGATTCGGTGATTGCGGTCACAACAGCGAAGTTTACCCTTTTTAATATCCAATCGGTGATTGATTTGACGCAAAAAGACTCTATGGACTTGACAACGTGGGGCACTCAGAAGACTATGGTCTATCTTGTTATTCCAGATAATGATACTACCTTTCGTTTTCTATCTGCTTTATTTTTCTCTATGTTTTTCTCCACTTTGACCAGATAGGCTGATGTGGACTTTAAAGGGCAACTGCCTATCCATGTTAGAAGCTATCTGGATGAGTTTGCTAATGTCGGAGAAATCCCAGACTTCGCCGAACAAACCTCAACAGTTAGCTCTTGGAATATGAGTCTAGTACCAATCTTGCAAAATATCGCCCAACTCTTTCTCATTTACTGGGAAGGAAATAGTGGTGATAAACTACTTGAACGTCAGACACGAGCCAGTGAGTGGTATTACCAAATTGAAAAAGGCTTTAGTCAACCCAACGGCGGGACAGCACAAAGTGATCTAAAAGCACTTGAAGCTGTACGAGGAGACCTTTTTGAAAACTCTATTACAGGAGGTGGTGATGGTATGGGTTACGCTTACGGCCAATGTACTTGGGGAGTCGCAGCCCGTATTAACCAACTGGGTCTAAAACTCAAAGGAAAAAACGGTGAGAAGATTCCAATTATCAGTACCATGGGCAATGGCCAAGATTCGGTACGAACAGCCGCAAGTCTCGGTGGGGAGACAGGGACAAGTCCACAAGCAGGAGCTATTATTTCCTTTGCGGGAGGAGGACATGGCACACCAGCAGAATACGGACATGTGGCTTTCGTCGAAAAACTCTACCCAAATGGCTCATTCCTTATCTCCGAAACCAATTACAATGGCAATCCAAACTATACCTTCCGTAAATTATCTGGAGTGGATAGTAACTTGAGTTTTGCGTATGCGACGAAATAAAAAAGGATATGCTAACAATGACTTGATTTGTTAGCATATTGTTTTGGAGGTGGTGATATGGATTTGTTAGAGAAACTCGTTTATAATTATATTAAAAATAATCATGGAGTAATAACTTTTCGTGATATGGAAGAGCTTAACTTTTCTTATCAACAACTGAATCAATTAGTCTCAAAAGGGAAAGTGGAATCAATTGAAAGAGGTATCTATCATCTGCCAGATACCTATATCGATGACTATTTTAGTTTACAGTACCGTTTTCCAAAAGGAATTTATTCCTTAGAAACAGCACTTTGGTTACATGGTCTGTCCCTTACCATTCCATTTGAGCCTGTGATGACTTTTCCTTTCGGGACAAATACGAGGCCAATGAAAGAAGCTGCTGTCAAGCCAATTGTCGCTAGAAAGTATCATGAAATCGGTATTATTAGACTGGGGCGACAGGCTGGACAGTTTATCTCAGTATATGATATGGAACGAACATTAGTGGAGTGTTTGAGAACAGCTTATCATGTCGATATTCAAGTTATTGCTCCAGCTTTTCAAGCTTACTTTAAAAAAGGAGCTGTTGATTATGCCAAGTTGTATCACTATGCACAACTATTTAAAGTAACCGAAAAACTACAATCATATGTGGAGGTCTTGTCGTGAAATTTTCAAATGCTAATAGTTTCAAAGCTAAAATCAAGAATATTGCAAAAGAAAAAGGGATCTCTTTCTCAAAAGATTAGTCAAATATTTGAAGAATACGGTGCGAATATGTTGGATGTATTCGGTTGCTATATGTATAAATTAAACAATTGTGTTACAATGAAACCATATAGAATTTTAAGTTTTCTCAAAAACTTTTTATAACTAAGAACACATAAGGAGGTAAAATGGTGAAGCATTCTAAAATAACAAAAGTTTTTCAGCTTTCACTCGTCATCATATTTATTTTAGTCTTGTTAGGGCTCTTTGTTCCCCAGCAGTTTCAAAATATTAGTTCTTACTTAAAAAATCTCTTAACAACTAGTGTTGGCTGGTTTTACTTGTTATTGGTTACGGGGATTTTAATTTTTTGTGTCTTTTTAATTGTAAGTCCGATAGGGCAGATTCGCTTGGGTAATCCCACGAGTCGGCCAGAGCATTCGACGACGTCATGGATTGCCATGATGTTTTCTGCTGGAATGGGGATTGGTCTGGTCTTTTATGGGGCAGCAGAGCCTTTGAGTCACTTTGCTATCTCGACGCCCAATGCAGAAATAGGTAGTGCGGATGCTCTCGCAGATGCTTTTCGTTTTACTTTTTTTCACTGGGGATTTCATGCTTGGGCGGTCTATGCCCTGGTGGGATTGTCTTTGGCTTATTTTGGCTTTCGTAAACGGGAGAAATATCAGCTCTCAGTCGTCTTTAAGCCTCTTTTTGGAAAATATGCGGACGGACCAATAGCAACCATTATCGATACCATCACCATTATTGCGACAGTGATTGGGGTAGCGACAACGCTCGGCTTTGGTGCCTCACAAATCAATGGTGGTCTCTCCTATGTCTTTGGTATTCCTAATAATAGTCTTGTGCAAGTCATCATTATCATCATTGCGACAATTCTTTTTCTTATTTCTGCCTTATCAGGTTTAGGAAAGGGTGTTAAAATCCTATCTAATACAAACTTGATTTTAGCTATTGTCTTGCTTGCTGGAGTCATAGTTTTGGGGCCAACGGTTAAGATATTTGACACCATGACAGACTCTATCGGCCTTTATTTTCAAAACTTCTTCCGTATGAGTTTTCGGGCGGCGGCTTTTGATGAGACCAAGCGGGCTTGGATTAACCAATGGACCATTTTTTACTGGGCATGGTGGATTTCCTGGTCACCTTTTGTGGGCGTCTTTATTGCCCGTATCTCAAAAGGTCGGACTATTCGCGAATTTTTGACAGTAGTGCTTTTGGCACCAACAGTCCTTAGTTTTATCTGGTTTTCTGCTTTTGGTACCTTATCTACTTCACTACAAGATTCGGGGGTTAATTTGATACGTTTTGCCACAGAAGAAATTCTTTTTGCCTCTTTTAATGAATATCCTCTGGGAAGTGTCCTTTCACTCCTGGCAATTATTTTAGTTTTAACCTTCTTTGTGACCTCGGCGGATTCTGCCACCTATGTTTTGGCCATGTTGTCTGAAGATGGCAATCTAAATCCAAGTAATCGTAAAAAGGTGATTTGGGGTGTCATGCTGGCCTTGATTGCTATTGCACTCATGTTTTCTGGTGGATTGACAGCTTTACAAAACACGCTCATTATTGTCGCTTTTCCATTTTCTATAGTACTAGTGTTGATGATGTGGTCGCTTATGAAAGAGTTATATCACGAAAAAGAGCAAATGGGACTCGCCATTACACCAGACCGATATCCTGAGAAGAATCAACCGTTTAAATCTTATGAGGAAAATTAGGAGGATGGCATGGAGTTAAGAGTGCTTCGTTATTTTATTACTATTGCTGAGGAGGGGAGTATCTCCAAGGCAGCTGAGAAGCTGATGATTACTTAGCCGACACTCAGTCGTCAGTTAAAAGATTTGGAGCAGGAACTTGGTGAACCTCTTTTTATCCGTGAACATATCAAGTCGCTTAATAAAGAAAACCAGGGCATCAGCTCTGGTTTTTTCTATTGCTTTTAATATTTTCATTTGTTAGAATGTAGGTGATGTGCGTGCTTGTCACGCCCTTTTTTCTGTGTCTTTTACGGCTTTAGTGGTTGTAAATAACTATAAAAATCTTAAAGGCATGGTAAATGCTAAAAAGAAAAGGAGAAATTTATGGCTTATATTTGGTCTTATCTCAGACGTTATCCTAAGTGGCTAGCAATGAATTTTACGGCAGCCATTTTATTTGTTATTGCTAACTTGGGTTTGCCGACGGTTCTTGCCAGAATGATTGATGAGGGAATCAACCGTGGTGATGTTGATAAGCTTTACGCTTATGCTTGGGTCATGTTTGGTGTAGTTTTGACTGGGATTGTTGGTCGTATACTTCTGTCCTATGCGGTTGGAAAGTTGACCACTACTATGGTGCAAGTCATGCGTAATGACATTTATGCTAAGCTTCAGGAGTATTCACACCATGAGTACGAACAAATTGGGGTATCTTCTTTGGTGACTCGTATCACGTCGGATGCTTTTGTTCTCATGCAGTTTGCAGATCAAGTTCTCAAGCTGGGTGTTATCACTCCTTTGATGATGGTTTCCAGTGTCTTTTTGATTTTGACGACAAGTCCATCTTTGGCTTGGATTGTGGCAATTTCCTTGCCTTTCCTAGCCGTAGTTGTCTGGTATGTGGCGGTAAAAACGCGTCCGCTTTCTGAAAAGCAACAGGCAACTCTCGACAAGATTAACCAGTATGCTCGTGAAAATCTGACTGGACTTCGTGTCATCAGAGCTTTCGCTAGAGAAGATTTTCAAGAGAAGAAGTTCGCTTCTGAAAATGCTGTCTATGCGGATAATTCAAATAAACTTTTCAAATTGACTGGTTTGACCGAGCCACTTTTTGTGCAAATCATCATCGCTATGATTGTGGCCATTGTTTGGTTTGCTCTTGAGCCATTAGGCTCTGGAAGTTTGGCTATCGGTGACTTGGTTGCCTTTATTGAGTACAGCTTCCATGCACTATTGTCTTTCCTTTTCCTAGCCAATCTCTTTACCATGTATCCTCGTACGGCGGTGTCTAGTGAACGTCTGCAGGAAATTATGGACATGCCGATTTCTATCAATCCAAATGAAGATGGCGTGACAGAAACCGAGACTAAGGGATATTTGGAGTTTGACAATGTGACCTTTGCCTATCCTGGTGAAACTGAAAGTCCTGTCCTACACAACATTTCTTTCAAGGCAAAACCTGGTGAAACCATTGCATTTATCGGATCAACGGGTTCAGGGAAATCCTCCCTTGTGCAGTTGATTCCACGCTTTTATGATGTAACACTTGGACGCATTCTTGTTGATGGTGTGGATGTTCGTGACTATAATCTTAAGGCTCTTCGTCGTAAGATTGGCTTTATTCCACAAAAAGCCCTGCTCTTTACAGGAACCATCGGTGAAAATATCCGTTATGGTAAGGAAAATGCCAGTCATGAAGAATTGAATCAAGCTACTGATGTGGCTCAAGCCAAGGAATTTATCGAAAGTAAGGAAGAACGCTATGATTCTCACTTGGCTGAAGGTGGTAGCAACCTTTCTGGGGGACAGAAGCAGCGTTTGTCAATTGCACGTGCGGTGGTTAAACGTCCCGACCTTTACATCTTTGACGATTCCTTCTCTGCCTTGGACTACAAGACTGATGCGACCTTGCGTCGCCGTCTGAAAGAAGTGACCCAGGATGCGACAGTCTTGATTGTGGCTCAACGTGTGGGTACTATCATGGATGCAGACCAGATTATCGTTCTTGATAAGGGTGAAATCGTGGGTCGAGGTCGTCATGAAGAGCTTATGGAAAGCAATGAGATTTACCGTGAAATTGCTAATTCACAATTGAATCAAAAGAGTCTTACGGAAGACTAGAAGGAGGTCAAAATGAAGAAAAATAAAATGAAAACAAGTCATTCCTCAAGTTTTGGCCGCCTTTGGTCCTACTTGCAGGCTTATCGTTTCCCACTTTACCTAGCCATTTTCCTGAAAATTGTTAGTGTTATCATGAGTGTCCTTGAGCCAGTGGTCATTGGTTTAGCTATTACCGAGTTGACTAAAAATACGCTGGCCATCATGAAGGGTGTCGAAGGTGCTCATATTAACGTTTACTATGTTGGTTGGGTTCTGGTTGTTTATCTCTTGCGTGGTCTTATTTATGAGTTGGCTGCCTACTATTCCAACTATTTCATGACCAATGCTGTGCAAGCAACGGTTCAAGATATGCGAAATGAGATGACCGAGAAAATCAATCGTACCTCAGTGTCATACTTTGATAAGCACCAGTTTGGAGACCTCTTGGGACGCTTTACCAGTGACGTCGAGACAGTATCTAATGCCTTGCAGCAGTCATTCTTGCAGGTTGTTAATGCCGTCTTTACTCTAGCCTTGGTTATTGGAACAGTGCTTTACCTTAATCTTCAATTGGGAGCTATAGTTGTCATCACTATTCCGATTACATTCTTTGGTGCCCGCTATATCATGAGTAAGTCTCAGCCCTACTTTAAACAACAAGCTGATGCCTTAGGTACTCTTAATGGTTTTGTTCAAGAAAATCTGACCGGCTTCAATGTGCTTAAGCTATTTGGCCGTGAGGATAGATCCTTGGACGACTTTAAGAAAATTACGGAAGACCTTCAGAAGGTAGGCTTTAAGGCTAACTTCATTTCAGGACTCATGATGCCAGTTCTTAACGGTTTATCTGACTTGACCTATCTAATTGTCGCTGTTTTGGGTGGTCTGCAAGTTTTGGCTGGTCGCTTGACGATTGGTAATATGCAGGCCTTTGTTCAGTACGTTTGGCAGATTAACCAACCTATTCAGAACTTGACTCAGTTGGCTGGACAATTGCAGAGTGCTAAATCCTCTTTGGACCGTATTTTCCAACTGATGGATGAACCAGACGAGGCTAATGATGCTACTGAAGTGCTAGAGGGAGATTTGACTGGCCAAGTTAGCTTTAAGCATGTGGACTTCCAGTATGTGGCTGATAAACCTTTGATTCGTGACTTTAATCTTGAAGTCAATCCTGGTGAAATGGTGGCCATTGTCGGTCCTACCGGTGCCGGAAAATCAACCATTATCAACCTCCTCATGCGTTTCTATGATGTGACGGCTGGTTCTATTTCGGTTGACGGTCATGATATCCGTAACCTGTCTCGTCAGGATTATCGTAAACAGTTTGGTATGGTGCTTCAGGATGCTTGGCTCTTTGAAGGAACTATCAAGGAAAATCTTCGCTTTGGTAATCTTGAGGCAACTGACGAAGAAATTGTTGAAGCCGCTAAGGCAGCCAATGTGGACCACTTTATCCGTACACTACCTGGTGGTTACAACATGGAAATGAACCAGGAATCAAGTAACATCTCACTAGGACAAAAGCAACTTTTGACCATTGCGCGTGCGCTTTTGGCTGATTCTAAAATCTTGATTTTGGATGAAGCAACCTCATCGGTTGATACCCGTCTGGAACTCTTGATTCAAAAAGCCATGAAGACTCTTATGCAAGGTCGAACAAGCTTTGTCATTGCCCACCGTCTGTCAACTATCCAAGAAGCAGATAAAATTTTGGTCCTTAAAGATGGTCAAATCATCGAACAAGGGAACCATGAATCCCTCCTTGCAGATAAAGGCTTCTATTACGACTTGTATAATAGTCAGTTTGCGGAGAAATAAATAGAAAATCCATCAGTTCGTAACTGGTGGATTTTTTCTGAATGTGGAGATTAATAAAAAAGACTTCTCCTTATAGGGAAAAGTCTCAAAATCAATATTATTTCTCAGCACGTCGTGTGACGAACATGGCATCTCCGAAACTGAAGAAGCGGTAGCGCTCTTGGACGGCATGTTTATAGGCATCAAGGACGAATTCACGGCCAGCAAAGGCTGAAACCAACATCACCAAGGTTGATTTTGGAAGGTGGAAGTTGGTTGAGAAGGCATCTACGACTGTGAATTGATAACCTGGTTTGATAAAGATATTGGTCCATCCTGAGTCGGCTTGGAGTCGGCCATTGTATTTATTGCCGATTGTTTCCAGTGTTCGGATAGAGGTTGTTCCAACAGCAATGATGCGCCCTCCAGCAGCTTTGACGCTATTGAGGGTATCGGCAGCTTCTTGGCTGAGGGTGTAAAACTCTGAGTGCATTTCATGCTCGTCGACATTATCGACAGAAACAGGTCGGAAGGTTCCCAGTCCGACATGGAGGGTGAGGTATACCAATTTTACGCCTTTAGCTTCAATCTTTTGAAGTAATTCAGGAGTGAAATGGAGGCCAGCTGTTGGAGCAGCGGCAGAGCCATTTTCCTTGGCATAGACTGTTTGGTAACGGTCGCGGTCTTCCAATTTTTCATGGATATAAGGTGGCAATGGCATCTCGCCCAAGCTTTCCAAAACTTCAAGGAAGATACCGTCGTAGCTAAATTCTACGATTCGTCCACCATGATCCAGTTCCTCAGTAACAGTGGCTGTCAAGCGTCCATCACCAAAACTGACTTTAGCACCTACTTTAAGGCGTTTGGCTGGTTTGGCTAAAACTTCCCATTGATCCCCTTGGGTATTTTTCAAAAGGAGAAATTCCACATGGCCGTGGGTATCAGGCTTTTCACCATAGAGGCGGGCAGGAAGCACGCGCGTATTGTTCATGACCAAGGCATCGCCAGGGTTAAGCTGGTCAATGATGTGGTCGAAGTGGGTATCAGTCATTTCCTTGGTTACAGGATCAATGACCAAGAGTTTAGAGGCATCACGTTGTTCCAATGGGGTTTGGGCAATCAGTTCTTCTGGTAGTTCAAAATCAAAATCGTTTGTATTCATTTGTTTCCTCGTTTAAAAATTTTCAGCCTTTTTATTATAGCACGATATAGGGCGACCGTCATTAAAGGAGTTAAGTGAAAGCGCTTGACAAAAGGATTAAAAAAAGAGATAATAAAGAAAATGGTATATACCAATATCGAGGTGAATAGAATGAAAAAGATTTTAGTTAAGAATCAAGTTGAGGGAGGCCAAGTTGCCTTTGATCTTCTTAAAGAGAGCCTTGTAGTGGGTGCTCAAACATTGGGGTTGGCGACAGGTAGTTCACCTATCGCCCTCTACCAAGAGATGGTTGAAAGCGACTTGGATTTTTCGGAACTTTACAGCGTCAATTTGGATGAGTACGTCGGACTAGCACCAGACCATGAGCAGAGCTATCATGCCTTTATGAAGGCTCAACTCTTTGATGCCAAACCATTTAAGGAGAGCTTCTTGCCTGACGGTATGGCTGAGGATTTGGAGCAAGCGGCTAAGGATTACGATGACGTCTTGGCACAACATGCCATTGACCTGCAAATCCTAGGAATCGGAAGTAATGGGCATATTGGTTTTAATGAGCCAGGTACGCCTTTTGATAGTCAAACTCATGTGGTCAACTTGACGGATAGCACCATTGAAGCAAATAGCCGTTTCTTTGCCAGTCGTGATCAAGTCCCTACAAAGGCTATTTCAATGGGAATTGCTTCTATTATGGCTGCTAAGAAGATAATATTGTTTGCCTATGGTGACAAGAAGGCAGATGCCATTTTCAAGATGGTCAAGGGTCCGGTGACAGAGGAAGTGCCAGCTAGTGTCTTGCAACATCATCCAGACGTGACTCTTATCTTGGATGAGGCCGCTGCTGCGAAATTGTAATACTATCTTGTGGAAAAACAATCCCACGAAACTCAGGTTGAGGCATCTGGCACTCAGCCTTCTTCTTTTGTGAAAATGTGCTTCCAAACAAATCAATTGCTTAGTCCTCTTTGATAGCGCTATAATAGATAAGTTGACTTTGACTATCAAACAACAGATATAGATATTTCATAAAGAAAGAGGACATACAATGGCAAAACCTATTCGAGTATTGCTTTATTATAAATACCTTCCCATCGAAAATGCTGAGCAATTTGCGGCAGATCACTTGGCTTTCTGTAAATCAATCGGCCTCAAAGGACGTATCCTAGTCGCTGACGAAGGAATCAATGGAACGGTTTCTGGTGACTATGAAACCACTCAAAAATACATGGACTACGTTCACAGCCTTCCAGGGATGGAGGACCTTTGGTTCAAGATTGATGAGGAAGAAGAGCAAGCCTTTAAGAAGATGTTTGTTCGCTACAAGAAGGAAATCGTTCACCTTGGTTTAGAGGATGACAACTTTGACAGCGACATTAATCCACTTGAAACTACAGGTGCTTACTTGTCACCAAAAGAGTTTAAAGATGCTCTTTTAGATGAGGACACTGTTGTCCTCGATACACGTAACGACTATGAGTATGACCTTGGTCACTTCCGTGGAGCCATTCGTCCTGACATTCGCAACTTCCGTGAATTGCCACAATGGGTCCGCGATCATAAAGAAGAGTTCATGGATAAGCGCGTGGTTGTTTACTGTACTGGTGGTGTCCGCTGTGAGAAATTCTCAGGTTGGATGGTCCGTGAAGGCTACAAAGATGTTGGCCAATTGCACGGTGGTATCGCAACTTATGGAAAAGATCCGGAAGTTCAAGGGGAGCTTTGGGATGGTAAGATGTATGTCTTTGATGAGCGCATTGCTGTTGATATCAACCATGTAGACCCTGTCGTTGTCGGTAAGGATTGGTTCGATGGTACGCCTTGTGAACGCTATGTCAACTGTGGTAACCCATTCTGTAACCGTCGTATCCTTGCTTCAGAGGAAAATGAAGACAAGTACCTTCGTGGTTGCTCACATGAATGCCGTGTTCACCCACGTAACCGTTATGTCTCTGAAAATGGTTTGAGCCAAGAAGACGTTGTCGAACGCCTTGCGGCTATTGGTGAGAGCTTGGATGTAACACCTGCCTAAGTTAAACGAGTTAAGAAGCTGAGAAAAATCTCGGCTTTTTGTTTTGCAATTTATTTCTAAAATTATGACATATATATATTGCAATTAGAAATATATAGTGTATAATTAAGATGAAAATAGCTGGTGAACCTAATCAATTTCGACGATAATATCAGATATGATGAAAAGGAGGGGGCATGTGGCAAAGAATTTACGTTTAAAAGCAGCTAGAGCAGAGCGTGATATGACCCAGGGTGACTTGGCAGAAGCTGTAGGTGCAACAAGACAAACCATAGGTTTGATTGAAGCTGGAAAGTACAATCCCAGCCTAGCCTTATGCATTGCCATTTGCAAGACATTGGACAGGACTCTGGATCAACTGTTTTGGGAGGATTAGGAAGGAAGTAAAGATGATGAAATTCAAACTGGTTAATAATAAGGTTACAGATGAGCGCGAGAAAGCTCTAAATAATAAGGTTGCTGCTGAATGTTTTTACATAATGATTGTCGGAACACTTGTGTGCTTGGTCTATAGCTCCTTCTTTAATAGGGGTGCTATCACCTCTAATTACTTGGCCTTTCCAATGTTGATAGCATGGATTTGGTCTATTTATAGATCTGAACGACTTAGTGTCAACACTTTTGGTGGTTCTGGTATGACAGTCCTAGGTTGTTTACTAGTATCACCCTTATGATAATGTCAGCTAACTATCGGTACAACCATGATGTCTATCATAATAATCCCTTGGATCCTAGATATCTCATGGCTTGGCCAATTACTTATACCATATATGTTCCCTTTGTCTTTTTTATGAATTGGGCTCTCGCTGCACTGGGAAGATATGAGAGAAGGCGTCTTGAAAAACAGCTAGACGATTTGGAGAATGAAGACTAAATAGTGTTAGAATCAGACCATCCTTTTGGGCCTGATTTTTTATTGGGATGACATAAAACTTTCTTTTTCAAATTTCTTATTTGTAATCATTCTAAATAACTGTTATAATATTTTTTAGAATCATTCTAAACAAGGAGTGCACTATTGGAAGATAAGAATTTTGCAGAACGTTTAAATATTTTGAGAGCTGGTGTTTTGGGTGCCAATGATGGCATCATTTCCATTGCAGGAGTGGTTATCGGTGTGGCCAGTGCGACATCAAACATCTGGTTCATCTTGATTTCTGCTTTATCAGCGATTTTTGCTGGTGCCTTTTCGATGGCAGGTGGCGAATATGTCAGTGTGTCAACGCAAAAAGATACTGAAGAAGCTGCTATCGCTAAGGAACAAGCCCTCTTGGACCGCTCTCCTGAGGCGGCTAGAGAGAGTTTGTATCAAACCTTCCTCAGTCAGGGGGATTGCGAAACGGCAGCTGAAGTTAAGGTTAATCAAGCCTTCAATAAGAATCCGATTAAGGTCTTAGTTGAGGAAAAATATGGGGTGGATTTGGATGAAATTACGAATCCATGGCATGCTGCTGTATCTAGTTTTCTGGCTTTTTCAGTTGGTTCCTTGCCACCAGCACTAGCTATTATGCTGTTCCCAGAGCCTTACCGTATTCCTGTAACAGTGGTCGTGGTTGCCCTTACCTTGCTCTTGACTGGTTATATCAGTGCCAAGCTTGGAAAAGCACCTGTTAAACAAGCGATGTTGCGTAATTTGACAGTAGGACTCTTGACCATGCTTGTGACCTTCTTGGTCGGTCATGTTTTCCATGTGAATGTGTAAGTGTTAATAATGTGATAAGTCTATCTTTTAAGGTAGACTTTTTGTTTTATCCAGCGTTCTTTTGAGACCTTTCTTATGTCCGTCTTTCGTTTTAGTCTGCTAGACCAGACTTATCCGTGGTACAATAAGGTTATGCGTTTAGATAAATTATTAGGACAGGCAGGCTATGGTTCTCGAAATCAGGTTAAGAAGCTCATTCGTAGTCGTCAAGTTTATGTAGATGGTATCTTGGCGGATCGAGATAATCTTAATGTGGATGCTAGTCTTCAAACTATCACGGTTTCTGGTAAGGAACTGGAGCATACGCCAGAAGTTTACTATCTCATGAATAAGCCAGCAGGTGTAGTGTCAGCTCGAAAGGACAAGGAACACCAGACAGTCATTGATTTGATTAAGCCTAAAGATCAGAGAGATGGTCTCTATCCTGTGGGCCGATTGGATAGAGACACGGAGGGTTTGGTGCTGATTACCAACAATGGGCCTTTGGGCTTTGCCATGCTTCACCCACGCTATCATGTGGCTAAGACTTATTATGTTGAGGTCAATGATGTTCTTGGGTCTGATGCACCTACATTTTTTGAGTCGGGTGTTGTCTTTGAGGATGGTACTGTTTGTAAATCAGCTCAGCTGGAAATTCTAAGTTCTGCGAGTGACAAGAGTAGTGCCTACATTACGATTTCGGAAGGGAAGTTTCATCAAGTGAAAAAGATGTTCTTGGCTTATGGGGTCAAGGTGACCTATCTTAAGCGGATTTCTTTTGGGGCGTTTAAGCTTGATGAGGGGATAGCAGTAGGTTCCTATCGAGCGTTAACGGAAGCGGAAAAAGTGATTTTGCGTACTTATTTGGGCTAGTCATTTCTTTTTATTAAGGTATGATAGGAACTTTCAATCTTCTGATAGGTCTATCCTATCACTAGACTTAATACTGTGAGGCCCATAACGACGGACTTTTCTAGGGGTATAAGTAAAATTTATGACATTCTATAAGTTTTTTTAATTTCTCAAGCCTTGTTTCTGGTGGTATGATGGTATCAATTCGATTGAGAACTGAAGTAAGTCAGGAGCAATGACCAAGTCTAATCAGAGAGGGAGGTTCATTATGACAGAAGCATTTTATGATCATTTAGCAAAGACACGTCATCAGATTCACCAACATCCAGAGGTTTCTGAGGAGGAGCATGAGACGACAGTCTTTTTGAAAGCTTATTTGAAAAATCTAGGTATTGAGCCTTTAAATTATCCCTTGAAGACAGGACTCATCGCTGAGATTGGGTCAGGTCATCCGATTATTGCTTTGCGTGCTGATATTGATGCCCTACCGATTAAGGAAAAGACAGGACTTCCTTATGCCAGCGACAATGGGGCCATGCATGCCTGTGGTCATGACTTTCACCAGACCTCTCTGCTTGGAGCTGCTCAGCTTTTAAAAGAAAGAGAAGCAGAGCTTAAGGGGACCGTTCGATTGATTTTCCAACCAGCCGAGGAAAATTTCCAAGGGGCCTATCAGGTCATTGAAGCGGGCGGTATTGAAGGTGTATTAGCTATTATCGGTTATCACAATAATCCTCACTTGAAACCTGGTCAGATTGGTCTTCGTTCAGGTGCTATCATGGCTGGTGTGGAGCAGTTTAGGGTTGATGTCAAGGGTGTTTCATCCCATGCGGCCCGTCCTGACTTAGGTGTGGATACGGTCTTGGTTACTACGACTATCATTAATAATTTACAGCAAATTGTGGCTCGGACGGTATCGCCCTTTGAATCAGCAGTATTGTCAGTTACTCATATCGAAGTTGGAAATACTTGGAATGTTCTTCCAGCAGCAGGCTTTTTTGAAGGAACGATTCGTACCTTTGAGCCTAAGGTTCGTGAAGATGTCATTGCCCGTTTTGAAAAGGTCGTTCAGGCGACAGCAGACCAGTTCGGTGCTCAAGTTGACATTACTTGGGGCAATTCACCTTACGTGACCTACAATGACCAGACGCTCACACCTCTCATCTTTGAAAATTCTAAATCCTTCGCAGAAGTGATTGAAACGCTGCCATCAACAGGCGGAGAAGACTTTGCGGCCTATCAAAAGGAAATACCAGGAGTCTTTGCCTTTGTCGGCTCTAATGGTGAGGAGGATGCCCCAGACTGGCATCATGATGATTTTCTTGTGAAAGATGAGGCCTTGCCTGTAGCTGTTAATTACTATGTAGAAAACGCTCTTTTCCTACTTGATTATTTTAAGGAGCAAGACGACTGACTATTCCCTTAATTGGAATTACTAGTAATGAAGAACCTGTTACGGAAGGAAGTCCAATTATCCAGAGTTTCTCTTGAGTCATAAGCAATTAGCAGATCAAGGACTCTTTGATTATTTTGTTAAGAGTTTTAAATAAGGCTTTAGGACTTTACATTGGTACCACTTTTGAAATTGAAAAGGAGGACGTGCCTAAGGAGAAATATTCTTTTGATCATTTAGTTTACACTTAAGAACCCAGCCGCTTGGTTGGGCTCTTTTGTCGTATTTTAGAAGCAAGATTTCAAGATTTAAAAAGGAGGGAAGATTTTTAACTTGCTATTTTTGAGCTTTTTAGACAAAGTGAAAGCGTTATCATATCAATCCCGTTTTAAAAAAATTATATCTGATTAATAGGCTACTTTTAAAGTCTGCGAGTAAAGAAAAACGCAATCGCTTGTCCGACTCTTGTTCTGGGAGCTAAAAAAGATCTGGTTCTATGAGTAGATGGTGTGAGAGAACTTGCCAACAACATTCCCCGTGCTTCCTATTATGAATTTGGCAAACAGGGTCACGCGGCCTTTATCGAAAGTAAGCAATTTAATAAAATTATATTAGAATTTCTGCGAGAAAAGGATTAGGTAGTGGAATTATGGAAATCTATTAAAAACAGATGAGAAAGGGGTTACAATAAAAGCTGTAGCTTTTTTATTATGTGACTTTAAGTCCGTTTCGCTCCGAAGGTGCGAAACAGATAAACCACCCGCTATGCGGGTGCGCATCGAAGGTTATACCGTCATAACAAAAAA
>OKSV01000691.1_pt1 | contig 18863 bp, 14 predicted proteins | sample 1601261 | NCBI WGS metagenome assembly OKSV01 (sample SAMEA3879560, study PRJEB24766) | human gut metagenome | biome: human-associated habitat; feature: feces | place: USA | collected 1985/1987
CTGAGCCTAAGAAACGGCTTACTCTTCCTTTGGTTAGTGATATGATATTTAAATCTCCAAGAAAACGATGTGACCCAAGAATAACAAGTAATCCTAAGTGAACCGGTACTTCACGATCAACCGGACTGTTCCCGTTAAATTTCTGTTGACCCGGAATTAGGGCGTCTGTAAGAACAGACATTATTTGCTATTGATTGAAGATAGAAGTATTCAAGCAGCATAGAGCTACTAATGATTGTTCTCATGAAACTCCCATTGTTCCCACGAATTTACATCTTTTTAAAAGACATTTCAATATGAACTGCTTTGTGACAAAGTTCCGGTAGCCTTTAAATATTCCACATAATTCAAATACAGACGGAAATGAGCATCCACTTGTACACTATAAGCCTGTTGCCATAAAGTTTGAGCTTCAAGATAATCCGATAAAGTTTCTAAACCCACCTCATACTGCTTCTTACTCACCCTCATATTCTCTTCTGCCTGTTGCAAAGAACGGTCGGAAAGTTCACTTTCCAAGCGAGCCTCATCCAAATTGTTAGCAGCCAAAGTCAATTCCAACAGCATTTTCTCATTCATATCAGCCTGCTCCAAACGAGTCTGTTCCAACTTAGCTTTGGCGGCATGCACTTTGTTGATACGCTCTCCAAAGTGAAAAAGAGGAACGCTGACATTCAACAAGACTGAAAATCCTCCTTTATACAAAAATGTTTCATCATTTACTTCCAAACCATGAATATAATTATATGAGCCTTTAACACCAACCTTAGGCAACAGTTCGCTACGATTCAATTTCACTTGCTGTTTTGCCATAGCTACTTGTTTATTTAAAATGCCATATTCAGGACGAGCCGTAATATCCGATACCTGCATTATTATATTCTCTTTCACTTCAGGATAGTCTCCCGACACCTGTATATCTGCAATTAAAGGTTTACCAATAAAATGACACAAATTCATTGTTGCCAAGCGCAATGCGTTCTCTGCTTTGCGCATATTGAGTTCACTTTCATTCAATTTTACCTGCACTTTCAGCACGTCATTCTGAGGCTTTAACCCATGACGATATGCACTTTCCACATTCTTATGCAACTCAACCAGCACAGTATGATACCTATCGGCCACATTCTTCATTTCCCTAGCTTTAACTACTTGGGCATATGCCTTATCAGTATTCAAAATAACGGTGGTAGCCGTCAGGGTTTCATTCATTTGCGCCATCTCCTTGCCCAATACAGACATTTTATAAGCCGCCGTAATTTTTCCGCCCATATAGAGAGGTTGTTCAACTTCCACTCCTCCCATATAAATAAGCCCGATTTTATACTTTAAATCAATTCCCGGGAAATAAGAGAAACCGCCATTGGGCAGAAATTGACCGGATGAATTAGGCATAAACACCGGCAAATTTCCTCCTTCTATACCATAATGCCCACTGGCACTGCTATAAATACCGGTCCCACTCGCCGTAAAATTCGGAAAGAAATTTCCTTTATAACTTTTAGCCATATATCGCGCGCTTTCTGTCTGCCGGGCAGAAGCTGCCATTTCTTTATTATATTGAAGAGCCATCTCACGACATTGCTTCAAGCTCAACACCTCTTGAGAAAATAAAGCTGATGAGCAAAATAAAGCACCAATCAAAATAGATATCTTTTTCATTTGTCAGTCTGTTTTATATGAAAGAATAATGCATAAAGAACAGGTATAAACAGTAATGTTATGAGTGTACCAAACAGTAATCCTCCCATGATGGCGGCTGCCAATGAACCAAACATGGCATCTGTCAGCAAAGGAATCATACCTAAGATGGTAGTCAGAGAAGCCATCATCACAGGACGTAAACGACTTTGCGAACTATCGATTAATGCTGCTGTCGGTTCAACTCCCCGGTTTATCTGCAACGTTATTTCATCCATCAACACAATACCATTTTTAATCAACATACCTATCAATCCCAGCGTCCCCACTATCGCAACAAAATTGAAAGTCTTTCCAGTGAGCAGCATGACTGCCACCACTCCCACAAAGACAAGAGGAATACAACAGAAAATAATAATCGGTTTGCGATAATCTTTAAACAACATAATCAGGATAGCAATCATCAGGATAATAGCCAATGGAAAATTCTTGAATAAATATTTCATAGAATCCGTACTGGCTATTTTTTCTCCTTGCCAACACAATGTATAACCTTCGGGCAAAGGAATATTTTCTATCTGCGAAGCAACAGCCAAACGTGCTTGTTCTGTTTCAAGTCCCGGAGCCGGTGAGCACTGCACACGCTGGCTTCTCTGTCCGTTATAACGCGGAACCACCGGGTCTTCCCACCTTACGTCTACTCCTTTACTAATTTGTTTCAATGGAGTGCTGCCCATAATACCTTCCACTAGTTCTTCTTTTGACAGTGAACCCGATTTCAACTTTACCATCATTTCTTCATTCAGCAGACCATTGAGTGACGGTATAGAAGAAAACACTTGTGTATTACCTAAATCTTCTATCGGATTCCCTTCTTCATTCAAACATTTCAAATAGATTGTATTGGCATGAATTCCCTCATAAAATGAACCGATGGGAATTCCTCCGGTAGCTGTCAGTAAAGAGAGACTGACATCGTTGCGGCTCAACCCCAAAGCACGTGCGGCCGGCTGGTCATATTCTATTGTCAGCACCGGAACCTGCGGCTCCCAATCTGTCGTCACAAGGCGTACCTCAGGAGTATTTTCCATAATATGACGTGCACTGTCTGCCAAACGGTGCAACACCGCCGGGTCGGGTCCCATAAACTGTGCCTCAATAGGATACTTCTTGAACATCAGGTTATAACGCTTTAAATTGACATACGCATCAGGATATGCCTGCGACAGATAAGACTGAATCTCGTCCATATTATCTACCAATTCTTCCGGTGAAGTAAAGTCTATAATCAGTTCCCCATAAGAAAGAGAAGGATTAGCAATACTCCGCACCAAATTATAACGTCCGGGAGTTCCGCCAACAGAAGTCGTAACATGGGTTATTTCCTTCCTGCTCTTCAAATACGTCTCTATTTCCCGCAAATCATGGACAACTCGCGTCGAATTAGTCCCTTCAGGCAATTTATACTCCATATAAAGCTGATTGTAGACCATATCGGGGAAGAATCCTTGTTTCATATAACCATATCCCCAAAGAGAGAGCCCCAATAAACCAACCATGGCAAATACAAAGCTCCAGCGATGAGACAAGCCAAAGTAAAGAGCAGCTCTCAGATAAGCATAGACACGCCCTTTATACACACGGGCATTCGTTTCTCCCGTTGTCATTTCACTCTTCAGTCTCCTGTTTGCCATCAGAGGAACATGAATTAACGCCAATACCCAACTCAACAATAGCGATACCGCCAATACGATAAAGAGATCGCGCGTATAGACTCCTGCTGTATCCGGTGACATATAAATAGGCAGGAAAGCAATGATGGCAATCAGAGTGGCCCCCAATAACGGCATCGCCGTTTGTCTTCCGATGGCTGTCATCGCCTCCATACGAGGTTTACCTGCCTTCAGATCGACCAAGATACCATCGATAATTACAATGGCATTATCTACCAGCATCCCCATTGCCAGCACAAATGCCGCCAAGGACACACGCTGCATCGTGCCGCCGGCAGACAGCAAGAACAGAAATGAACCAAATACCGTTACCACCAGGCTGATTCCAATGATAACCCCACTCTTGAAGCCCATTGCCAACATCAGAATGAGTACAACTATAACCACAGACTCTATTAAGTTGATAACAAATGTACCCAACGAATCACCCACACGCTCCGGCTGATAAAACACTTTATGACACTCCACTCCTGCCGGTAAGCGGCTTCCTTTCAAATCGTCAAGCTTCTTTGCCACCGCACTGCCTACCTTGATGATATCCGTACCGCTGGAAGCAGCTACCAACAGTCCCAAAGCCTGCTCACCATCATAAAACAATTCATTGCGTGTGGGATTCTCATAACTCTTTTCTATTCGCGCTATATCACGCAAACGTAACTGATCATCATCGTGTCCCTGAATAAGCATTTTTCCGATATCATCTACCGTCTTAAACTTATCGTTGACCGTTACACGAATACGATTATCTCCATTCTCATAATACCCCGTATAAGTCGTTTTGTTCTGCCCGTTCAATGTGGCAAGCACTTCGGCAGGCTTCACTCCCAAATTTGCCATCCGGTCTTGCAACAAAGAGATATTGATACATTCCGGTCTTGTGCCGTAGAGTTCTACCCTGTCCACCCCCTCAAGGTCACTAACTTCCCTCTTGATAAGTTCGGCATAATCAGACAACTCCCTATCCGTCAACCCATCTCCGGTCAAAGCATAAAACATGCCATATACATTGCCAAAGTCATCTTTCACCATTGGTGCGCTTGCCCCCGGAGGAAGCGAAGCACAGGCATCTCCCACTTTGCGACGCAACATATCCCAACATTGCTCCACATCCTCATCCTTCACCGTACTCAACAATTCTATCTGAATAATAGATAAGTCATTATAAGAATAACTCTCCACATTATCTATATTACCCATGGTACGGATATTTTTCTCCAACACATCCGTTACTTCCAACTCCACCTGATGCGCCGATGCTCCCGGATAAGTGGTAACCACCATCGCCAATTTCACTTTAACCTCCGGGTCTTCCAGCTTACTCATCTCATAGCAGGAATAAACACCTCCCAAAAGAAGAACAGCCACCAAGAAATAAACCAGATTACGGTTTTGAAATGCCCACTTACTAATATCCATTATAACAGCCCTCCTACATTAGTTGATGTAATAGGCGGCAACGGTTTCACCACCTCGCCATCCTCTATATGATGCACTCCCGATGACACGACAAGTTCTCCCGGCTGCAATGCATCCGAAGTTATCACACTGCGTCCATTGGTCAGCAGTCTGAGTACAGTCACTTCACAACTTCTCACCGTTCCTTTCGACGGGTCATAAACAAAGACTGCTGCCTTTCCATTCTTTTGCAAAACAGCCCCGCTTGACACTGACAGAGAATGCATATCACCTGCACTGCAAAAAACAGTAACCATAGTATTCATTCCCGGGGACGGAGAAGGCTTACCATCCTGCACTATTCTCAATCTCATAGAATATAACTGATTGGCATTTGCCTTGGGGGTGATACTGATACATTCCAACGGATAAAACTTGCCCGGATAAATATCAAATGTAGCATGATAACGGGTAAACTGTGTACGACGAATATATTCTGCTGCCGGCAAATTTATTTCCACTTCCGGTGCTCCTTGGCTGATCATCGAAATAACCGGCATCCCCGCCCCCACCGTTTCATGTTCATCAAACAAATGCTTTTGTACGAATCCGTCAAACGGAGCATAGAGATTAGTATATTCCAACTGATCCTTGTGGTGTTGATACTTGGCAGTCATCTGCTTCAGCCCATACACAGCCTTGTCATTGGCATTGGGAGTCGTTCCATTATCCTTATAAAGAGCCATCACACGTTCTGCCTCAGCCTTAACCTGCTGATATTCGGCCTCGATAGCTTCCAGCTGAATCCGATAATCGGTAGGATCAAGTTGTGCCAACAACTGACCTTTCCTTACCCGGGCTCCGTCTTCCACACAAATTTTGCCTATCGTTCCGCTTACTCTGAAAGACAAATTAACGTCCTGAGCAGCTTTTACCTTCCCCGGAAACTGCAAAGGAGTTTGCCCTTCGACAGAAAAAACTGTGTCTATTTTTACTGTCTGCATTCTTCTAGTCTCTTTGCTATTATGACTGCAAGAAGCCGACATTACCATAAACGCACCTAAAATAATACAACAAAATAATTTCATAGATTTAAGTTTTAGTGTTTTCCTGCAAATGTACTCTACTTAAATGAAGTAACAAAGGTCTATATACCAAATTAACTGTTCTATTTATCAATTTCTTCTATAAATTAATACAGAACAGAAAGAAAGTTTTTCCGATTTACCTGTTCTATTTTACGCTTTTAAATATAAATAATACCGATAACTTGGTCATCTTTAGAATAATAAATACCTTTGCGACCCTAATTTTAAAAGCAATGAAAATCGATATAACTAGACATACTCATCTAACCATTCTTTTTATACTGTTCCTTTCCATTTGCAGAACTACCCTTGCACAAGAAGCAAACAGCGATTCTATCGTAATCAGCTACCTGCAAGAATCAGGCATCCCCATCACCCAAAACAATCGCCTGAAACTGTTAAAAAGCGGACATACCAAATTTATCGACCTCTTTGAAGAAATAAGAAAAGCCAAGCATCACATTCATTTGGAATACTTTAACTTCCGTAATGACTCAATTGCTAATGCCCTGTTCGATTTATTAGGCGAAAAGGTAAAAGAAGGAGTGGAGGTACGAGCCATGTTCGATGCATTTGGCAACCTCTCAAACAACAAGCCTCTGAAAAAAGAGCATCTGAAAGCCATACGCAAAAAAGGAATTGAAATAGTGAAGTTTGATCCTTTTAAATTTCCGTATATTAACCATGCCCTGCATCGTGACCATCGCAAAATAGTGGTAATAGACGGCAAAGTGGGCTATACCGGAGGAATGAATATAGCCAATTATTACATTAAAGGTCTGCCTGAAATAGGTGATTGGAGAGATATGCATGTCCGCATCGAAGGTGATGCCGTAAACAATCTTCAGGATATCTTCCTTACAATGTGGAATAAAAGCACCAAACAGCATATCGGAGGAGCAATGTACTACCCTTTGCGAAATGATTCCATTGATACCGGTGGCAAGACGGTAGCAATAGTCGACCGAGTACCGCGGAAAAGCCCCAAAATAATGCGCCGTATGTATGTTAAGTCATTAGACGCCGCACAACATAAAGTGCAGATTGTAAATCCCTATTTCACACCTACCCACAGTATAAAGAAAGCTATCAGACGAGCATTGAAACGTGGAGTAGAGGTGGAAATAATGATTCCCGGCAAATCAGACATCCCCTTTACCCCTGATGCAGCTTTTTACACTTCAAACAAACTCAGAAAAAAAGGAGCTGAAATCTATATCTATAACGGAGGGTTCCATCATTCTAAAATCATGATGGTAGATAGTTTGTTTTGTACCGTGGGCAGCACAAATTTAAATAGTCGGAGTTTGCGTTACGATTACGAAGTAAATGCCTTTATCTTTGACAAAGAAACAACCCACGAATTGAGCAGTATGTTTGAAGATGACAAGAAAGACAGCACATTGCTCACCAAGGAAGAATATAAAAAGCGTTCCGCATGGAAACGCTTTGTTGGCTGGTTCGCCAATATGTTTACACCCTTCCTTTAAATAAACAGTTTTTTACTTTGGCAAAAACACGGTTTTACATCAATGAAAGTTTTTTCCTGCCTTATGGTTTTCACCTTATTATAAGGCAGAGAAAAAATAAATCCTCTTTTCACCTCCTTAAACTACAATATTTTTCTTATTTTTGCCCCAATATGTAATTTTGCCGTAGAAGGCACAAGAGACGAGATATAAGAATGAGAGTAGTTGACTTAATAAAAAGCACCGATAAAACGGCGTTTTCTTTTGAGATATTGCCCCCTCTGAAAGGAACGGGCATTGAGAAGCTTTATAAGACGGTGGATACATTGCGTGAATTTGACCCTAAGTACATCAATATCACCACCCATCGCAGCGAATATGTATACAAGGACCTTGGAAATGGTCTTTACCAACGCGCACGTATGCGCCGCCGTCCCGGAACGGTTGCCGTAGCTGCCGCACTGCAAAACAAATACAATATAACAACTGTGCCACATATCCTATGCAGCGGATTTACCCGCGAGGATACGGAATATGTATTGCTGGACTTACAGTTCTTGGGCATTACCGACTTGTTGGTATTACGCGGTGACAAAGCCAAACACGAATCCGCATTTGTCCCCGAAGGAAACGGATACAGCCATGCATTGGAACTGGAAGGACAGATTAATGATTTCAATAAGGGACTATTCGTCGATGGTTCTCCCATCAAGGTGACAGGAACACCGTTCAGCTATGGAGTGGCCTGCTACCCTGAGAAACACGAAGAATCACCCAATATGGAACAAGATATTTATTGGCTAAAGAAAAAAGTGGAAGCCGGTGCGGAATATGCCGTGACACAAATGTTCTATGACAACCGTAAGTACTTTGAATTTGTGGAAAGGGTGCATAAAGAAGGTATCAATGTACCTATCATACCGGGGATCAAACCTTTCGGCAAATTATCTCAATTGAGCATGATACCGAAAACATTCAAGATTGATCTTCCACAAGAATTGGCCTCAGAAGCCATGAAATGCAAAACCGATGAAGAAGCACGCGCCCTCGGAGTGGAATGGTGCATCCACCAATGCCGCGAATTGATAGCATACGGCGTGCCAAGTATCCACTTCTATACGGTGAGTGCCGTAGAAAGCGTAAAAGAAGTAGCAAAAGTAATATATTAAAATATAGGCTGATGTTTTTTAAAGATGTAATAGGACAAGAAGAAGCAAAGCAACGGCTTATTGCCGAAGTGAAAGAGGGAAGAATCCCCCATGCCCAACTGATTTGCGGTCCCGAAGGTACTGGAAAGTTACCTTTGGCGATAGCATATGCCCGTTACATTTGTTGTGAAAACCGTGGAGAGCATGATGCTTGCGGCGTATGCCCCAGTTGCACCAAGTTCAACAAACTGGCACATCCCGATTTTCATTTCGTTTTCCCTGTCATCAAGAAAAAAGCCGGAAAAGATACAGTATGCGATGACTTCATATCGGAGTGGCGGCAATTTGTAATGAATAATCCTTATTTCAACCTTAACCATTGGTTAAAAGAGATGGGAGCAGAGAATCAGCAAGCGCAGATATTTGTCAAAGAAAGCGATGAGATTATGCGCAAACTCAGTTTGAAATCCAGTCAGGGAGGTTATAAAGTAATGATTATCTGGCTGCCCGAAAAAATGAACGTAGAATGCAGTAATAAGCTACTTAAACTATTAGAAGAACCGCCGGTACAAACCGTTTTCCTTCTTGTATCGGAAGAACCGGATGCACTCTTGCAAACAATTCAAAGCCGTACCCAACGATTCAACATTCATGGAATTGATGAAGCAGAAATAGCACAAGTGCTGCAAAGCAAATACGGATTGCAAGCGCAAGATGCCAATGATATTGCCCACCGCTCTGAAGGTAATTTTTTGAAAGCACTGGAAACCATTCATCTGAGTGAAGAGAACAAACTGTTTTTCGAACTATTTGTCAGTTTGATGCGTCTGTCCTACCAGCGCAAGATACGCGATATGAAACGATGGAGCGAAGGAGTGGCAAGCATGGGACGCGAACGACAAAAAAACTTCCTTACTTATTGCCAGCGCATGATACGTGAAAATTTCATATTCAATTTTCACCGACGAGACCTGGTATATATGAGCAATGAAGAACAAAACTTTTCTACTCGTTTCGCTCCGTTTGTCAACGAACGAAACGTAATGGGAATAATGAATGAACTAAGTGAAGCACAGCAACATATAGAACAGAACGTAAATGCCAAGATGGTATTTTTTGATTTCTCGCTTAAAATGATTGTGCTGCTGGTGCAGAAATAACATATATATAACAACACTATGAATAATGAGTTTAAATTAAAGAACGGAAGCGGCTGTTTGTATTGCAAAGGCTGCGGACGACAGGATAAACAGCTGAATACTTACGACTGGCTGGCTGATATTCCCGGAAATGCCGAGGAACAGGAGATGGTTGAAGTTCAGTTCAAGAATACGCGCAAAGGATATTTCAAGAACAGCAACAAATTGAAGCTGGACAAAGGCGATATTGTTGCCGTGGAAGCAAGTCCCGGACATGATATCGGAGTAGTGACACTGACCGGACGACTCGTTCCACTGCAAATGCGCAAAGCAAACCTGAAACCGGATGTCGAAATTAAACGAATCTACCGCAAAGTAAAACCGGTAGATATGGAAAAGTATGAAGAAGCAAAAGCCAAAGAACATGATACGATGATTCGTTCACGCCAAATTGCGCTGAACCTGAATCTGAACATGAAGATTGGTGATGTGGAATATCAGGGTGACGGCAACAAAGCCATCTTCTACTATATTGCCGATGAACGCGTTGATTTCCGTCAGCTAATTAAAGTATTGGCAGAGACTTTCCGCGTGCGTATCGAGATGAAGCAGATCGGTGCACGGCAGGAGGCCGGACGCATCGGAGGAATCGGTCCCTGCGGTCGCGAACTGTGTTGTGCCACATGGATGACCAACTTTGTTTCTGTTTCTACCAGTGCGGCTCGCTATCAGGACATCTCACTCAACCCGCAGAAACTGGCAGGACAATGCGCCAAACTGAAATGCTGCCTCAACTATGAAGTGGACGCATACGTGGAAGCACAAAAACGACTCCCGAGTAAAGAAATCACATTGGAAACCGTCGACGGCACTTTCTACTTCTTCAAGGCTGATATACTAAAAGGTTCCATTACCTACTCCACCGACAAAAATTTCATGGCAAACATTGTGACAATTCCTGCACGACGAGCCTTTGAAATCATCAATATGAACAGACGTGGCGAAAAACCGGAAAACTTGCTGGAAACCATCAAGAAAAACGAACCGCAACAACCGGTTGATTTAGTGGAACAGGAAAGCCTAACCCGTTTTGACAAACGCAAAGGCAATAACAACAATCGTAAAAAGAAAAGAAAAGGAGAAACCAACGGCAATAACGAAGGTACTACCAACGGTAACAAGCCTCAACAGCTCAAAGATAACCAGCCGAAGGGCGAAGGACGTCCACCCAAAGGGGAAAACAGAGCTCCCAAAGGAGAAAACAGAGCTTCGAAAGGAGAAGGCCGCCCACCCAAAGGGGAAGGAAGACCTCCACGCGAAAATAAAGAAAACAGAGCAGAGGGAAAACGCAACCGTGAAGACGGCCGCGAGCGCAACCGTAACCGGCGTCCAGGCAATGGCGAGAACACCGCTTCTGCCAACAATAAAAACGGAAATAATAACGGTAACAATGCCCAAACAACTCAGAACAACAATTCCAAGCCACAAGCTCCTGTGGCTGATAAAGAATAAAATAGCTTGCCTGCCGATAATATATTTACTATTGACAGCATGTCACAGTAATACGGTTTATCACTCTTATCAATCCATCCCTACAACGGGATGGAGTAAGAGTGATACTCTTGTTTATACCCTTCCGGCTTCAATACCTGCGGGAACGTATGAAATGACTATCGGCATCAGGCATCAGGAAAGCTATCCGTATCGTAATTTATGGATGAATATCAGCACAAATGTAAAAGACACATCCACCTATACCACAGACACACTGCAATTATTCCTTGCCGATAAAACAGGAAACTGGAACGGAAATGGTCCCGGCGGACTATATCAATTTACCAAGCTCTATACACCCTCTTTTACAATCGCCCAAGACAGTGCTTCCAGAAATATCCGCATCGTTCATATCATGACAGACAATCCACTGAAAGGAATCAGTGATGTCGGCATCCGTTTGGAAAAACCTTAATGACTTCCTCGTGCCGAATCAATGCGCAAAAATACAAAAAGCAGGATGGTGAAACCCCATAAAGAAGAGCCTCCATAACTGAAGAAAGGCAATGGAATACCGATTACCGGCGTTAATCCGAGTACCATTCCTATATTGATAAAGAGATGAAACAGGAAGATGCTCAGCACCGAGTAACCATATACACGTCCAAAGCGTGTGTGTTGTCTTTCGGCAATAACTATCAACCTTAAAATCAGAGTCATAAACAGCAGTAACACAATAGCAGAACCCAGGAAACCTTCCTCCTCACCCACCGTACAGAAAATAAAATCCGTATCCTGTTCGGGAACATATTTCAACTTCGTCTGCGTCCCATTCAGGAACCCCTTTCCCAACAGTCCTCCCGAACCGATTGCAATCTTGCTTTGATTCACATTATACCCGGCCCCTGCCAAGTCCTCCTCCATTCCCAATACCACTTTTATACGTACTTGTTGATGAGGTTCAAGCACGTTTTCAAATACATAGTCGGCAGAAAAAAGGAAACCCACAGAGCCAATAGCAAACAGAGCAATATAAAAATAATCACGCATACGCTCGCGCATGGAAAGGAATATGAGATAAAAAACCAATGCCACACACAGTCCGTACTGAAACCACGTAATATCGAAAGGAATCACATAATAAGAAAAGAGCAACGCCAGTAAGGTCCCTCCAGAACCGAAACCGAGAATATACCACACCACCGGCTTCTTCTTACAATAAGAATTAACCAACAAGGCAGACAGTATCGTTATCAACAGCAAGACCGAAAATTCCCCGACCGATGTACAGTCATCTGCCATCATCTCCTGACTAAAACGAATGCCAACCACAAAATAGACCACAGCACAAATCCCGGCAAACAGAATGGAGCCGGGCATTCCTTCCCTGTACAGCATGAAGAAAAAAGCCAGATAGACCAATGCAGAACCTGTTTCACGCTGTAATATAATAAGCAACATGGGCAGTAATATCATCCCCGTTACCGGAAGAGAATACTTCAGCTTACTCATGGTGAATCCATAAACATTCATAAATTTAGCCAAAGCCAAAGCCGTAGCAAACTTGGCAAACTCAGCCGGCTGCAAACTGACAGGTCCAAACTTAATCCATGAATAAGAACCTTTCGTATCCTCGGCCAAAAAAGGAGTGACAAGCAATAGCAACATCATTGCCCCATAAAAAATATAGGCAAACATATCATAAAGCTTATCTTCGAGCATCAACAAAATAAATCCCAACCCCAATGAACAGGAAATCCACACCAACTGCTTACCGGCACGTGTATCGAAACTGAAGAAATCTATTTCACCATAGTCATAACTGGCCCCGCATACACTGAACCAGCCGAAGATAACCAATGCTAAATAGATGCAAATAGTTATCCAGTCTATCGACTTCAACATATTATCGCTCGTGTATGCCATAATCTATCCTCCTGTTTTGTATATCATTAGCTTTCACCTCACTGTCAGGAGACAATCCTCCTTTCAAATACTGTTCCATCATCAGTGCTCCGATAGGCACCCCATATACCGCACCAAATCCTCCATTCTCCACATAAACTGCAATAGCTATCTTCGGATTATTCATCGGAGCAAACCCCATAAAAGCAGAATGGTCTTTACCTCTATTCTGTGCCGTACCGGTTTTACCACAAACTTCTATACCGGGAATATTGGCTCCCCGGCATGTACCACCCAATACAGCTGCACGCATCCCCTGCACCACCGTTTCATAATGCCGGCTACTCACCTTCGTATAATGTTTCGTACTATACAAAGTATCCAACGGCTCATCTTCCACTTCTTTTACCACATGGGGAGTAACATAGTAACCACGATTGGCTATTGTCGCTCCCAAATTGGCAATCTGTAACGGAGTCAATGTCACCTCTCCCTGTCCGATGGCAATACTGATAATAGTCAAACCGTTCCAAGAGCCCCGATAATTCTTGTCATAATACTCTGCATTCGGAATCATTCCCCGCTTCTCTCCCGGAAGATCTACACCCAACGGATATCCAAACCCCATCGAAACCATATAGTCACGCCAGGTAGACATCGCATTCTGTACCGAACCGTATTTTTTCTTGGCTCCTATCATGTGATACAGTCCCCAGCAAAAATAAGCATTACATGAAGTAGCAATAGCCGGGACCAATGCCAGAGGAGAGCCATGGGCATGACAACCTACACGAAGACCTGCGTGTACAAATCCATGATAACAGGAATAAGGCGTCTCGGGCACAATAATACCTTCCTCAAGAAAAGTAAGGGCTTGTGATGTCTTAAAGGGAGACCCCGGCGGGAACTGCCCCATAATAGCACGGTTCAACAAAGGTTTCCAACTATCGCGTGCCAAATCCAAGTGATTCTTTCCCCGTTGGCGTCCCACCATCAGCCTAGGGTCGAAAGTAGGTGAAGATACCATACATAATATCTCTCCTGTTTCAGGTTCGATAGCAACAATACTTCCTATTTTCCCTTCCAAGAGTCGTTCTCCAAGCATTTGAAGCTCAACATCAATCCCCAATGTCAAATTCTTGCCCGGTACAGGAGTCTTGTCATATTTTCCGTCCATATAGCGTCCCTGAATACGCCCGCGAGCATCACGGAGCAATATTTCCACTCCTTTTTCTCCACGCAATTGTTTCTCATAAGAACGCTCCACCCCCTGTTTACCGATAAAATCTCCACGCACATAATAATCATCCGCCTCTATATCCCGTTTGGAAACTTCGGCAATATCACCTAAAACATGAGCAGCTGAATTATAATTATACTGTCGGATGGTACGTCTCTGGATATAAAATCCGGGGAATTTAAACAGTTTCTCCTGAAACACTCCACATTCTTCGGCAGAAAGCTGGGTCATAAAGACCTGATGAGTATAAGGAGAATAACCCGGATTAGAGCGGCGATCTTTCATTTCACGAATACGCCTTTTAAAGTATTCCGGAGTAATATTCAACGTCCGGCACAAATCAAGTGTATCAAGATTTACCACCTCTTTCATCACCATAGTGACATCGTATGCCGGTTGGTTGTAAACCAATAATTTCCCATTACGGTCATACATCACACCACGACTGGGATATTGTGTCTTATTCAGAAAAGCGTTGCTGTCTGCATTCTTTTTATAGTCTTCGCTCATAATCTGCAAGGTAAAAAGACGTATCAGGTAAATCAGTACAATAACAACAACCGATCCACCAATCACATATTTCCGCTTCTCCAGATTATAATCTCTTTCCACTTATTTCTTCCTCCTTATTGCCTCGGCACATAATATACAAACAATTGTAATGGAGGCATCTGTCAATATTTTCAATAATAATACAGGCAGATTAAAAAACGAGAAAGTATCTATCACCATCAAAATGCTACAAAACAGGAATGTACACAACAGAATATACCGAAAGTAAGGAGAAATCCCCATACTCTTGATGCCCGGCTCAAAGTCTTCGGCACTGTCGCGTAACGTCACCAGCCTGAGGATAGGCTCACGCATAAAAGCCAATAACGTAGCGGCGGCGGCGTTCATTCCGGGAGTATTACTGAATATATCAACTGTCAATCCGAGTAAAAACGACCACACCATCAATGTGTTACGACTTACACCCGAATTATACTTCAGAATAAAATAAATAAAAAAGAAAGGAGTGGCATATCCATTCATATGCATACGATTTAATACCAGCACTTGCAACAGTACCAGCCCGATAAACCACTCTATTCTTTGCAGATAAGTAATCATCAGTCTACTCTACTTATTCGTTTTAACCTGTTTTTCTAATTCCAGCTGTTCCTCTTGCCCTTTCTCCGCAATAACGCGAACATCATTCAGACGAGCAAAATCTGTAAAGAGCTTGACTCTAAGCAAGTAAGACAGACCATCATGACTGTCGGTTATATCATCTACTGTCCCTATCGGAATTCCTGAAGGAAATACGGCACTGTGTCCGCTTGTCACAATGGTATCTCCCAAAGAGAATAATGAATGACGAGGCATATCTTTTACGTAAGCATATTCAGACGAACCACCGTCCCATTTCAAGAAACCGAAATAATCACTCTTCTTTATTTTACAGCTGATACTGCTTTTAGAATTCAAAACGGGAATAACGATGGAATGATGAGAAGAAGTAAGATAAACAATACCTACCACACCACTTCCGTTCACTACCCCCATTTCACTGCGCACACCGTCTGCCGTACCTTTATTTATAGTAATATAATTATCGGCATGAGTAATGCTATTATTGATAACACTCGCCTTGAAGATGTCATACCCCTGCAAGGCTTCCTGTTTCATCTGCTCGATACCACTGCTGTCTCCCGTCGCTTCCGTCAAGGCTTCACGAAGGCGTTCCACTTGCAGTTCCAGTTCTACATTCTTTTGTACCAATTCATCATTGATGGTTTTCAAGTGAAAATATCCGGTGACATTATTGGCTGCGTCATACACCGCACCGGCAACCCGGTTGGCTGAGGTAAAGAATGCACTTCCCTGATAACTGTTGAAACGGAATAATAAAGCAAAACTGATTACCTCCAGTAAAACAAAGAGGAACCAGTAATTATACTTTAAAAAGAAATTCAGCAGATTTCTCATCTTTATTTCTTCATTAATATCTTATCGCATCAAGAATGAGAAACGGTCTACATTCTTCAGTGCAATACCTGTACCTTTGGCTACACTCAGCAAAGGATCTTCGGCTATATGGAACGGAATATTAATCTTATCGGTAAGACGCTTGTCCAAACCGCGTAACAAAGCACCGCCACCTGCCAGATAAATACCATTCAACACAATATCGGCATACAACTCGGGAGGAGTCTGCTCCAATGCGCTCAAGATAGCAGTTTCAATCTTGGCAATACTCTTTTCCAAACAATGTGCCACTTCCTGATAATTGACAGGTACTTCCATAGGGAGAGCAGTAATACGATTAGGACCACGAACAATATAATCTTCGGGAGCATCATCGCCTAAATCAGTCAATGCCGCACCTACATGGATTTTAATACGTTCTGCCATACGTTCACTCACCTTTACATTATGCTGACGACTCATATACTCCTGGATATCAGCCGTTAAATCGTCACCGGCAATACGAATCGAGTTATTCGACACGATACCGCCCAATGAAATAACAGCAATCTCGGTAGAACCACCACCTATATCGACAATCATATTTCCTTCGGGTGCTTCCACATCAATACCGATACCGATAGCAGCAGCCATAGGCTCAAAAATCAAATATACATCACGTCCGCCGGCATGTTCTGCACTATCGCGAACGGCACGGAGTTCAACTTCCGTACTGCCTGAAGGCACACCGATAACCATACGTAATGAAGGAGAGAAGAAACGATTACCCATATTCACCTTCTTAATCAGCCCGCGCATCATCTGTTCGCAAGCATTAAAATCGGCAATCACACCGTCACGCAAAGGACGCACAGTACGAATATTCGGGTTCTCTTTCTCATACATCATTTTAGCCCGCTCGCCTACGGCAATCATCTTGTCAGTGCGACGGTCGAGTGCAACGACCGAAGGTTCGTCCACTACAATCTTTCCGTTATTCAATATGATGGTATTGGCAGTGCCAAGGTCCATCGCAATCTCTTGTGTAAAGGAGAATAATCCCATAATTTTTATTTAATTGACAGGTATAATGAGAAGATGTGTCAAAGCCGGAATCGGTTATCTTCCTTTGACACACCCTCTCAAACTATTATATTAGTGTTTAAAATGACGGATACCGGTAGTAACCATGGCTACTCCATGCTCATTGCAATACTGGAACGTCAATTCATCTTTTACAGAGCCTCCCGGCTGGATAACAGCTTTCACACCTTCCTTATCAGCGATTTCCACACAGTCGGGGAAGGGGAAGAAAGCATCACTTGCCATCACTGCGCCATGCAGGTCAAATTCAAACGATTTGGCTTTCTCGATTGCCTGCTTCAGGGCATCCACACGTGAAGTCTGACCCACACCGCTTGCCAGCAATTGTTTGTTTTTAGCCAAAACGATAGCATTGCTCTTACTGTTCTTTACAATCTTGTTGGCAAACAACATATCTTCCACTTCGGCAGCCGTCGGAGCTTTCTCGCTTACTTGTTTCAAATCGGCAGCAGTTTCCACATCCAAGTCTCTCTCCTGAACCAACACCCCATTCAATAAAGAGCGGAACTGCTTCTTGGGCAACTTGGCTTCTTTACGCACCAAAATAATGCGGTTCTTCTTCTGCCCCAGAATTTCCAATGCATCCACATCATAATCAGGGGCTATGATAACCTCAAAAAAGAGTTTATTGATTTCTTCTGCTGTTTCCTTGTCGATAACCGCATTAGTAACCAATACACCACCGAAAGCAGAAACAGGATCACCTGCCAAGGCATCTTTCCATGCTTCAAGAACAGTAGGACGTGAAGCCAGGCCACAGGCATTATTATGTTTCAGAATAGCAAAAGTAATTTCATCAAATTCATCAATCAAATCAACGGCAGCATTGATATCCAACAAGTTGTTATAAGAAATTTCTTTTCCGTGGATTTGGTCAAACATCGCGTCCAAATTACCATAGAAATAACCTTTCTGATGCGGGTTTTCTCCATAACGAAGCTGCTTTTGATCTTCCATTGCACAACGGAAAGCAGAGCCTTCCCCACCGTCAAAGTAATTAAAGATAGCCGAATCATAATGAGATGAAACAGCAAATGCTTCTTTGGCAAACCAACGGCGCTCTTCTCTTGAGGTGGTGGCACCATGTTCCAGCAACATATCGCGGAACGGTTTGTATTGTGCCTGACTGGCAATAATAACCACATCATTGAAATTCTTTGCAGCAGCACGTATCAATGAGATACCGCCTATATCTATTTTTTCGATAATAGCCTGTTCTTCCGCACCGCTGGCTACAGTTGCCTCAAACGGATACAAATCTACGATGACCAAGTCTATTTCAGGAATTTCGTATTTCTCAATCTGTTGCATATCCTGTTCCAGACCGCGACGGCACAAAATACCTCCGAAAACCTTCGGATGCAATGTCTTTACACGTCCGCCCAGAATAGAGGGGTAAGTAGTCAGGTCTTCTACCGCTTTGCACGGGAAACCCAATGATTCAATAAACTGTCGTGTTCCGCCTGTTGAGAGGAACTCTACTCCTTCTTCGTGTAGTTTGGTAATAATCTCATCCAAACCTTCCTTGTGATAAACCGATACCAATGCACCTTAGAG
>OKSV01000706.1_pt1 | contig 18574 bp, 10 predicted proteins | sample 1601261 | NCBI WGS metagenome assembly OKSV01 (sample SAMEA3879560, study PRJEB24766) | human gut metagenome | biome: human-associated habitat; feature: feces | place: USA | collected 1985/1987
CTTCTCCTCTTCGGGCGCAATGCGTGTCGGCTGGTACCTAGATTCTACGGGCTCCACTTCTGCTTGGCGTTATTTCTCCGGTTCTGGCGCCATGGTAAAAGGCTGGCTTTCAGACGGCAGCAACTGGTATTGGCTGGATGATGAGGGCAAGATGGTCCACGATGCGATGCTGCAGATTGGGGGAGCCACGTATGGATTCTCTTCTTCTGGTGCAATGCTTATCGGATGGCATCTTGATGCTTCTGTCTGGCATTATTTTCCGGCTCTGGCGCTCTGGTAAAGGGCTGGCTCTCGGATGGGGGTCGTTGGTACTGGCTTGATCCTGCAGACGGTTCTATGGCCACCGGGTTGAATGAATGCAATGGCACCTCTTATATCTTTAACAGTTCAGGGGCCATGCTATCCTCCCAGTGGGCACTTATTGACAACAACTGGTATTACGCTGACTCCAACGGCTTACTGCATGGAGGTTGGTTACTTCTAGGGAATTCTTGGTATTACCTGGATCCAGGAAGCCATATTATGCTCACGGGCTTTGTGCAAGTGGGCTCGTCCACCTATTTCCTTACGAGCTCAGGTGCCATGGCAACAGGCTGGGCACTTGCTGATGGTACTTGGTATTACGCCGCATCAAACGGAGCTATTCAACGAGGGCGATGGATAAAGTCCGGAAGCGCCTGGTATTACCTTGATGATGTATCCGGCGCAATGCGTACTGGTGAATTTGCGGTAGGAAGCAAGCGCTATTTTTCTTATGATTCCGGTGCAATGGCATCTTCGTGCTGGATCAACTTGAACGATGGTATGGCATGGGCGAATTCGTCTGGAGCACTGAGCGAGCCGTTGCCTACTTCATCTGATGGATCTCCTGTAGTCGCTGATCGTACTGACTCGTCTTCATTGCCAGGTGTGATTCATATTGGAGATGCGGTTTTCTATGCGGATGCGAATGGTGTCGTTAACGTGGCGTCTGGTTGGATTATGTCGAAAGACGCTTCTGACGAAAGTGGCAATACTTGGTACTACGCATCTTCCAATGGTGTCCTTAAGTCTGGTTGGCAATATGTCAACGGTGCGTGGTATTGGATGGACCCTTCCACATTCAAGATGAAAACTGGATGGCTTAATGACGGCGGTACGTGGTACTGGCTCCAGCCTTCGGGTGCCATGTTTGCTAACGGGTGGCTGAAAATCGATGGCGTTGACTATTACTTCAATGCAAGTGGTGCATGGTTGAATACGTCTGGTTCTGTTTTGGGGGTCAATAGGTCCAGCTTGGTCAATTGGCTTATGAGCCACGAAAACGACGGCTATTACCGTGGAACACGCTACGACACGCATCTCAGCCAGGAAACGTGCATGTACCCAAAGGGTGATCCGCGTTGGGACGGTTATACGGGCATGAATTGTGGTGGATTTGTATCGCATGCATATATGAAGGCGGGCGGGAATTTAGCTCCCATTGCCGCCGAGCAGAGCCATTCCCCTTGGAGTGGAGGTCCCGGAAGGGGCGGCTGCGTAAACGCTTATCGTTGGTACGGCTACGCTATCGATACGTGTGCGAACGTGACTTATTTCAACTCTATTGATGAGTTGTTACGTAGTGGTTTGGCTCGTAAGGGGGACATTGTGTTCTTCAATCCTTACAACCCATATGCGGACGATAGCCACATTGGCTTTTTCTGGGGCAATTCGCCGAGCGAAAATTTGTTCTGGCATAGTGATGGTTATGGAAATCGCATCTCCGGTTTGACCGCTTTGGGCCCATCGAAAGTAATACTGATTCGTTAGAATTCCGAGTTGTAGGGGACTCTCTGGGCCCCCTACCTTTTTGACATCTGGTTTGAAAGTTTATTTGAAGTCGGTATTCTTGGGGGCAAGAGGAGGGGGCAATGAGCCTGCGGGTTCAACCCTGCCGGTAAGTTCTTCTTTTCTTTGCAGCATTGCGCCCAACTATTTATTGTCCTAGATGGCATCTTGTCCTGTTAGATGTTCGGGAATCTTTCATAGCTATGCTGTAAGCTAGACGCAATCAAGAGCGAATGACGAGGTTTACATGAACAAACATCTTAAGTTGTTTTCGGCATTGTTGGTGCTGATGCTCTTTGCGCCCGTTTCTATGTTTGTATGCCCTGCGGATGCAGAGGCTGCTCAGACTCTGGTTGAGAATTCTTGGCGTTATGAGGGTGGACAATTAGTTTCAGATGATGCTTCTTCCGAAGAAGACGGAATAGCTTTATTGTCTATGGACGCTCTTCCCGATGGGGTTACAGCTCAGGGCATTGACGTCAGCGAGCACCAAGGGCGTATTGATTGGGACGCAGTTAAAGCTTCTGGCATCGATTTCGCTATTCTGCGCGTTGGGTTTGGCGCTCCGTCTTTCGGCGGTCGAGTTGACTATCAATTTAATCGAAATATTTCTGAGTGCGAGCGACTCGGAATTCCCTACGGCGTCTATGTCTATTCATATGCTTTTGATAATCAACAGGCAGCCGATGAGGCGTCCATGGTGATTGACTGCCTATCGGGGCACAATCCTAGGCTACCGGTGTATTACGATCTTGAGGACAAGACAATTATTGCAGATGGTCGTCAATCCGGAATTGCATCTAGAGCTCAGACATTCTGTAATAAGATTTCTAGTGCTGGATATAAGCCAGGCATTTATGCAAACCTAAATTGGTTTAACAATATATTGACCGACCCTGTATTTAAGAGCGGTTCTTGGGATCATTGGATTGCTCAATACAACTCCCAATGTCACTATACCGCCAGTTACAGCTTTTGGCAGTATACAAGCCGCGGAAAAGTTTCTGGTATTAGCGGAAATGTTGATATGAATTACGCGTATGTTGATGTCTCTCTTTATTACTGGCAGTTAAAAGAGGGCACTTGGTATTACGCAACCTCTGACGGCAAAGCGTATACCGGATGGTTGCGCCAGGGCGGAGCCTGGTATTGGCTCGACCCCGACGCGGGCGGTGTAATGGCCACCGGGCTCTACGAGTGCAACGGCTCCATGTACTGGTTCAACGCCTCCGGCGCGATGGCGACCGGTTGGGTCCTCGACGGCGGCACCTGGTACTACGCGACGGGATCAGGCGTGCTGGCCTCCGGCTGGGCATACGTCGGCGGCGCCTGGTACTGGCTTGACCCCACGACGCACGCAATGACTACGGGTGTTCAAGAAATCGATGGGGTGCAATACTCTTTTGCTAGCAATGGTGTATGGCTTGGCTAGCAGCTCTTCTTTAATTGCTTTTTTCTAATTACATATTGCTCTTAGCCATCCATTTGTAGACTATGTTTATGTAAAAATTGGTTACTACTGGGGGCTGCACATGGCAAGGAAAAAGCGAATAATATTAATCCTAATCATTCTTTCAACCCTACTGCTCGCTGGGCCCGGTGTGGTTGATATCGCGAACGCAGAACCCATAAGCCCCTCTATCCCTACTGATATTGAGAGGCAATCCGTCCCCTCGACTCTTTCTCCTTCCGATTCAATCGATGATGGTCCTGCTCAAGAATCCGTTAAATGGAATCTGGGTTGGAATTCGTTTGACGGCAACTGGTTCTATGTGGATTCAGTCAATCCGGTCTCGTTGCATTCTGGCTGGCTCTATACCAATGGGGCCTGGTACTGGCTCGATCCCTCGACGCACGCCATGGCCATCGGGCTCCATGAGTGCAATGGCTCCGCATACTGGTTCAATGGCTCCGGCGCGATGGCGACCGGATGGGTGCTCGACGGCGGGACCTGGTACTACGCGACGGGCTCAGGCGCGCTGGCCTCCGGCTGGCTCAACCTAAACGGTGCGTGGTACTGGCTCGATCCCTCGACGCACGCCATGGCGACGGGCTTTCACGAGTGCAACGGCTCCCTGTACTGGTTTAATTCGTCCGGCGCGATGGCGACCGGTTGGGTGCTCGACGGCGGGACCTGGTACTACGCGACGGGCTCCGGCGCGCTGGCGCGCGGCCCCGTATCCGTCGGCGGCGTGCCCTACTGCTTCGACGCCCGGACGGGGGCCATGCTGACGGGTTACCAGACTGATGCACAGGGCGTCCGCCGCTACTTCGGCAGCTGCGGTCCCCTTAACGGCTGGGGCCTCGTCGACGGCTCCTGGTATTGGTTCGCTGACGGTATCGCCTCGACCGGCTGGCTTTACACCGGCGGTTCCTGGTACTGGCTCGACCCCGACGCGGGCGGCGCCATGGTGACGGGCCTCCACGCGTGCAACGGCTCAGCGTACTGGTTCAGCGCCTCCGGCGCGATGGCGACCGGATGGGTCCTCGACGGCGGGACCTGGTACTACGCGACTGGCTCCGGCGCCCTCGCCTCCGGCTGGCTCAACCTAAACGGTGCGTGGTACTGGCTCGATCCCTCGACGCACGCCATGGCCACGGGCGTTCAAACTATCGGATCATGTGAATACATATTTAATAGTACCGGCAAGATGATGGCTAATTGCTGGTCAAACGGTGATGGGTCTTGGATGTATCATTCGTCATCCAGCGGCGCAATTGACCTTAAAGGCATCATGACCGATTCGGGAATCCAGCTGATTGACGACGACGGTAATGCCAGAACTGGTTGGATTGAGAGTCAGGGTGCTCGATATTATTGTTCTGCTAGTGGAGTAATTCTGACTGGGTGGCAGCAAATTGCTGGGTCTTGGTATTACTTTAACCCGGATGGTCGAATGGCGACCGGCTGGCTTAACGATGGCAGCAACTGGTACTGGCTGGATTCCGCTTCTGGCGCGATGAAAACGGGATGGCTTTCCCTTGGGGGCACATGGTATTACCTTGATGCCGCACGTGGGGGAGTAATGTTGAGCAACGGTTGGTATTGGATCGGCTCTACTGACTACAAGTTCAGTTCATCCGGCGCAATGGTTGGCGCTTGGGTCGATGTCCCGTGCTATTCGCAGTACCCGGAACTTCCTACTGGCTGTGAGTCGGTTGCCCTTACAAACTTGCTTAACTACTATGGTTTCGGTTTAGGTAAGACGATTATTGCGGATTATTACTTGCCCAAGGGAAGCAACGGCAACTTTGTTACCGCCTTTGATGGCAACCCAAGGCGTAGCAGCGGGGGTCTCATGGGATGCGTCGCCCCTGCGATTACTATTGCTGGTAATAACTTTCTGCGCGCTGCGGGAAGTATCATGCAGGCAAAAGACGTTTCTTTCTCGTCAATTTCTTCCATTAAGAACAGACTGACCTGTGGACAACCTGTTGAGATGTGGAATACCGAATGGGGAAGTTGGCCAGGAGGCCGTTATGCTGCTCGTTGGTATAACGGGCATTCCTATGGTCTGTGGGGCGGTAATCATGCCGTAGTCCTTAAAGGCTATGATGACGAGCAGGGAATTGTCTATCTTTCGGATTCGATTAACGGCAATGTTACGCGAAATGCCCAGGTGTTCTTCGGCACGTGGCAACAGATGGATAGCCAGGCTGTGGTAATTGAATAGCCATGATGCTAAAAGGGGAGAGCTCGTCGAGCTCTCCCCTTTTACTATATTGTTAATCAAGCTACGCCGTCTTATTACGTCCAAATAGTTCGTCCCAGTTACTAGCTGCCAAAACTGTTCCGCATACAATTACAACGCAGCAGATTACGGATGCCATATCGGGAATTGTTCCAAGCAAGATCAGGCCAAAGACCACCGACCATGCCGAATAGGAGATATTCAGAGCCATCGCACGCGCTGCTCCGATTGCCGCAATCCCCTTGTAATAGAACAGATAGGATGCAGTTCCTGCGAGTCCGGCGAGTGCAATAATCAATGTAGGCATGCTCGGGATGGCACCCAGCGTGAAATGCCATGCTCCGAAGAGGGGGAGTACAAGCACTCCATAAACAAGCGCACTTGTAGTTTCGCGGATTTGCAAAGCCGTTTCGTCATCAACGGCATCATCTTTCATTCCCCATGCGCACAGCACCGCTTCGGATCCCCATCCGATAACAGCAAGCACCGCGCCGAGTAAGCCGAGGGGGGCATTTGCAATCTCGCTCGATCCGGCCGATAGATAGCCCATCGTCATTACGCCGCAAAGAGCAACGGGAAAGAATCTGTCCTTTGCCCATTTTCTCCTTCAGCAGCACGAAAGAAAGGAATGCTCCGACAGCGGGATAGAAGGCGGATATAATTGCCGTGTAGGCTGCTCCGATATTATTAATCGCCAATACGTATCCGGTCATTCCGATAGGTCCACCGAGCAGTGCGCCGGCGATGACGACCTTGCCCGAACGAGTTTTAAGTGCAGCGAGCGTGTCTTTTAATCTGCCTCGAACTCCCATGTACCCAAAGAGCCAGATCGCACAGAAGGCATCATGGAGAAAAGATCCCGCAATGGAGGCACATGCAAGCGCTTCCGCCGATCCAATATAGGGCGCGAGCGCCAAACCGATTCCAAGTATTACTGTATCAAGGCCCCATAGAAGACCGCTAAAAAAGCCGAATTGCATCGTTACTCACCTTTTCGATAGATCTCCAGTGCCTTTTTAAGGTATTTGGCACTGTAATTGAAGTAGATATAGAGCCATTCGCCTACGAAGTCGCCTTCGGCTTCTTTCAGAAGAGACCAGAGGTACCAGCACCATCCTGCAAGGGCAATGTGCGCATAGTTATGTGCAACTTCGTTGTTTGTTGCCTTGCGCCCAAAATATGCATCAAGCGCGCGGTCGACTTCATCTTCGGAAAGCTCGCAGCAGACACTGCACGTTCCAAAATCGTTTGCATAATCGCTCATGCCAGCATATTCCCAGTCAATGAGATAGTACTTGTCGTTTTCATCGATAAGGAAATTGAGGTAAAAGAAGTCATTGTGACAAAGGCATTTTGGCGCATTGTCGGCCTGGACAAAGTGCTCCAATTCATCGATTTCGGCGGCCATTTCCCTGTAGCCTGGAATGTCGATAGGGCCTTTTTCCAAAAGAAGTGATTCGTAGCGCTTCGCTTCGAGGTAGAAGTCAAATTCGGTTTCGACATTTGCACCGCTCTCGTGAAGCGAACGACACATCTGCATCATTCGATTCATTTGGGCATCATCATGCGGATCAGGCTGCTTTGCGTTGGGTACAAACTTCGAAATTTTCCAACCGCGCTTTGGGTCCTCATGAATGAACGTGTCGTCAAGGCCGAGTTCCTTGGCCTTTTTAAGTGCGGCTACTTCTCCATTTCTGTTAATAAGCAGTTCGGTCCCGACTCCCGGATGGCGGTAAACGTACTCTCCGTCATTGGTTCTAAAGTGGCACGATAGATTCGTAAGACCTTGTTTAAGGGGATAAACGTCGTGAATCTCTGATTTGGAGCAGCCGAGCACTTGCTCGATGTTATCGAAAATATCGGAGTCAACGTTTTCGATAAAATGCGGATCAAAGGCACGCAGTTCATCAAGAGAATCGAATTCGTTGATCTCGCCCTCAGGATACTTTTTGATCACCATATCGAGCTCCTTGATGTGCTCGATATATAGATCTTCCCAAAGCTTGTCCGTTGTTTCGGGCTTGTTATATTCCGTTTCGAGAATCTGCTTAAATGCAAGCGAGAAGGCTTTATCAAAGTAGACATGTCCGAGCATATACCAAGCATCGGAACCGCCAATCGTAACATTGGTGATTCTGTCCATTGCTCCGGTTTGAATGCACCATTCTTTGGTGGCGCCTTCAGCATATTGAGCAGAATAAAATGCTTTCCAAACGTATGCTTCAAACGGATTGTTTAGAAGGTAATCATCGCTTGAACAAATATAGGTGTTGCCAAGCCGCTCTTTTACGCACATAAGCGATGCGTGGTTATTTTTGGATGCATATTCGTTGTTGACGACAATCGAAACGCCGAACTTGCTTTCGAGATAGAAGAAATACTCTTTTTTATAGCCGACAACGACGGTGATATTGCTGATACCTGCGTCTTGCAGCTGCCTAATCTGACGTTCGATGAGAATCTCACCACGTACCTTTAAAAGGCCTTTGGGCTTTTCATACGAAATGGGAGCAAAGCGGCTCGAAAGCCCCGCAGCCAATATCACTGCGTTTTCAACCTTATAGGGGTGAAGTGCTTCGTAACCGTTGTCGGTTAGGCTGTCCGATTCGAGAAGGCCTTCATTCGTAAGCTCTTTATTTGCTGCGTTTACCGATCCAAGTGAGAGGCCAGTGCGCTCGGCAACTTCTCGCTGGCTGGCATATGGGTTCTTTAGGTATTCGTACAGAACAGTAAAGTTACGCTTGGTCAGTTCCACTGCAGGCCTCCAATTAAGATGTTCATTGCTTAGGAAAAGAATAGAATGATTGAACGTTATGTTCAATTTAATATATTTATCTACATAGACTGAACAGACAGTAACGAAAATCAATCCTGGAATGTGGATTAAAATAAATAAATGAGATATCTGGGAGGGTCGCTTATGTATCGATTCGAAAAGAAGGCCACGCTTGTTTGTGCTGCTGCGTCATTAATCACTGCTTGCTGCTTGCTCCTGAGTGCGAATGTCGCGTTTGCACAGGATTCCGTTGAGGCTCAGAGTATTGAGTCAAAAGCGGATTTTTCTTCTGTGGTTTCCGATGATTTGCAACCTGATAATTCTTCCGTCATAAAAGATGGCTGGCAACGAGACGAGTCGTCTGGAGTTTGGTATTACGGAAAAAACGGTAAACACCAAACTGGCTGGCTGCAAAGCGGGGGCTATTGGTATTGGCTTGATCCAGCCAATGATGGTGCAATGCAGACAGGTTATTTCAATGTGACCGATGCTGGCGGATCGACTGCTTCGTTTTATGCGAATGACGGCAATGCCGCAACGCCTTTTGGCGCGCTATATCAGAACTGCTGGCTACGTAACTCAGATGGAAATTGGTTTTATGCCAATGCTGGAGGCGATTTAGCTGCTGGTTGGTTTTATCAAGACGGCACATGGTATTACCTGGATCCTGCCACCCATATAATGCAGGTTGGTTTTGTCGACCTCGGGAGCGGGAAATACTATTTAGATGCCACTGGTGCTATGAAAACCGGCTGGATTCTCGTTGACGGGAATTGGTACTGGGCTTATTCATCGGGTGCCCTTGCTTCGTCATGGCAAACGATAGGTGGGGCTCGCTATTATTTTGACCCACAGACGTTCATCATGTTTAAGGGTCGTCAAAAGATTGATGGAAGAACCTACATTTTTGGTGACTATGGCCTCGCAAATGGATGGTACAAAGACGGAGCAGATTGGTATTACTGCTCTAACGGTATTGCGGCCACTGGCTGGAAACTCGTTAACGGCGCTTGGTATTATCTCGACCCAGCCTCCGATGGTAAGATGTCCGTTGGGTATTTAGACCTTGGCAATGCAGCATATTATTTGAACCCCAATGGGGTTATGGCTGTTGGCTGGGCTCAGTCCGAGAACGGCTGGTATCTAGCCTCTCAATCTGGTGCGCTTATTTCTGACTGGTATAAAGAAGGCGCTAGCTGGTATTACCTGGACCCTGTTAGCCATCTAATGAAAACGGGCTTATTTGAGGTGAGCGGCAACGATTGTTTTGCAAACCAGAGCGGTAGGCTCGTGGTTTCAAGCTGGGTTACCGTTAATGATGGCGTTGAAAGATATGCCGATGATAATGGATATCTTTGCAAGGATGTGATTCGCGAAAACGGCGCTATTCTAAAAACCGCTGGAGCTGATGGTTGGCAGGTTGCGTCCGGCTGGGTTAATGTCGCAAATCTAAGGTTTTACGCTGAGCCCGGAACGGGTGCCATTCATCTTGGATGGCTGCAGATTGACGGCGATTGGTATTGGCTTGATGCCAATTCTGGCGTGATGAAGACCGGATGGGTTTTTACTGGTGGTTCATGGTATTACCTAAACGCTGACGGAAAAATGGCAACTGGTTGGAAATGCCTGAATGGAACATGGTATTACCTTGAGTCCAATGGAAGCATGCATGTTGGCTGGCTTAAAGATTCGGGTAAGTGGTATTGGTTAGACGGCAGCGGCGCTATGGCAACGGGCGCAAGGACCATCGACGGTGTTCGCCGAATTTTCTGGAGCGATGGCCAGTGCGACAAAGTTGGCTGGCAAAATCCATCCCAGTATCCTCAGGTCAGTTCTTGGACTGTTCAGCTGCCTAGCTATTGCACCGGATACTTTACCTATGTGACCCCTTCTCGCATTTCTGTCGAAGCAACGCGGGAAGATTGCGTGAACGCCTTTATCCAGCGCGCCTATGAGTATATCGGTACGCAATATATTGAGCCTTGGTCTACCGCTCCCGGTGGAGCTGTTGATTGCTCTGGTTTTGTCTTGCAGTGCCTTTATGCTACTGGCATGGATATGGGTGTTTACAACCCTTATAACCATCGCTGGGATCCAAGCCAAACCTACAATTCCATGAATTGGTATCGAAGCAATATCTTTATGCCCGTGAGCACGAGCTCGATTCAACGCGGCGATGTGATTTATTACCGCGGTCATATTGCAATTGCACTTGGCGGCGGCTTGATGATTGATTCCTGGCCTCATCAAGGTGTCGGAATTCATCCTATTAGCGCAAGGGGAAATGTAATCGGCGCAGCTCGTCCGTTTATTTAATAGATTCCCTGCAAGACAGTCGGTACCGGTTGGGGGCTTGAAATGAATGCTCGGATTGATCATCGAATTTGCTGGCGAGTAATTGGCTTGATGCTATTTTCCGCCTTACTTTCAGTTACAGCCCCCGCATTTTCTTGCACTGCTTATGCCGTGGAAGAGGGGGCGGATAACGGTGTCGTAGAGCGCGACTCGACAGGAGGGCCGGGAGCATTGGTCGGTGGCGGTTGCTCTCAAGACTCCAGCGATTGTGCCGGCAAAACAACGGAAGATTCGAGCCTACAGGTTGTCGAAAGCCATGACCCGTCGACTACAGAACAACTATCTGGATGGCAATGGAACGGTTTGTCCTGGTATTACTATCTAGATGGCTGTCGTTTGACCGGAATTCAGAATATTGACGACTTGCTGTACTACTTGGACCCCGCTCGTGACGGCGCAATGAGCTGCGGCTGGATTTTTACTGAAAATAAGTGGTATTACGCGGGTCCGTCAGGCGCTTTGGCAAGTGGCTGGCAGTTTATTGGAGACCAATGGTACTGGTTTGACTCCCTTAACAGCTGTTCTATGGCTACTGGTCGACGTGTTATTGATGGGCACCCTTATCTTCTTGGAACCTATGGACTGATTAATGGATGGTACCTTGATAACGGTTTATGGTATTGGGGTAGCAATGGTGAAGTCTTAACCGGCTGGCTTCAAACTGGCAATAACTGGTATTGGCTTGATCCCGCCAATGATGGTGTTATGTCTAGAGGAATCGTTTCTGTCGGTTCGTCTCGTTACTATTTATCGGATTCCGGCGCAATGGCTGTTGGTTGGGCGTTTGATGGGACGGACTGGTATTACGCTGACGGTTCCGGCGCACTTGCATCGGGCTGGCGTTTGGTGAATGGCGTTTGGTATTGGCTCGATGTCGCAAATGACAATAGAATGGCTACCGGCTTTTATGTCATCGGATCCAACCGGTATCATTTTTCTTCAACGGGAGCGTTGTCACTTGGCTGGTTTATGAGCGATGGAGACTGGTATTACGCTGAGCCTTCTCAAGCGTCGGGCATTATAAAGACTGAATGGCTGAAGGACGGTGGTCAATACTATTATCTCGATCCTGCCGCCGACGGTAAAATGCTTCTTGGTCATTTTTCTGTAAATGGGAAAAGCTATTATGCAAAAGCTTCAGGCGCTGTTGCTTGTCGTGAATGGGTAGATGTCCAGGACTCGGTTCAGGATGAGCCATCTAAGGCTTTTGCTGGTTCTGATTGCTCATTGTGTGGAGCATTGCGTAATGGAAAACTGTTTACATCAAACGGCGATGGCGAATTGGCCGAAGCTCACGGGTTTGTGATGCTTGGAGGCTGTAAGTTCTATGCTGATTCAACCGATGGCTCCCCCTGCGCTGGATGGAAGAACGTTAACGGAAAATGGTACTTTTTTGATGAGACCGCTGGCTATGCACGATCTGGCTGGCTGTACAAGGATGGCTCCTGGTTCTATTTAGATCCGTCCACTTATGCTATGAAAACCGGTTGGGTTGCCGTTAACGGATCTTGGTATTACTTGAATTCGTCTGGTTATATGCAGACAGGATGGCTCAATCTGGGCGCCACCTGGTATTGGCTTGATGCTAGTGGAGCTATGGCTACTGGCTGGCGCGTTGTGGACGGATCCTGGAATTTCTTTATGGCTAACGGCGCGTGGGTGTCAGACTATATGGATGCTAAGGCTCAAAGTTATTCAAGCAATACAAATTGGCTGATACTTGTCGATACGTCACGTTGCGTTACGAGTATTTACACTGGATCCTGGAATAACTGGTCCTTAAACCGTCGATATGTATGTTCGACGGGAAAAGCTAGCACGCCTACGGTGATAGGGGAGTATCAAGTCTACGGTAAGGGATACTCCTTTGGGCATGGATATACTTGCTATTACTACACGCAGTTCTATGGTGATTACTTATTCCATTCCTCACCCTACTACGTCAACAGCAACCGCGTGATGGATCCCACGATGGGCGTTCCATCCTCTGCTGGATGCGTACGCCTTGAGATTCAGAATGCAAAATGGATTTACGATAACATTCCTTATGGAACAAAGGTTGTTACTTATTGATATTAGGCACTCGTTTTAAGAGACAGGGATAAATACTCTATTTTTAAAAGAGTTTCTTTTAACTGAGGGTGCTTTGATAATCTTTAAGCAATGAATTTGGGAGGATTTTTGGAAATAGAAATGGGAAATGATATTGGCGTATGCGTACTTCTCTCAGCTTATAAACCCGATCTTAAGTTTTTCGCGGAACAACTTGATTCGATAGATAAACAAACGTTTCCGCTTACGCTTCTAGTTAGAAATGACTGCCCTGAATCGGATTCATTAGAGCGGTTTATCCAAGCGCATATAACGAAAAACGCCTATCGGTATTATCACGGTGATAATAATCTCGGTTATGTCAAATCGTTCGAGGCGCTGCTCTCCTTGGCGGAAGGGGATTACGTAGTACTTTGCGATCAGGATGATATTTGGGAGCCTAATAGAGTTGAAGTTTCGCTCAACCATATGCTAGAAGAAGGCTCAATTCTAGATGTTTGTGATAGATCGGTAATTGACGAAAACGGAAATATTCTGGTAAAGAGTTATAGGAAAGCTCATCCTAATTCGCCGGAAGTAAATTGGTGCTCTGGAGAGGATATTACTGTACAGGCCGCAAGCGTATGTTACGGCATTGGTATGGCTCTCATGTTAGATGCGAGTGCGGCGAAGTCGATGATTCCCTTTCCGGAATCGACTGCACATGACTTGTGGTTGACATTGGGTTGCAGTGAACTGGGGAAGTGCAGCTTTACTATGACTCCTTTGGTTAAGTATCGTCGACATGGTGGTAACGAAACTGGATTCCTTGCAGGTGTTTCTTCAAAAGATGATTGGTATTCGACAAGAGTTAAAAACAGGGTTGATACTGCTAGGCGATTTGCCGATAGATTTCCCGATTCACCGCATCTAAAGGAAATATTGGGGTTCGCTGAAGCAAGGGAGCGGCGCTCCATAATTGGTTTACTTAAATACCGACGAGCTTGCCCGTCTATCGCTAAAGCAGATATCATTATACATCTTGTGCCGAATTGGCTGTTTATTTTGATTTTAAAAGAACTTAGAGCTGCGAGATAGTTCCGTATTCTCATTTCGACAGGTTTAGAAGGGCGCTTATATTTGTGAAGGCCACAGAGAAGACTCTTTCGATTAAACATAATATGTTCTGGAATACCGTCGGTTCGTTGACTAATTTAGGCTGTCAGTGGCTTATCACCATTTTGGTCGTTCGGTTGTCTGATGGATATAGTGCTGCAGGCATTTATTCGCTGGCTATGTCTATTTTCAACATGTTTTCTCAATTAGCCCAATACAGGATGTACACGGTGCAAATTGCAGATGTTGAAAGGAAAAACTCTGCTGGTGAATACCTGACTTTTCGTTTCTTTACTACGTTTATAGCGTTTGCAATGTTAGCCGTCTATTCCATTGCAACGTGTCGTATTGGTACGGTGCCCGCTATTCTTCTGTATGCTCTCTATAAAACCGCTGGCTTAGTCATTGATGTCATGCATGCTAATGATCAGGTTGGTCATAGGATGGACTATATTGGGAAATCCCTCATAATGCAGGGCATCGGCTCTCTCCTTTCATTCATTCTTGTCTTTGGATTTTTTAATAGCCTCGAAGGTGCACTGTTGCTTATGACGGTAGTGACAATAGGCATCGGAGTTATTTACGATTATCCAAGATCAAATCGGATTTCTGCAATCAAGCTTGGAATTAGCCGAGCGAAGGTCAGAGCCTTCCTATGTAGCTGTTTGCCCATCGTTCTGGGCGGCATTGCTGCTTCTGCGGCGCCGAATATTCCCAGGCAGTATTTATCTTATTCATTCGGAGATTCTGCTCTGGGTATTTATGCATCAGTTGCTGCACCTGTGGCAATTATCCAAATGGGTGCGACCTATATTTATAATCCTTTATTAGGTTATCTAGTAGAGCGTTACCATTCTAGAGAAATGTCCTTTTTTTCGCTCATAGGTAAAATACTTGCCGGCATCTTTTTTGTCGGTGTCATATCTTCAGTTGCCCTTTTCTTTTTCGGTAAATTATTGCTGTCGCTGTTTTATGGCGCTGGAATAGCTAAACATACCGATCTCCTTCAGCCTATGTTGGCTTGTGCCTTTTTGACTGGCATCGCTTGGTTTGTCAACGATTTGCTGGTTTCTCTTGATAATTACCGAGGGGTATTTGTTGGCAGCATACTGTCCTTAATTAGTGCTGTCGCTGTTATGGCTCCTGCGCAAATGCTGTTTGGCTTAAATGGCCCTACTGTATCGGCGCTTATATCCAATGCCATTTGCCTTATTTATCAGTCTTCTGTTTTGGGGAAACAGACGCAACAATGGTTCGGGGAAAAGAGATAGGCCGATGATGTCTAAAGCTCACGCGCTATTAAAGCTTCAAAACACTGAATTGGATATCCTTCAGGTTGTCGCCGCATTCTGCTCTAAGCACGGCATCAGGTGGTGGCTTGACGGTGGAACATGTTTAGGAGCAATGCGTCATAGGGGGTTTATCCCTTGGGATGATGATATAGATATCGGAATGATGCGTTCAGATTATGACCGCTTTTGCTCTTTAGCCGAGGGTGGGTTACCGGAAGGATATTCGCTCCATACATCGCGGAATACTACTGGCTATGCTGCGATGTTTGCTAAGGTGTATCGCGATGGAACTCGCTTCGAGAATCAAGAGGCCCGAGAGGCTTCCAGTTCGATGGGCATTTTTGTCGACATCTTTCCATATGACCAGCTCTATACAGATAAACGCCTTCGTGCAAAGCAAGTCCGAACTGCATCAATTGCACAGAAAAGAGCCTATTTATATCATTCTTCTTCCATTGTTGTCCCTCATAAAGGGTTCCTTGGTCAACTCGAGCAAATTGGTTGTTCTGCTATGCACGTGGTGGAACAACTGGTTTCTCGAGGCGCATGCTCTTACCAGGATTTGTTCGATTCCTGTATTGCCGACTCAAATACGGGTGAGGTCTCTGATTACTGTCTGACGTTAAGCTGGCCGAATATGGCGCCAGTGCCTATTTCAGAGATTTTCCCTCTGAGCAGCGCGGTTTTCGAAGGCAGTGAATTCCCTGTTCCTCGTATGACGGATAAATATCTTACAACGATGTATGGCGATTGGAAAAAAATACCGTCACCGGATAATCGACATACCCATCTTCCGCTCTTGCTCGACTTTGGAGATGGGGAAGTCTGGACGGCACAGAATTAAGGATATGACATCTATATCAGATGAGGTTATGTGATGAGCTCCTCTATTTGTATTTTCACTCATCATTATCACCCGCAACTTAGTGGAATTGGTAATTTTGTCGATGGTCTCGCTCACGCCTTGACTGCACGCGGCGATAGGGTGGTTATCGTTACTAATGATTCGATGCGCGTGGGAGTCGGTCATTCAGTCGAAAACGGCCTGGAGGTAATTCGTCTTCCTTGCATTCCGTTACTTGATGGAAGACTTCCTCTTCCCAAAAAAACCAGTGATTATTACCGACTCCTGCAAACCCTTGATGATTATGAGTGGAATGGTGTTCTGATAAACACGAGACTTTTCCCTCTCTCGCTCGAAGGGCTGAGGTTTGCTGCGGATCATAGTGCTAAGGCTGTCGTTCTCGACCACGGCTCAGCGTATCTTTCCTTCAATCAGCCACTCCTTGATTTTTTTGTGCGCCGATATGAGGATTGGATTACGGATCGCGTAAAGACGTTTGACCCTGATTTCTATGGGATTTCTTCTAAAAGTGTTGAATGGCTTCAGCACTTTAATATCACTGCAAAGGGCGTCATTTCAAACTCAATCAATGCCTCATTCTATAGGAGTATTTCTTCGGGGAGAGATTTCCGATCTGAATTAGGTATCCCTCAGTCATCTTTGGTTGTAGCTTTTGTCGGGCGGCTTATTCCTGAAAAGGGAATTAATTCAATTATTGAGGCGGCTCGCACAAAAGATATTATCAAGCGTGATATTTGTTTTGTTCTTGCAGGGGATGGTCCGCTGGCTAATGAGGTCAAGGAAGCCTGTTCGTCTAACTTGTTTTGGCTTGGGAGATGTAACACAGAGGATATTTCTTCCTTACTTCAGCAAGCAGATGTGCTTTGTCTTCCAACTCGTTCCGAAGGCTTTTCAACGGTACTTCTTGAAGCTTCAGCCTGCGGAACGCCTGCAGTGGTAACAGATGTGGGCGGGGCACGCGAGCTTATCTTAGATGATAGCTACGGCACAATAATTCGGTCCATGGCATCTGATGAGGTGGTTTCGGCATTATGCAGGCTTTTTGATGATCGAGAGCTGCTTTCTCTTCAGTCTCGAAACTCTAGGGCGCTTGTTGAAAGTCGATATAACTGGGATGCCACTGCTATGGATGTCGAGAAGGCGTTTTGTATTTGCTAAGTGATACTTGGCTGGCTTTTGTTCGGATGAAGTTGATAATCAAGGGCTTTTGTTCGGCTTTTGCGTGAAGTTGGATATAAGTGCCGATTTTGGTATTGTCGATTCCTCCTATTTCATGAATATTTGCTCGCTTGAGCACCGCTGAATATCAAGAAGCACGCCGCTGTTATTGCGCCTGGCTTTGGGGCCGACATGGGTCTCGGCGCCTATTTATTGCTAGCGTCCGGCGTCGCGTCGCTGCTGCATGTTGGCCTCGCTGTTAGCGCCGGGCGATTTTAGCCGCTAATAGTCAAACTATTTTGACCAATCCCGGTCACCGAATAATGGCCACCGTGCCTCCCCGCCGCCACTACGCTGGTGGTGCCAACACGCCGGCGTTAGGAGGACCATTGAGGTGAACGAGAGACACGATGACCTACAGGAGATTATAGACGCGGCGCTCCGGGAGATGGCCGCGGAGGAGGGCGACGGGTTCGACCCGCAGGCATGCAACCTCGCGGAGTTCTGCAGGAGGACGGGGCTCACCCGCTCCCGCGCGAGGACGGTCAGGGCACACGGGTTCAGGGCCCTGCCCCACGGGAACAGCGGGAGGAGGGCCGCGCCGGGCGTGCTCGCCGGCCACACCGGCCTGGTGGACGACCTCCTGCGGAAGGGCGTCACCAACTCGCAGGTGATATTCGAGCGGCTGCTCGGCCAGGGCTACGCCGGCGGCCTCACCACGGTGAAGACCTATATCGCCGCGCACCGGGACCTCGTGCCCGCGAAGAGGCGGCAGGCGGCCCCGCAGGGCTGCCGCGGCCAGCGCTTCAGGACGGCGCCCGGAGAGGCCTACCAGATGGACTGGGGCTTCGTCGCGGTCGAGCGCCCTGGCGGGGAGCGGGCGCGGATCGCCTGCTTCGCCATGGTCTGCCACCATTGCGGGGGCGCCCACGTCGAGTTCTTCCCGAACGCGCGCCAGGAGAACCTCCTCATCGGGATGCTGCACGCGTTCTCGGCGCTGGGCGTGCCCGCGACCGTGCTCACCGACAACATGAAGAGCGTGGTCGTCCGCCGCGATGCCGACGGCCGGCCCGTCTGGCAGGCCGACTACGCCGAGTTCATGGGCGTCGTCGGCTTCCGCACCAGGTTGTGCAGGCCGCGCCACCCCTATACGAAGGGCAAGGTGGAGAGGCTCGTCCGCTTCGTGAAGGGGGACTTCCTCGCGGGAAGGTCCTTTACCGACCTTGACGCCCTCAACCGGGAGGCCGCCCTCTGGTGCGCCGAGCAGGGAGGCCGCTGGCGGCGCGCGGCGGCATGCGTCCCGATGCGCGAGCACGAGGCGGCGTGCTCGGCGAACACCAGGCCGCTCGAGGTCACGGCCGAGGTCGAGCGGTACCTGTGCCCGCGCCGGAAGATCTCCTTCGACGGCTTCGTGAGCTTCGAGGGGCACCGCTACGGCGTGCCCTACTGGTACGTCCGCCGCGAGTGCAGGGTGAACCGG
>OKSV01000707.1_pt1 | contig 18552 bp, 17 predicted proteins | sample 1601261 | NCBI WGS metagenome assembly OKSV01 (sample SAMEA3879560, study PRJEB24766) | human gut metagenome | biome: human-associated habitat; feature: feces | place: USA | collected 1985/1987
TAAACTGGGTAGCAGATAAATTTAATTCTGTGCCCATGGTTACTCTCCTTTTCCCTATGCCTCGTATGTTCTTAATTCCTCTGGGTTGTCGCATTCGAGTAGGTAAAACGCAACTCTATCTAGCTCGTTAGAATAAATTTCTACCATGTCATAGATATGTTCTAAAAACTTGTCCATTTCATAGCGTAACACCCCATTATCTGCTCCAGTATTTCTCGCAATCATAAAGAGATTAGCTTGGCTGCGTAAGCCTTGTAACCCAGTCATGATGTTCGTCAATTCACGACCTAGTTTGTTACTTTGTGCGACAGTGATTGTATTTTTGTTTTCAGTTCTCTTTGTCATGTTATTACCTCGATTATGTTTTTTTCTGTGATGTTATTCCATTTTTAAGAGGTGGCCTCTAAGTAGGGGTACACGATACCAGCAATTCATGGTATAATTGAGGTATCTATAATTATCAAAACTAAAAACCTTATTACGGCTTGCCTGCTGTAATTTCTTTTTAGTTATAGTGAGTAAAAGGCTTGTGAGTTTGGCGACTGCTAAGCCTTTTTTGTTACAATCACGCGCTTTCTTGGCGTGTTTTTTAATTATCTTCTGGGCTATCTGTGGTAAATGCCCATAGTAAAAGGTGTAGAAGTGCTGTCAGTATGCCTATTGTGATACCTCCATTTTCTGTCTGAATACCATTGTTTTAATATCGTGGTAGGTCATGCCTAGGTTAATCATAGCGATAGCCATATCTTCTAACGCTTGGTATCTGATTAGCTCGGCACTTGTTAAGCTATCAATACCATTATTACCGCCACGTTGTGCCATAAGTTGCTTTTTATTCAAACCACTAGCGCCTTTTAGTAGCAAGTTGTTAACGGTTGGGTGCGCGTGCTTTGGTGCTTGTTCCCAGTGCTCTATACTGTCATGTAAGGTTTTGCGCTTGGGCTTTTCTAGCGCCCTCTGATACCTAAATTCTGCCACCTCATTACGTAGTTCAAAGAATGCTTTGACTAAGTTCTTTTTGAACTCTCTGACGGGTTCGGTGTTGCCTAGATAAGTAACCAATAAAGTCGCTTGTTGCTCGTTTAATCTGTAAACTTTTCTAGGTCGTCCACCTAATGAACCTTTTTCAGGTTTATGGATTTCAAATGACAAAACCCCGAACACTTCTAAATCCTTTTTATGCTTCTCAATTAGCTTTCTAACTGAAATATTATCAATTTCAGCATGTTCCGCTATGATGTCGTGTGTTGTATACGGCTCTTTCTTGCCGTCCATGTAAACTATGTTCATAGTATGTCTCCTACTCTAGTAATCTTTGGCTAGCCATTCCATAACATCACTATAAATCCTTTTAGGTGCTTTATAATTGCCAGATACTATTTTTGGTACTGTGCGACTAGCTACGCCAATTTCTTTCGCAAATTCATACTGCTTTAGTTGCTTATCTGCAATCTTACGACGGATTGCTTTAGCTTGTGTCTCTGTAATAATCATAAAAGTAACTCCTTTCTCGTTAACAAAAATGTTAACAAAGTTATTCTACTAACTTTTATGTTATTAGTCAAGCATAAATAACGAAAATGTTAATACTTCTTGAAAAAGAGCATTTTTTCTTATATACTGGTTCAAGAGGTAATAAAAAATGAACAGATTGAAAGACTTGAGAACTGAACGCGGAGATAAACAGGAGGATATAGCTAAATTTTTAGGTGTGTCAACAATGACGATATCTCGTTGGGAAAAAGATAAAGTGTTGTCTATTAAGCATACCCACGCCAAAAAATTAGCAGAATATTTTGGGGTTCAAGTTTCCTATTTGCTTGGAGAGAGTGACTTTAGAACTTGGGCTGAAGAAGATTTTTATCACACTACTGGCTATCCTATAAGCTTAGTTCCAACACCTAGAGATGAAGATAATAACGAGGACAATAACGAGTATAACGTAGTGAAAATCACTCCCCGTAACCCTGCTCTAAGTGATAAAGAACTCATGAAGTTGCCCAAAGAGGAAAGGCAAAAATATATAAAGGAGCAATTTAAAAATCTTGAGGCTCAAATAGCTAGCGTCAATGAGAAACTTTCAGAATTAAGTAAAATTTCTACCGAAAGCCTTGTTAAACTTTCTAGCGAACAACTTAACCGACTGACTACTGACTTAATTCAAGCGTTAGCTAAGGTAAACGAGGTTAACAAGGATAACTAATCTAGTTATCTTTCTCAAGCTTCACTCGAAGTTCATTCTTTGTTCGATTGAGTTCTAACTGATATAACACTATCTCTTAAACATATAAACCACTCTAAAAACCTTATTACGGCTTGCCTGCTGATGTTTAGAAAGGTTTATCATGAAAATTAACGAGATAAAGAAAAAAGACGGGTCAACCGTCTATCGTGCTAATGTTTATCTTGGTATTGATGTAGTCACTGGCAAGAAAGTTACAACTAAAGTCACTGCCAGAACAAAGAAAGAACTCAAGACCAAAGCCCAAGAAGCGCAATTTGATTTTAAAGCTAACGGATCAACACGTTACAAAGAAGTAACAATAGAAACATACGAGGCGTTAGCTACTTCATGGTGGGATAACTACAAGAATACGGTTAAAGTAAACACTAGAAAGTTACAAAAATCCATCTTAGATAAGCATCTCTTACCGTTGTTTGGTAGTTTTAAATTAGATAAGCTTACAACCCCACTCATTCAGTCTATTATGAATAAACTGGCAAACCGTACAAATACTGGTGAAGTTGGCGCTTATCTGCATTACGACAAAATTCACGCCCTTAATAAGCGTATATTACAGTATGGCGTGGTTTTACAAGTTATTCCTACTAACCCAGCTAGCAATGTTGTTTTACCTCGAAACACTCAAAAGGATAAGAAAGCCAAAGTTAAGCATTTCAATAATGACGAGCTGAAACAATTTCTTACCTACCTTGACAGCCTAGATAACACTAAATATAATACTTATTATGATATCACGCTATATAAGTTCTTACTTGCTACTGGTTGCCGTATTAACGAGGCCTTAGCTCTCTCATGGTCTGATATCGACCTTGATAATTCGGTTGTGCATATAACAAAGACTTTAAACTGTGAAATGAAGTTAAACAGTCCAAAGTCAAAGTCTAGCTATCGCGATATAGACATAGATCAGCAAACCGTAACCATGCTGAAAAAATACCAACGTAAGCAAACCCAAGAGGCTTGGAAACTAGGCAGGACTGAAACAGTGGTATTCTCTAATTTCATCAAAGCCTATCCAAGAATTAATCAATTAACGAAGCGACTACGAGCGCATTTTGACAAAGCAGGGGTAAATAATATAGGCTTCCATGGTTTCCGTCATACTCATGCCAGCTTGCTTCTTAACTCGGGTATTCCTTACAAAGAGTTGCAGCATCGTCTAGGTCATTCCAAACTTTCAATGACTATGGACACTTACAGTCACTTATCAAAAGAGAACGCTAAAAAAGCAACGTCATTTTTTGAGCAAGCACTAAAATCTATCTAAAAGTAAGCAAAAAGGTAAGCAAATTAAAATTAGAATATAAAATAGCACTCACAAACCCTTTATTTTCAAGGGGTTTGCTTGTTCCTATAAAAAATAGCGATATTATAACATATAATATAATAGTGGGTAATATAAATGACAAAAAAAATCCTCGTCCTTCACACTGGAGGAACAATTTCCATGTCAGCGGATAATGATGGCAGGGTCAGCCAAAACGCTGATAATCCCATGAACCATGTGGGACTTGATTTAGATAATTTAGAACTAACCATTCTCGATTTTCTTAATATCCCTAGCCCACATATCACACCCTACCACATGCTGGATATTTACAAAAAAATCAAGGAAACAGCTGGTCAATATGATGGTGTGGTCATCACTCATGGGACAGATACCTTGGAAGAAACAGCCTACTTCCTAGATACCATGGCCGTCCCTGAGATTCCAATCGTTCTAACTGGTGCCATGCGTTCGTCGAACGAGCTAGGTAGCGACGGAGTCTATAACTATCTCTCAGCCCTACGCGTTGCTAGCGACGACAAGGCCGCTGACAAAGGAATCCTAGTCGTGATGAATGATGAAATCCATGCAGCCAAGTATGTGACTAAGACCCATACCACAAACGTGGCAACCTTCCACACACCAACCCATGGTCCACTAGGCATCATCATGAAGCATGACATCCTCTGGTTCAAAACTGCTGAGCCTCGTGTTCGCTTTGACTTGGAACAAATCACAGGAACAGTACCAATCATCAAGGCCTATGCTGGGATGGGTATCGGAGATGGGATTATCAGTCTCCTAGACCCTGAAAAGATTGATGGTGTAGTTATAGAGGCACTAGGTGCTGGAAACCTCCCACCATTGGCTGCAAGAGAAATCACAAATCTTATGGAAAAAGGAGTCCCTGTTGTGCTCGTCTCCCGCTGTTTCAACGGTATCGCCGAACCTGTCTACGCCTATGAAGGGGGTGGGGTCAAACTCCAAGAAGCTGGCGTTATGTTTGTTAAAGAACTCAATGCACCAAAAGCTCGCCTCAAACTCCTCATTGCACTTAGTGCAGGACTAAAAGGCCAAGAATTGAAAGATTATATCGAGGGATAAGACATGAAACTTAGCATTGAAGCAAGCGATAAATTGGAAAATAAAGATTTCCACTATGAACTAACCATCTCAAAAACACATATCGCCATGGTCTGTGGTACCGTGCTAGCCAGTCTAGCCCTAGTCGCATGGTTGAAGAAAAAATAAAAAAAAGCTTGAAGCATGGTCACCAGAAAGGTGACTGAACTGCTTCAGGCTTTTAGTTTTCTTCGTCAGGTCTATATTCAAGAATATCTCCTGGTTGGCAATCTAACTCCTTACAAATGGCATCCAGAGTCGTAAAACGGATTGCCTTGGCCTTGCCTGTCTTAAGAACCGAGAGATTGGCTGGGGTAATACCAATCCGTTCTGCAAGCTCACCCGAGCGCATCTTCTTCTTGGCAAGTTCAACGTCCAAATTGACAATAATCATAAGCCCCTCCTAAATCGTATACTCATTTTCCTCAGCAATGGCATTAGCCTTAGTCAAAATCATAGCGACAGCATAGAGGACAAAGCTAACTAGCAAATAACTGATGTTAAAGAAACTATAACTCTGGTTGCCAGTTCCAAATGTAAAGATACCATTATTGATAAAAGCCCCAAGAACTAGCAAATGCGCTGACCAACGAACCAACTTAGCATTTTTAGCGATGAAAATATCAGAACGATAAAGGTTAATCAGAAAGGCACGTAGGCACAACAAGAAACCTATGTTGACTACCATACGAAGGAAATCAATGGTTGCTGCAAAAAGCGTCAGACTAGTGCTACTACTTTTCACGGTAACTCCCGAACCGAGAAGCATACGCAAACCTTGTTGTAAGAGTCCTTCATGACCAGTCAGGATAAAGGCATCATTAAGAATGGTAATAACAAGGCTTAAAAAGCCCGCAAAAAGGAGGACATTAACGAACAGGAGAACACTACGCAGACGTTTCTGTTCTTGCGTTTCTTGACGATTTTTAGCACTTTTGGCAGATCTCCAACCATAATAACTAGAGCCAGCCAAGGCTAGGACGATTAAAAAATAGAATAAGATAGTTGTCATGTGTTACCTCGATTGTAAATTCATTTGATTTCTTTGAGCATAGACTAGAAAAAGCCAAGGTGCCTCTAGGAGCCCTTGACCTCGTTCTAAATCATTAGCTAACTATTAACAGTATCAATTATATCGAATATCAATATAAAATACTAGTTTATAGGTAAGATTTTATTACTTTTCAACTAAGATTCATTCAATCATTTGACAGCTGTTTGTCCCTTACGAAGACGGACAGTATCACAAGCTAGAGAGACCAAGAGAAGCCAAACTGATGTGCTGAAGTCCATTACTAGGTGATCTGTCGTTCCCAACTGCAAGAAGATATTCAAGGCTGATGGCACAAAGGTTAAGAGAGCAGCCTTTTTCAAGAAAAGAGAGAAATCTTCTGTCCAAAGTACCTTCCAAGTAAAGTCTTTAAGCTCTTTACGAAGGAGCCAAATCAAGGCAAGATAGAAGGCAAATTGTAGCTCTGCGACCAGCCAGTAACCCCAACCAGAAAGGTATTGAACCTCAGCACCTGGGAAAAGATTAGTCACATCCACAAAAGGAAGGATAAGTAAAGCAAGCATTGCAAGACCGTAGATTGCCATAAGAAGAATAAGAAGAGCGTTGATGATTAGTTTAAGTGTTTTCATGATAAGTTTTTCCTTTGTTAAATAGTTTTAGTAAATAATTTCTCTTTTTCGCGAATAAGATTATCTTTATCGAAAACTTATTATCGTTTATCGATAATTATATATTACACTCTTTATTTCTCCTTGTCAACACATTTTTATCGTTTTTCGATATTTTTTATCTAAAATTCAAAAAATAAAAACCAGTCAAGAAAATCTCAACTGGTTAGCTTACTTATGTTAATCGCCTAGACTGGTCAAGCTTCCGTCTAGACTTTTTATGAGTTTAAGAAGAGGGATTCTACGTTATGAAAAAAAGGAAAAAGGGATTTTGGAAAATGAGGGATGAAAGTTGTAGAATATGGGTAAATTTAGCCTCTTCCTAGCATCAATACTAGTTTTGATAAACCTTAAAGTCTTGAGGATGCTTCTGGAAATTTCGGTTGTAGATTACTTTAATTTTTACTGTCATTGTTATGTCCTCCTTTTTAGGAATGGTTTGGCCTAGCCAAAACGTTTTATTATCAAAACCTATCTCGTTTTGATGGTTTTATTATAGGTTGCCTAACTTAAAGAAAGCTTGTAATAAGCTTGAAGGAAACTTAAAACTCTCAGTGAGTTTACTGAGAGTTTTTCTGTCTAAAGCATGGATAAAATAATTCCCAAGATCAGAGCCACCCAAACGGCATAGCGAATTGTCGCATGATAGCGGTAACTTTCAATAACCTTGGGTAGCTTTGTAAAGAGATAGGCAATGTAAGCAACTATGGAAAGAAAATACCCTTTAAAATTCCAGGATGAGCCTAAGATACTAAAATCTTCGAATAGGGGCACAAGCATCAGTACAGCCGTAAGCATACACCAGACTGGCAAAAGCGTCCTTTCCTTTTGATGCTGTATATGGATAATCAGCTGAGCTATAAAACCCGCGACGTACATAATCAGTAATACCGAACAAACTAGAGAGATAAGAAGTGAATAAAGATATAGGGTATGAAAGTCCGTCTTTCCTTCTATCAGCTTTGCCAATTCGGTAATAAACCATATCAAGATGAAGGCGAAAAAATAAAACATGAGACCTAACATCATAAGAAATAAGGGATGCAAGATTGCAAAAAAATCGAGTTTTAACCGTTTCTTTTTCATGAGTTTCCTCCTCAATCAAACTCGCCTTGGCTTCTCAAATGAGCTCCAAGCACCTGCCAATCAGCATTCTCACGCCAATTAGGGCCAGATACAATTTGGCTAGCCACGCGCCTTGCTTCTTCTAGGATATTATAGTCTTCCACAATATCAGCCACTTGAAATTCAGGAATTCCTGACTGACGTGTCCCAAAGATCTCTCCTGAACCACGCATTTTAAGGTCCTCTTCTGCTAGAACAAAACCATCCGTAGTCTCACACATGGCCTGCATGCGTTTTTTCCCGGTATCATTTTTAGGATTAGCCACCAAAACACAGTAGGACTGCTTATGGCCACGACCTACACGTCCTCGAAGTTGGTGAAGCTGGCTAAGTCCAAAGCGGTCGGCATCCATAATGACCATAACCGTAGCATTTGGCACGTTAACCCCCACTTCGATAACTGTGGTTGATACTAAAATCTGAGATTTTTTATCCTTGAAATCTTGCATAATTTGGTCTTTTTCATCATTTTTCATGCGACCGTGCATCAGAGCCACTGTAGCTGAATCCCCAAAAAAATCTGTGAGTTCCTGATGAAGGGCCACTGCATTTTTCAAATCAAGAGCCTCAGACTCTTCAATCAAAGGTGAAATAAAATAGACCTGAGCATCTTTTTCCAACTCGCCCTTAATCCAAGTCAGTACGGTATCTAGTTGCTCATGTTTAACCCAACGGGTAATAATGGGCTTACGTCCAGCCGGCATCTGGTCAATGATTGACACATCCATCTCCCCAAAGGCAGTGATCGCCAAAGTCCTAGGAATAGGTGTCGCTGTCATCATAAGGACATCAGGATTATCACCTTTCTCACGGAAAATACGACGTTGATTAACCCCAAAACGGTGCTGCTCATCAGTAATTACTAGCCCAAGCCTGTGATAAGTCACAGCATCCTGAATCAGTGAGTGAGTCCCCACGATCATCTGAGCCTCCCCAGATTCGATTTTGGAAAGAGCTACTTTTTTGTCCGCGGCCTTCATCCCAGAAGTTAGGAGCACTACCTCCATCTCAGGAAAAAGCCCTTGCAAACTCTGATAGTGCTGCTCTGCTAAGATTTCCGTCGGTACCATGAGGGCAGACTGCAATCCTGCCGTATAAGCCCCATACATGGCCAGACTAGCGATAACTGTTTTCCCTGAGCCCACATCTCCTTGTAAGAGACGGTTCATATGAGCCCCAGATTTCATATCAGCTAGGATTTCCGATAAACTGCGCTGTTGGGCTTCTGTTAAGGGGAATGGTAATTCTGCAATTTTGGCTTTGATTTTGGCTTCATCGTAAGCAATTGCTAGACCATTGGTTTCGGACTTATTCTCAGCCTTCAGTACCTGTAAATTCATCTGGAAATAAAAGAGCTCCTCAAACTTTGTCCTACGTAGAGCCTGCTTATATTCAGCCAAATCTTTCGGAAAATGCATGGCACGCACAGCCTCTTGGCGTCCCATGAGACGATACTTGTCCATAAGCACCTGTGGGAGACTCTCCTCCAACCAATTCAAGGCCCCACTATCAAAAGCTGCCTTTATAGCCTTTATCAGCTGGGCCTGACTAACACCCTGGGCCACATGATAGACTGGCTGCATATCGTCCTCAACTTGAGCCAACACTTTCATACCAGTCACTGCAGACTTCTTCTGATCCCATTTGCCAAAAATAGCGACTTCTGCCCCCATCTCAATCTTGTCTACAAGATAAGGCTGGTTGAAGAAACTAATGGCAATCACTGCTTCTCCTTGTTTGATTTTAAAACTCAGACGATTCCGTTTAAAGCCATAATACTGCACATTGGCAGGTGTCACCACTGTTCCCGTAATAACAGCCTTTTCCCCATCCATCAGTTCAAAGATAGACTTACTCTTAAAATCTTCATATCGGAAAGGAAAATAAAGCAAGAGGTCCCCAACCGTGTGCAAATCTAATTTGGTAAATTTTTCAGCGGACTTAGGACCAAAGCCTTTCAAATCCGCAATTGGTGAATCTAGTCGAATCATATCCTCTATCATTTCTATCGTGTTCTTCTCCTCGTGAAAGAGGAAGCCTTATCAGCTATTATAACACATGAAAATGCTCTTCACTAAAATCAAAAAATCCAGTATTAAACTGGATTTCTATTTATTTATATTAGTCATAGCTACGAGGTACACGATCACTAAGCAAACAAAGGACCTCGTAGTTGATAGTGCCACGTTTTTCAGCCACCTCTGTCGCAGTGATGCTTGCTCCCCCATTTTCACCCATAAGAGTGACAGGAGTTCCTAGGGGATAAACCTTAGGAAGGCGAACAGTGATCTGGTCCATAGACACGCGCCCAACAATAGGACAAAGCTGTCCATCCACAATAACGTGGAAACCTTGTAAATCTCTGGTCCAACCATCCGCATAGCCAATCGGAATGGTTCCAATAACCTCATCAGCTGTCGTCGTATACGTTGCACCATAACCCACATCTTTACCTGCTGGCAGGGTCTTAACATGAACAAGTGCTGTCTCCAAGCTTAAAGCAGGACGAATGTTATAGGGAAGGTCTAAAACACTGCCACTAGGATTGAGACCATAGATGACGACACCCAGACGTACCGCATTAAAGACTGTTTCTGCATGCCAGATACTCGTCGCAGAGTTGCTAGCATGTACCAAGCGAGGGCGGTCCACCAAGTTATTAACTAAATCCGTGAAGAAGGCCAATTGACGCTTAAATTTACTATCATCTGCTTCATCAGCTGTTGCAAAATGAGTAAAAATACCTTCGACATCAGCACCAAGAGCCTTCAGACCAGCAATCAAACTATCTGCATCACCTTGACTACGCACCCCAATGCGTCCCATGCCTGAATCAATCTTAATATGACAGGTCAAACCAGTCAAATCAAGCCCTTGCTTCTTAGCCATTTCCAACCACTCAAGCGAAGCCACCGTCAAACTAATTTTTTCTTGAATAGCCAAAGGAACCTCGTCTGGCAAGACTACTCCTAAAATAAGTATCGGTTGCTCTAAGCCAGCTTGACGAAGTTCAAGCGCCTCGTCTAGGTTGGAAACACAAAAACCATCCACCTGCTTAGACACATGCTTGGCCACTTCAACAGCGCCATGACCATAAGCGTTGGCCTTAACAACTGCAAAAGTCTGCACCTTTTTAGGAATGTGACTAACCACTTGTTCAATATTTTCTGAAATTGCTGATAGATCAACCTTTGCCAAGGTTGGTCGATGTAAACTTGAAATCATAAGCTATCCTCTTCCAACATCTATCTCTTAGTTTTTTTCTAAAATGACACTTGCCTGAACAAAATCACCGCTATGGGAAATCGAGATGAAGACATTGCCTTCAAAAGGCGACTGGGTCACCACTGGCGCTCCCTTGTCATTGGTCAAAATTTCAATATCCTTAAAGCCGACTGCTCCAATACCTGTACCCCAGGCCTTTGAAAATGCTTCCTTACCGGCCCAGCGACCTGCTAAATAGGACATCTGACGATTGCCAGAAAGGGATTCAAAACGCTCCCACTCTTTTGGTGTCAATACCTTTTTTGCAAAGCGTGGATTGCGGTCATAAGCCTTCTTTACAGCTGAAATTTCCTGCAAGTCTATACCATGTCCAAAAATCATAATTCTTATGAAAGTCGATTGTGGATTTCACGAATAAGACTATCTGTCTTATCCCAACCAAGACAAGGATCTGTGATTGATTTACCATAAACTTCAGGTGTGTCTTGACGACCATCCTCAAGGTAAGACTCAATCATAAAGCCACGCACGGTATCCTCGATACGCTCATCCCACTCACGGTTAAGAAGAACTTCACGCACAATGCGAACTTGTTCCATGAAGTTTTTACCAGAGTTATCGTGGTTAGTATCAACAAGAATAAATGGATTTTCCAGATTAAATGCACTATACTTGTCCAAAGCCTTAATCAAGTCTTCGTAATGGTAGTTGACAATGTTCTGACCATTTTCATTGTTGGCACCACGCAAGATAGCGTGAGCGAGTGGGTTACCATCTGTTTTAACTTCAGCACCATTGTAAAGGAAATGCTGTTGGTTCTGCGCAGCATAGATACCATTAAACATGACATTCAAATTTCCTGACGTTGGGTTCTTCAAACCAATTGGCACATCAATACCTGAAGCTACAAAGCGGTGCTCTTGGTCCTCAACCGAACGTGCTCCAACAGCGTGGTAGCTAAGTAGGTCATCAAAGAAGGAAAGATTTGACGGATAAAGCATCTCGTCAGCGATTGGAAGGCCTGTTTCGGTAATAATACGTGACTGAAGGTGGCGAACCGCCTTAACTCCAGCAAGAAGGTCTACATCACCCTCTGCATCTGGTTGGTGGATAAGCCCCTTATAACCATCTCCATTAGTACGTGGTTTAGCTGTATAAACACGCATAACAATAAAGATTTTATCTTTCACTTCTTCCTGAAGTTTGGACAAACGGTGGGCATAATCAAGAACGGCTTCTTCATTGTCGGATGAACATGGACCAATAACCAAGAGAACACGTTTGTCCTCACCCTTGATAATTTTTGCCAAGGTCTCATCATTAGCCTGTTTAGTTACTAGAGCGTCTCCCGTAAGAGCATGTAATTTCCTTACTTCCGCTACATCAATAAGCGGACTATTTTGATGAATTCCCATCTATTTCCCTCTCTTTGTGAAAAGAGAGCGAACCGCTTGGTCATCCAAACGGTTCACTCCCCATATATGGTTTCTGTTACCTTATTATTTTGACAAAGTATCATGGATTTCACGAATCAATTCTTCTGTCTTATCCCAACCAAGACATGGGTCAGTGATTGATTTACCATAGACATCTGGCGCATCTTGACGGCCATCTTCAAGGTAAGATTCAATCATGAAACCACGTGCCACTTTGTTGATTTTTTCATTCCAATCACGGTTAATCAAGGTTTGACGAACGATACGGATTTGTTCCAAGTAACGTTTACCTGAGTTATCATGGTTTGTATCAATAACGATGAATGGATTTTCAAGGCCCATTTGTTCATAGTGTTCGATTGTTTCAAGCACATCATCATAGTAGAAGTTAGGCACGTTTTTACCATATTCATTCGTTGAACCACGAAGAATAACGTGTGCCAATGGGTTCCCTGGAGTTTCAACTTCTTCACCGTTAAAGAGGAAGTTTTGTTTGTTTTGTGCAGCGTAGATACCGTTAAACATCACGTTAAGGTTCCCTGATGTTGGGTTCTTCATACCAGTTGGAACATCAATACCTGATGCAACAAAACGGTGTTGTTGGTCTTCTACAGAACGTGCACCGATGGCAATATATGACACAAGGTCATCTACCAAAGGAAGGTTTTCTGGGTAAAGCATTTCATCAGCAGTTGTGATACCAGTTTCAGTGATAACACGGTAGTGAAGATTACGTACAGCCTTGATACCATTGATTAGGTTTGGTTTACCTTCAGCATCAGGTTGGTGCACAAGCCCTTTATAACCATCACCATTTGTACGAGGTTTAGCTGTATAAACACGCATAACCATAAAGACTTTATCTTTCACTTCTTCTTGAAGTTTAGCCAAACGGTGAGCATAATCAAGAACGGCTTCTTCATTATCAGATGAACATGGACCAATAACCAAGAGAATACGTTTGTCCTCACCTTTGATAATTTTTGCCAAAGCCTCATCATTAGCCTGTTTAGTTACTAGAGCATCTCCTGTAAGAGCATGTAATTTCCTTACTTCCGCTACATCAATAAGCGGACTATTTTGATGAATTCCCATCTATTTCCCTCTCTTTGTGAAAAGAGAGCGAACCGCTTGGTCATCCAAACGGTTCACTCCCCATATATGGTTTCTGTTACCTTATTATTTTGACAAAGTATCATGGATTTCACGAATCAATTCTTCTGTCTTATCCCAACCAAGACATGGGTCAGTGATTGATTTACCATAGACATCTGGCGCATCTTGACGGCCATCTTCAAGGTAAGATTCAATCATGAAACCACGTGCCACTTTGTTGATTTTTTCATTCCAATCACGGTTAATCAAGGTTTGACGAACGATACGGATTTGTTCCAAGTAACGTTTACCTGAGTTATCATGGTTTGTATCAATAACGATGAATGGATTTTCAAGGCCCATTTGTTCATAGTGTTCGATTGTTTCAAGCACATCATCATAGTAGAAGTTAGGCACGTTTTTACCATATTCATTCGTTGAACCACGAAGAATAACGTGTGCCAATGGGTTCCCTGGAGTTTCAACTTCTTCACCGTTAAAGAGGAAGTTTTGTTTGTTTTGTGCAGCGTAGATACCGTTAAACATCACGTTAAGGTTCCCTGATGTTGGGTTCTTCATACCAGTTGGAACATCAATACCTGATGCAACAAAACGGTGTTGTTGGTCTTCTACAGAACGTGCACCAACGGCAATGTATGACACAAGGTCATCTACCAAAGGAAGATTTTCTGGGTAAAGCATTTCGTCAGCAGTTGTGATACCAGTTTCAGTGATAACACGGTAGTGAAGGTTACGCACAGCCTTGATACCGTTAATTAGGTTTGGTTTCCCTTCAGCATCAGGTTGGTGTACAAGTCCTTTATAGCCATCACCATTTGTACGAGGTTTAGCTGTATAGACACGCATAACCATAAAGACTTTATCTTTAACTTCTTCTTGAAGTTTAGCCAAACGGTGAGCATAATCAAGAACAGCTTCTTCATTATCAGATGAACATGGACCGATAACCAAAAGCGTACGGTCATCTTCACCCTTGATGATTGCTTCAAGCTCTTTATCACGAGCTTGTTTCTTGGCAAGGGCTTCACCTGTCAATGTAGTTGATTCTTTAACTGCATCAAAATCAATTTTTTCACTTACTGCTTTAAAAACCATAATAATTACCTATTTTTTTCCTAAAATTGTTTACGACCGTGACAATTTTTAAATTTCTTACCAGAGCCACATGGACAGAAGTCATTACGACCAACTTTACTAAAGTCAATTTCTTGACCATTAGCATCTGCTTGGTGGGCCTGGATATTGCCTGTTGCTGTTGTCGAAACACGTTCATTCACATTTTCACGAGATTGTTCATGAATTTGTGCTTTCATCATTGTACGTGTCACATCATATTCAATTGCCCCAATCATATCTTGGAACATCTTGAACCCTTCAGATTGATACTCAACGATTGGGTTGTTTTGTGCATAACCACGCAAACCAACGGCATTACGTAATTGATCTAGGGCATCGATGTGGTCCGTCCACTTGTTATCAACAACCATCAAAATCAAGACTTTTTGGAATTCACGGATAGCTTCCTCTGAACGCAATTTCTTGATTTGACGATCATAAACATCATCTGCTAACTCATTCAAGTAAACTTTAATAGCGTCATAATTAACACTACGTTTCGTTACCTCTCCCACTTCTTGTAAATCTTCAAGTGAGATGGCATTCTCAGGAACCAAAGCCTGACGAGCAAAGTTCAAGATACCTTTAAGAGCTTCCTCTTGATCATTGCGGCTGTGACCATCTACCGTACGGTTAATCGTACGCTTAATCATAGCCTTAATCTCAGGTTCAAGGTCACGTTCTGCTGTGATAACATCATAACGCTCAGCGTAGATGATTTCACGTTGTTCACGCATAACATCATCGTACTGAAGGACTTGTTTACGAGTATCGTAGTTATTCCCTTCGACACGTTTTTGAGCTGATTCCACTTGACGGGTCAACATACGTGATTTGATAACAATATCTTCGTCATCAGCGTTCAAACGTTCCAAGACATGCTTGATACGGTCAGAACCGAAACGACGCATCAATTCATCTTCAAGAGATAAGTAGAATTGAGACTCCCCTGGATCCCCTTGACGTCCCGCACGACCACGCAACTGGTTATCAATACGACGGCTTTCGTGACGTTCTGTACCAATAACACAAAGTCCACCAAGTTCAAGAACACCTTCACCAAGTTTGATATCGGTACCACGACCGGCCATGTTAGTCGCAATCGTAACGGCACCACGTTGACCCGCATTCATGATAATATGCGCTTCTTTTTCGTGGTTTTTAGCATTAAGCACTTCATGAGGAATGCCTGCTTCAACCAACATCTTAGAAATCAAGTCAGATGTTTCAACGGCAACCGTACCAACAAGGACTGGCTGTCCCTTTTCATAACGACGTTTAACATCTTGTACCACAGCACGGAATTTAGCATCCAAGGTTGGGTAAAGAAGGTCGTCGTGGTCAATACGTTGAATTGGACGGTTTGTTGGAATTGGGATGATTCGCATGTTATAGATTTCACGGAATTCATCTTCTTCAGTCTTACCAGTACCAGTCATACCTGACAATTTCTTGTACATACGGAACATATTTTGGTAAGTGATTGAGGCAGATGTCTTCGTTTCTTCTTGAACTGGTACACCTTCTTTTGCCTCAATGGCTTGGTGGAGCCCATCTGAGAAACGACGACCTTCCATGGTACGACCAGTAAATTGGTCAACGATAAGGATTTCTTGCTCAGGACTTACCACGTAGTCAATATCATGCAACATGATATAGTTGGCACGAAGGGCATTGTCAATATAGTGAGTCAAGGCAACATTGTCAATATCGTATAAGTTGTCCAAGTTGAAGAATTCTTCAGCCTTGTCAATACCTGAGTCATTCAAACCAATCGTTTTTGTTGGAATATCAATGGCATAATCATCTTCTGTCAAGGTCTTAACAAAGGCATCTGCACGATGATACAACTGGTTAGTTTCTGAACTTACAGGACCTGATACAATCAATGGCGTACGAGCTTCATCGATAAGAACCGAGTCAACCTCATCGACCAAGGCATAGTTCAATGGACGTTGTACCATGTTTTCCTTACGAACAACCATGTTATCACGAAGATAGTCGAAACCTACCTCTGAGTTGGTTGAGTAAGTGATATCACAGAGGTAAGCTTCTTTTTTCTCAGCTGGAGATTTTGCTGCAAGGTTGATCCCTACTGAAAGGCCAAGCCATGAGTATAGTTCTCCCATCTCTGTTGCATCCCGCTCTGTCAAGTATTCATTGACGGTGACAACGTGCACCCCTTTGCCAGACAAGGCATTCAAGTATACCGGCATGGTTGCTGTCAGGGTTTTTCCTTCCCCTGTACGCATCTCTGGAACGTCACCATGGTGAAGGACGATTCCCCCCATGACCTGAACCTTGTATGGGAACAAACCAAGAACCCGTTTTGCAGCTTCACGAACAACTGCAAAAGCCTCGTACAAGAGATCATCCAAAGACTCACCATCTTGGTAGCGTTGCTTAAACTCAACTGTTTTCGCTTTTAATTCGTCATCCGTCAAAGCTGCCATTTGGTCTTCATAAGAAAAGACCTTGTCAGCCATTTTTTCAAGGCGTTTGATTTCGCCTCGATCATTTTCAATAATTGTTTTTAATAAATTTGCCATTTTTTTCCTTACTTTGAATTTTTCAAAATCTAAAATGTTCTTTTTATTCTAGCATTTTTTAAACATTTTTTCAAGATCAAGGCTGTATCTTACAAGACTTTCGAGTGGTTTTTTTCGTGTAAGAAAATCCAAAAAGATGCCTGCTCAAGCAGACATCTTTTCTATATACGGTGTTTATTCAGACAAATGGTAAGAATAGCTTGCCACAACCACTTCTTCATGCCAACGAAGTGCATACTTCAATTTCAAACTCATTTGGTTGTGGAGAATATTTTGCCAATGTTTTTTAGGAATAAATTGAGGGACTAAGACTGTAACGGTGTTGCCTTTTTCCTTGGCCTCCTCAGCTACTTTTGAGACAAATTCAACTGTTGGCTGGATAATATCCCGGTAACTCGTCATGACATTTTCAAAGCGAATATGAGGGAAATAATGCTTAAATTCTTCCGCCACTTCCGCATCTTTAACCTTGGTTTCTTCCGTTGAGACGTGCATAGCTATAACATCGTTTCCTAGGCTATTTGCATAACTCATAGCTCCCACACTTACCTGAGTGACATTCCCAACAAGGACAATCACGGTATTGCCCGCATAACTTGTCTTTTCAATCTTACCTCCCAAGCGCAATTGAGCCGCAACTTTATCATAGTGATTACGGATACTCAAGAACATCCAAAGCAAGAGACCAATAATAGGGAAGAAGGGCCAGATCTCACGCAAACGGAATAATAAGAGGATCAAGACAATCCCATAACAGATGGCTGCCCCCAGGATATTGGCAAGCGAATACTTAAGAAATCCTTTTTGATATTGGCGTTTCCAGTGGATCACCATCCCTGTTTGAGAAAGGGCAAAAGGAATGAAGACCCCGATGGTATAAAGCGGAATCAAGCTTTCTGTTTGCCCATCAAAGATCAAGAGCAAAACGATGGCACCAATCGCCAAGGTCAAAATCCCATTAGAATAGCCCAGACGATCCCCTTTTTCCATATACATGTGTGGCATGTATTTATTTTTAGCCATGTTAAAGGCCAACATTGGAAAGGCTGAGAAACCGGTATTAGCCGCAACTGCCAAGATCAAGGCTGTTGATAATTGGAAGACGTAAAAGAAGGCTTGTCCGACTGGGGAATTCCCTAAGATGGCTTGGGCCATTTGGGCTAGAGTTGTTACCCCTTTTGCCGGAACGACACCCACCCAGTAATTGAGGAAGGTAATCCCTGCAAACATGATCCCCAAAATCAAAGCCATGATGGTCAAGGTAGAGGCTGCATTCTTTGCTTTTGGTTTCTTAAAGAAAGGAACCGAATTGGAGATGGCTTCAACCCCTGTTAGTGAAGCCGATCCACTCGTAAAGGCCCGCAATAAGAGAATGACACTAACCCCTGAAATGGTTTGACCCACATGAGCAGTTGCGTTATAGGCCAAGTGACCCGTCAAGATTTGGATCACACCATAGCCGATCAAGGCAATGGTACTGACAATGAACAGATAGACCGGAATCATCAACGATGTCGCTGATTCGCGTAGCCCCCGAAGGTTCATCAGCATCAAAATCAAGACCAACAAAATGGAAATGTGAAGATTATAAGGATGAAGAGATGGAATCGCTGACGTGATGGCATCTGCACCGGAAGAAACAGATACTGCTACCGTCAGCATGTAGTCGAC
>OKSV01000721.1_pt1 | contig 18345 bp, 10 predicted proteins | sample 1601261 | NCBI WGS metagenome assembly OKSV01 (sample SAMEA3879560, study PRJEB24766) | human gut metagenome | biome: human-associated habitat; feature: feces | place: USA | collected 1985/1987
CCATTACGCAAGCGTTGCTGACTGTTGCCGAGTGCCCGGTCTTTGTGGGCGTTGGCGGCGGCACCACCACCGGTAAGCGTTCCGTGCAGATGGCGGCCGTATCCGAGATGCAGGGCGCGGCGGGCTGCGTGGTCAACTCCCCCGCTACTGCCGAGATGGTCGAGCACATCACCAACATCGCCGACATCCCCGTCATCGCCACGGTCGTTCGCTGCGACGACGATGCTCACGCCAAGGTGCGCGCCGGAGCCAAGATTCTCAACATCGCCGCCGGCAAAAACACGCCCCAGGTCCTGCGCGAGCTGCGCGAGCACTATCCCAACCTGCCGCTCATCGCACCGGGCGGCAAGACGCCCGAGAGCATCCGTGAAACCATCGCCGCTGGCGCCAACGCCATCATCTGGACGCCGCCTTCGGCCCAGCAGCTTCAGACCGACATGATGCAGCGATACCGCAAGATGAAAGAAGACGCCACGCCCGTCATCTCGCGCGACGATGTGCCCATTATCGACCAGGTCGCCGCCGCCGAGGTTAGCCAGGTCGAGAACATGAATCCCGACGTGCCGATCCCCGACGAAGTCATCGAACGCGTCGCTTCGATCCACGATCATATCGAGGAGCGTCGCGCCAGCCGCGGACTCAAACCCTCGCTGCACGGCTTCTTCTTCCGCGGAAAGAAACGCTAGCCGCAGCAGCAAGGCCCGTCCCGCAAACAACGGGACGGGCCTTTTTCTGTTATCGAATGTCGGGAGGGACAGGCGCAGCCGTTAAAACCGTCAGCCAGCCCACAAACGTTAGTCCACGCGCTTGTCGCCCATAAAGAAGACGGCCACCGTGCCAGGGCCGGTATGCGAGCCAATCAGAGCACCGATGCTATTGATCTCAATCTTACCTTTGAGCTGCGGAACCTGTTCCTCTATCAGTGCCGCAACGGCCTCGGCGTCCTCGCGGCACGCCGAGTGCGACATGATGCACTTGCCCGAATAATCCGCGCCGTCCTGCACATGCGCCATCACGGTCTTGGCCATCTCGGAGATCGCGCGCTTCTTGGTGCGAATCTTCTCGCGTGGCGCCAGCTCACCTTCGCAATCGACCGTCATAAGCGGGCAAATCTTGAGCGCCGTGCCGATGATCGCGCTCGCGGCCGAAATGCGACCGCCGCGCAGGTAACTCGACAAATCGGTCGAGAAGAACCAGTGGTGCAGGTTGAGTTTATGCTCCTCAATCCAAGCGGCCGTCTCGTCGAGCGAAGCGCCGCTATCGCGAACGTCGGCGGCACATTCCGCCAGCAGGCCAAAGCCCGAAGACGCCGCCAGCGAGTCGATGACGCGTACCTTGCCGCCCTGGGGATAGCGATCCGCAAGCATCTGCGCCGCAACGCAGGCCGATCCATACGTGCCCGAAATACCCGACGACAACGCCAGGTGCAGCACGTCTTTACCCTCGGCAACAAACGGCTCCCAAAACTCCTCGTACTCACCCACGCTCACCTGAGACGTCTTGGGCATGGCGCCCGCGGCAATCTGGGCAAAAAACTCGTCCGGCGCAATCGACTGATACAGATCGTCCGTATAGACAACATCGTCGATCTCGTAATGAAAACACACGACGGGGATATTGCGCGATTCAAAGAACTCGCGGGTTCGGTCGGCGGCGGATTCACAGGTCAGGACAAAATCACTCATATGAGGCTCCTTACTCATTACTGCGCAAATTATCGCACAGCAATCGTGAATACGGTACAAATGTCCACTATTTACCAAATTGAACCAAAGGTAGTGAACATCTTTACCGTTATCATCCCTATCGATCCCGGAGGTATGCGCCTGCAAAAACGACCCCGCGTCTCCATTCAACCGCCATATCTACCTCAACTAAATCGATTTACCAAACCGTTCGGCCAACAATTTGACCTCCCATCTCCAATCGAAACAAAAGCGGCGCATACTGATAAACGTTTGACGCTGTTTGTCAGTTTTACCAACCACATCGGAAGGTGCCTCATGGTCGCATTCGATCGCAATCCGCAAGACTTCAAGTATCTGCGCCTGCTGTCGAGACAGTTCCCCACCGAGCAATCCGCATTCACCGAAATCATCAACCTCTCAGCCATCCTCAACCTGCCCAAGGGCACCGAGCATTTTATGAGCGATGTGCATGGCGAATACGAAGCCTTTATGCACATCCTCAACAACTGCTCGGGTGTTGTGCGCGAGCATGTCGACGAGATCTTTGGCGACACGCTCTCCTTTGACGAAAAGGGCGAGCTGTGCACGCTCATCTACTATCCGCGCGAGAAGATCGATCTTGTCCGCAGCCGGCGCGAGGACTCGCCCACCTGGTACAAGACCATGCTCGACCAGCTCATTGTGGTTGCCCGCTCGCTTTCGAGCCGTTATACCCGCTCCAAGGTGCGTAAGGCCATCCCGCGCGATTACGCCTACATCATCGACGAGTTGCTGCACACGCATCCGGATGAGAACAACTACCGCGTGCGGTATCACGAGCGCATTATCGAATCCATTCTGGAGACCGCCAGCGCCGACGACTTTATCGAGTCGCTTGCTTCACTCATCAAGCGCCTCGCCGTCGACCACCTGCACTTGGTGGGCGACATCTTCGACCGTGGCGGCGGCGCGGCCAAAATTATGGACCGCCTGCTCACCTATCATTCGCTCGATATTCAGTGGGGTAACCACGATCTGCTGTGGATGGGCGCTGCGGCCGGTGAGCCCGCCTGCATCGCCACGGTGCTGCGCAACAACCTGCGCTACGACAATTACGAGATCCTCGAGAACGACTACGGCATCTCGCTGCGCGAGCTTGTCGCCTTCGCCGACGCCACCTATACCGCCGGCGAGTCCATCACCCCGCTGATCAAGGCCATCAACGTGCTGCTCTTTAAACTCGAGGGCCAGATTATCCAGCGTCACCCCGAGTTCGACATGACCGACCGCCTGCTGCTCGACAAGATCGACCACGACACCGGCACGGTCACGCTCGCCGACGGCAGCGTGTGGCCGCTCACGACCAACGATTTCCCCACCGTCGACCCGACGGACCCCTACACGCTCACGCCCCAGGAACAGCACATCATCGACAAGCTCGTGTCCGAGTTTATCACCGCCGATCATCTGCATCGCCATATCGATTTCCTCTACACCCACGGCTCGATGTACAAGGTCACCAACGGCAACCTGCTGTTCCATGGCTGCGTGCCGCTCAACGAAGACGGCACCTTTAGCAGCATGAACTGCCTGGGTACCTGGCACGCCGGTCGCGATTATCTCGATTTTTGCGACCGCATCGCCCGCCGCGCCTGGCGCGTGGGCGACCGCGACGCCCTCGACTGGATGTGGTACCTGTGGATCGGCTTTAACTCACCCGCGAGCGGACGCCTGGTGCGTACCTTTGAGCGCGCCTATATCGCCGATAAGAGCACGTGGGTCGAGCCGATGGACCCGTACTATACGCTCACCACGTCCTCGTCCGTTTGCGACGACATCATGCGCGAGTTCAACGTCGCCCCCATGGCCTGCTCGCCGACGGGGCACATCATCAACGGCCATACCCCGGTCAAAACTACCAAGGGCGAGCAGCCCATCCGCGCCAACGGTAAGCTGCTGGTCATCGATGGCGGCTTCTGCCGCGCCTACCATCCCAAGACGGGCATCGCCGGCTACACGCTTATCTCCAGTTCTCGCGGATGCCGCCTTAAGTCGCACCAGGCCTTTACCACGGTTGCCGAGGCGCTCACGCGCAACGTGGACATCGAGAGCGAGACCAACCGCTTTGACCAGGCCGACCGTCGCCGCATGGTGAGTGACACCGATACCGGCGCCAAGATCCGCAGCCAGATCCAGGACCTACGCCAACTGCTCGATGCATATAGAAACGGTGCTATCGAGGAGCGCGCCTAGCTCCACCCGCGGGGATTGGCTAAACTTGCTGAGTTTGTCATCCCCGCGGCGCTCCGGCGCCACTCTAAGGCAGGTACCATGCAAAAGCTCCTTGCGCAGATCATGAAGTTTGGCGTCGTCGGCGTCGTCGCCACCGTCATCGACTTTGGCATCATGAATCTGCTCCACTACGGTTTGGGCCTCAATATCCTGATCGCCAATACCAGCGGCTTTATCGTCTCGCTCATCTTTAACTACGTCGCGAGCATGAAGTACGTGTTTGCGCACAAGGAGGGCATGAGCCGCCGCCGCGAGTTCATTATCTTTGTCGTGCTGTCCGTGATCGGCTTGGCTCTCAACGACGGCATCGTGCTGGCGCTCAACGCCGGCCTGGGGCTCGAGGCCAATATCGCCAAGATTTGCGCCACCGCGCTTGTTATGGTCTACAACTTTGTGACCCGAAAGATCTTCCTGGAGGGAGACGAAACCAAGTAGCCCAGCCTCCTCGTTGCACTACGGGGCCCACGGACGACGTACGTCGAGCGCTGCGTTGTTCGTGGGCCTTGCTCGTTTACGGATGGATTTGCGACGTTTGCGGATTGTCTCTTGCAAATTTGACGAGTTCGTATAGTTCTTGGCAAAGACCTTACGTTTCCCATGCAAAAGCTCTAAAGTATCCTCTGCTCGATTCGTCAACGCATTGGATGTGATTACGTGCGCAAGGCACTGGCACAACCTCATACCAAGCAGTTCCTCAAGTTCGCTGTCGTGGGACTTATCTCCTTTGGCATCGACTGGGGCATGCTCATTGCGCTCGTCGAGCTGTTCCATCTCGACTTTTTGATGAGCACCACGATCTCGTTTATCACGTCCGTCGTGGTCAACTACTGGCTCAGCATGAAGTACGTGTTCGACCACCGCGAGGGCATGAGCCGCAAGCGCGAGTTCACGATCTTCACCATCCTGTCGGTGATTGGTTTGGGCCTCAACGACCTGTACATGTTTGTGGGCGTCACGTTTTTGAGCATCGGCTACCAGGCCATGAAGGCCATCGCCACGTTCCTGGTCACCTGGTACAACTACTTTAGCCGCCGCTTCTTCCTCGAAGGCGCACAGTCGTAGACGGCCCAACATAATCTCGCTTCGCAGCCGGTTGGAATTCACGTTCCAGCCGGCTTTTTGTTTGCAGAGAGACCGGGCGAGCCAGTCCCATTCGCATGAAAAACGGGCGGCCCGGATGTTTGTCCGAACCGCCCGTTTGGCGTGCTATGTCGAGGCCTCTAGCCCGTTACGTAATACCACACGACGGTGTCGCCATTCTTGAGAATGTAATTGCTGCAGGCCGTATTGGGCGTTACGCCGTTGACAGAGTACATCCAGCCGCTCGTGCCGCCGTGCTCCTTCTCGGCCAGGCCGCCGATAGCGGCGACATACGTGCCGTACGACGAGCCGTGCGCATTGACGGAAAGCCCTAGGGCGCACAGAGCGTCGTAGACCGTGGCACCCTCGTTGAAGGTGAACGTACCGCCAGAAGACACAGGATTGCCCACAGCGCTCGATGTAACCGAAACAGCCACCGTGACATAGCCAGACTGCTGCGAGCCGCCCTGATTGCCCGCAGAGGCGTTGCCGCTGTTGGATGCAGACCCACCGCCGGACGCCGAGCCGCTGCCCGAAGAAGAACTCGATCCACCAGCGGATTCCGAGCCCTGTCCGGCAGACGTGCTGCTGGACTTCTTGCCGCCCTTGCCTTCGGACTTCTTCTCCTTCGAATCCTTGTCAGACTTCTTGTCCGAAGATTCAGACTTGTCCTTGGAATCAGATTCATCCGAATCCTTCGACCCGTCCTTCGCATTGTCCGAAGATTTGGAGTCCTTGGGCGCAGCCTTGCCCGAAGCGGTAGTCGAGCCGGAAACCGACGCATCCTTGGCAACGACGCTCTCCCCTGTCACAGCCCGCGCGATCCAATCGATGGACCATGCACTGCCGTCAGAGGGATAGACAAAACCCAGCGACACAACGATCAAAACGATGCAGCCGGCCGTCAGAGCGCCAAGCAGTGCCTTGCGCCGAGGGGCGGACGCCGCCGAAGCGGCGCCCTTTTGCTTTGCATCGTCGAGCTGAATGAACGACGAGTCGGGTTGTTTGGAGTCGGCGTCCTGCGGCTTATTGGACATAGCCCTCACCTACCGACGCTTGGTGAATACGAACACGCCGATGACGGCAAGACCGATCACGCCAGCCGCAACGCCGACGATGGCAAGCGGATTGAAGCCAGACTGCTGCGCGGGAGCCTCAGCGGACTTCTTAGCGGTAGTCGCGGCGGCCGCGCCCGTATCGGACTTGGAGCCGGACTTGCTGGACTTCTTATCAGACTTCTCGCTGTCCTTCTTGTCGGACTTGTCGGAATCCTTCTTGGAATCCTTGCCGTCCTTGGTCTCGGTCTTGGTCGTGGTGGACACCGGCTTTTGGCCCGGAGCAACAGCACCGCCAGTCTGCTGGCCGTTTGTGCCGTTACCGGAGCCAGAACCAGCACCGGCATTACCCGAGCCACCATTGGAGCCAGAGCCACCGTTACCGCCAGGGTTAACGGCATTCTTGACCCACTTGGCATACAGCGTCATATCGGCCGCCACCGCAGCGCTAAAGTCATACGCCTCCGTACAAGCCTCGTCGGTATACCAACCAGCGAAGGTATAGCCCTCGCGTGTCGGATCGGCAGGCTTGGCGATAGAGCCGTTGGCGGCCGTAGTCTGAAAATCGACCTTGGACCCCTCGCCAGCGCTAAACGAAACCTTAACGCCAGCATTCAGCTTGAACAGCGTGCCAGAGTCGTTGATGTAGTACAAGTTGCCCTGGGCATCACAAGCGATTGGCGAGTCACAGTAGTTGTTGTGGCCTGTTGCGCTAAACACACCAGAAGCCCCAGCGTCACCCAACTTGTAACGATATACGCCACCGCCCGAGGTGTAGTTAACGAAATCAGGGCTCTCGCCGTAGTTAACCGTGAAGTAGACATACGCGTCTTCGCCCTGGACGCTCACCAGCGGAGCGCCCTTGATGCCACCAGTGGGAAGCGCAGTGCCATCAGCAGACGAAACCAGCGTCGTTTCAAAGTCGCTGGCCGGATCAATAATCGCTAGCGCAGAGCCGCCAGCAACCTCGCCGCCAACAATCAGCTTGCCATCATACGTCGTAGGCACACACGCGCAGCCAGTAAGGCCAAGGTCAACTACACGCTCCTCGGTAATACGCGAAGCGGCATCCGCATCACGTGAGTCGCCATCAGAAATCGCCAACACGTGCAGCTTGCCGTCGCGCGAGATGAGATAGGCATGGCTGCCGTCAGCCGAAAGCACGCAAGTGGAGTTGACAATCGATCCAACCGAAACACTTCCGAGCACATCGCCCGAAGACTTGCTGAGCATCTCGACGGTACCGGCACTGGTGGGAACCAAGACAAAGTCATCACCCACCGTCGCGCCTGTCCAGTAATAGCCCTCATTGGCATTGACATGCTGCCAGGAAACAGCACCTGTCAGCATGTTAATGCGCGTCAGGTGGCCGTTATTGTACGTACCCTTTCCATAGTCGACATCAACGGTGCCGACATAAAGGTAATTGCCATCAACCGTCAGCTGAGAATTCGACTGAGCAGTCTTGTTCACGGAGTCAGTGACCCAAACCGTTGTGAGCGCGTCAGCCGTCAGGGCCTGGACCGCACCGCCGTCAAGCGGAACGATAACCAAACCGTTCGCATAAATCGGGCGCGAGGTGTAACCGACCGCTTTCTTAAGATTCGACTCGTCAAGGACCTTGCCCGACTCGGCGTCAATCTTTAGCAAACGGTTGTTGACGGCAAGATACACGTTACCGTTCACGACGATAGGTTCACTCGCGTTGGGATACGCCGAACCAGAATACGCCTTCCAATCGAACGTCCAAGAGCTCGCTAGCGCACCCGTAGGCGTCGAAACGTTCTCGACCGCCGCATTGGACTTGCCATCCCAATCGGACTTCCAACCGGACGGACGCGGGGCGCTCGGATTGACTACGACCTCGTCGGGATTGGGAACCGTATCGCCAGCAGCATAAGCCCAGACAATCGTGTCGCCCGATTTGACAACGTAGTCACTATCGAGTTGGGGTCCGGGAACACCGTTAACAAAGAACGACCAGGAGCCCGTCAGTTTGGTGCCATCAAGCGGGGACACGAGACTATGGACATTCCAATAGCCCCCATCATTGAGCATCACGGACTCAATGCCCAAAGCATCAAAGTAGGCGGCAGTGGCGTCCTTGATCGTCGTGCCCTCAACAAACACCTGCGTCGAAGGATCGGTCCAGCGCTGTGCCTTATCGCCCTTCTTGCCGATGATCTCCATCGAGACAGAAACTTGACCGGGCATGGTGCCATCGGAACCATAGACCCAGGTAATCTCATCGCCGGCCTTGAGCGTGTAGTTGCCTGCGCCGACATTGGCCTTCTTGCCGTTGACAAAGAACTGCCAGTATTTCCAGGTACTCTCGTTAACCTGCTCGGTCGAAAGCGTCACGTTCTTATTGAACGGTGACGTCAGAGAATTGAGGAACCAACCGTACGAGCCCTTGCCCGTGTCGGCGCCAATACCGGCCTGCTTAAAGACCTGCTCGGAAAGATCGGCTGCAGTTGTGCCCTCTTCCACCAGCGCGGTCGTAGGCTGAGCCCACGTTTGCTGAGCACCCGAAGCGTCCTGGCCGATAACGGTGCAGCTTACGGAAAGCCGGTCGGTGGGCGCCGGGTCGCCGTACTTGGAGTAGCACCAGACGACAGAGTCGCCCGCCTCGAGCTTGTAGTTGCCAGCGCCCACCGATGCAGCGGCGCCGTTGATGAACAGCTGCCAATAGGCGCCCGTAGCATGGTCGTATGCAAGGGTGCGATCGGCATCGAAAGGCGACGTAATGGAATTGAGCACCCAACCCCAAGAGCCGTTGGGGTCATAGTCGGCCTTGAGGCCGGCCTGCTTAAAGAGCTCCTCGGAAACATCGGCGGCAGTCGAGCCGTTCTTGAGCGTGTACTGCGAAGCGGCAGCCCACGTCTGCTGCTTGCCCTTGGCATCGATGCCAATGACGGAGCACGTCGCTGTGACCTCGGGGCTGTTTTGACCACTCGTGCCCACGACCGTCAACGTTGCCGATACGTCCTGGTTGGCAAGCTTGGCGTACGTGGCATTGTCGGGATAGCGCTCAGCATAGCGAGCGTACTTCTCGCTCGTCAGGCGCGAGGAAACGACAACCTTCGTGTTGTACTGCGGCTGTGTGACCTTGAGATTCTCTGCGGAGACAATAGAGCTGTTGCTCGACTTAAACAGACGCCAATCCTGCCCGGACATCGCGTCATAGCCAGGCAGATCGACCGGCACGACGCCCAAGTCGGTCGAATCGGTCGTTGCCTTGTTGTAGCTCCAGGCAAGGTTGCCGTCAGCATCCAGATACGCTTTCTGGAACGCGTGCATGTCGGCCGAAACGGCATTGGCGTCCTGGCCATTCAGAATGGCGGCAGCATAGCCGGCCTTCGCCTTTTCCATAAGAGAAAGCTCGGTATCGAGCTCGCCCTGGTCCTGTGGAGTAATGGCGAAGTCGAGGGTCTTACTAGCCGTGACCTCGGCGTTCGATTTGTCGGTCACCGTGAGGGTGATCTTGGTGTTTGCAGCCTTGGCTCCGGGCAGCGGCTGGTAGACCGTGCCCTTGTAACCGTTGAACGTGATGTCATCGGTGCTGGCGGAGTACTCAACCTTGTAGTACTTGCCGTCGATATTGAGCGTGCTCGTGCGCGGCATCTGCAGGTCGGCGGTCAGGCCATCCTTGTTGGCAACCGTTTCGGTGCCGGAGTATTTAATGTTGCCGTAGGTAAAGGCCGCATCGACCTTTTCCTGCAGTGTCTTCTTGTCGGCGGCGACCTTCTCGGGATCGCCCTTGACGGTGAGCTTGAAGTCGTGCGAGCCGGCAAGCTTGATGTCGCCACTCGTAACCGTAACCTTGGCAGTCAGCGTCACGTCTCGATCGCTCGATGCGCGCGAAACCTTACCCGTCTTATCTTCCCAGCTATAACCTGAAACAAATAGGCGCTCGGTGTCGGAGCTTGTCCATTCAACAGAGAATTTCTTTGCGGAACCCGCCTTGTACGGAAGCGTGACATTTTGGGTCACGCCATCGGCGGACTCGCCCGCCGCGTAGCCAATCTGCAGGGATTCGGCAGCACTGTCAAGAAGGTCTTGCAGCTTAGCCTCGTCCCAAGCAACCTGCACGGACTTGTTGGGCAGGTAATACTCGGTCTTGCCATCGCGCGACAGTTCAAACGCCACATCGGCGTTACGCAAACCGTCGATGTTGTAACCGGTGTAGTCGTTGGGATCGATGTAGAAGAACGTCACATCGCCGTTGGTCTTATCCTGGGCGTCGGAGATACCGACCGTGGCCTTGTCATCCTCAGCCTTAAAGGCAACGCCGCCCTCAGAGATCTTGACGTCGATATCGGTAAATCCCAGATCGGCAAGCTGCGCCTTCAGCGCGTCGTTAACGTTGCCGCCCTTAGCGCTGTAATCAACGGAGATCTGCTTATTGGAATCGTTGAGCTTTTGAACTGCGGCCTCAAGAGAGCCTGCGGCGATCACGGGGTTGGCAGAAACGAGCTCGACCGTCGAGCTGCCGCTCGTGGCGACAGCCTTCAGATACTTGCCCGCGGCAGAAGCCGAGACAGTCGCCTCGGCGCCCGACATATCAGACAGCAGCGTCCAGTCGGCCTCCGGGGCCTTCGCATCGTCCGCCGCATACCAGGCAACAGTCGCCTGACCGGTGACGTCGATACCGTTGGTGGTCGAACCGTCGGCGCGCTTGGCCTGCGCCGTCGCCTTAACGCTATCGCCCGAGACGAGATGGGTCGAATCGCTATTAATCTGCGGGTTGGCAATCACGCGCAGCAGGTTATACTCCCCCGCCGCGGTAACGCTGTCGGACGAAACCCATTCAACCGTGTTGTCGAGAGCGTTCGCCGTAACTTTGATGCGCTTGCCAACAAGCGCGTCCGAAATGGTCAGGCTGCCATCGGTCGTATCGATGCCGTCGGTGAGCTCTGTCCAATCGGCATCGCCCTCGCCCTTGGCATACCACGCCATGGTGAGCTCGGCATCGTCGGGCACGTCTTTGGTCGAGCCCGACCAGCTGCCCGGAACCTGCACGCTCGGCGTGATCTTTGAACCCACGCTCAGCGTAACGTTCTTATCGGCAAGCTCAATGCCCGCCAGCTTGTACTGGCCCTTGAGCGTCACGGGGCCGAACGGGGCAACGGACTGCGTGCCGCCGTAGGAGCTCTTCTTCTGCGTGCTGGAAACGGTGTTTTCACTCGTCACCTTCACGCGCAGGTACTTGCCGGCATAGGCGGCGTCAACGGTATAGGTGGCCTCGGTAGCACCGGGGATATCGGTATAGGCGGAGTCGTAGCTCGAGCTGCTGTTTGCATACTGCCACTGGTAGGTCACATTATCGGTGCGGTCGATATAGTGATAGTTGGAGCCGTCCTTTTTGCGCACCTTAGTCTTGAGCGTATCGCCCACACGTACACCGTTGGTGGCGGGAGAGCCCTCGAACTGCACGTCGTAAAGCTCAACTTGGCCAGCGACGGAGACAGGACCCGCCGCATAGTACGGCTTCTGCTCGCCATAGCCGCCGTTGGCCTTGGCCACGACGTAGTAGCCCTTAAGGGCGGCGGTCACCGTCAGGGTGTTACCGGTCTCACCCTCGATAGGCGTGTTGCACGAGCTGGCGGTATTCGACTTGCCCTTGTACCACCGCCACGTGACATGCGAGTCGGAGGTAACGTCGGTGGAGCCCGCCTTGGCGGTCGCCGTAATCGTGGAACCAACCTCGACTTTGCCCGAAGTCGGGCTCATGGTCACGCTCGTGACATTAATTGAACCGGCGGCAGCAACGAGAGCGCCCGTCGAGTTGGTCAAGCTCGAAGAGCCGATCTTCGAGGACACCTTGCACTTGAGGTACTTGCCACCCAAAGCGTCGGTAAGCTCGAGGGTCTCACCCGTGGCGCCCGCGATATCGGTATACGCGCCGCTCTTGGTGTCAGAGCTCTGCCACTGGAAGTTGAGCTTGTCCGCGTCGACGAACGCGCCGTACGCGCCGCCCTTCTCCTTGGCGCGGGCCTTAGCGGTATCCCCCACCGTAAAGACGCTCGTGTTGTCCTTGGTGTTAACGATGGACACGGCCGAAATCTCGACCGCACCGGCCTGCTTGACCTTGCTGGAAGTGGTCTTGTTCACCGTGTTGACGCCAGCGTTGGCCTCGACCCTGATGTACTTACCCTCAAGGTCGTCGCCCACCACGAGCGTAGCGCCCGTCTCGCCCTCGATCTTGGTAAATCCCGAGTACTGCGAGGTGGATGCGGACCACGTGTAGGTGACCTTGGCATCGGCGGGGGCTTGCTGATAATAGCTTATGTACGGAGTCGCCGTCAGGGTATCGCCTATGCTCGGCGTGTCGCTATTCAGCTTGACGCTGTTAAGCTCCATCTGACCGGCGCCCAGCACGGGGCCAGGAATGTAGTTGGCATTGATGCCCGAGCCGGAAGAAACGGACGGACCATAGTAGTCCTTGCCATCAACCGTTACCTTGCAGATGAAGTATTTGCCTTCCATCGCGGCGGTGACGGTGAGCGACTGCTCGTGGCCTACGACCTCGGTGTAGTCGGCGACATTGCTGCTGGCCCTGGTCGTGCCGGCGAGCCAGGTGTAAGTCCAGGTGCCGGGATTGGCAACGGACTCAGTCGAAGTGCCGTACCAGTCGTCCTCGACCTCATCGTACATATTTGCCCAGAGCGTGTCGCCCGCGCTGAGCGCGCCCGACTTCGTGGAATAGGAGCTGTCCTTATCCTTGGTGTCCTGGATGAAGACCTTGGCCTCGCTCGAAAGCGTTGTGGCGGACGCGGCGACGGCGGCGTTCTTCTGCTCCGAAGCAGCAGGCACCGCGGGAGAGCTCTCGGACTCAGTCGCGTTGTCTGCTGCGGTTTCATCGCCATTCGCGGCACTCGCAGTTGCGCCCTGATCTGCGCCGGCGTCATCGGCAGCAGCGCTCGCCGCCGCACTGTTCGCGCCGGTGCCGGCAGCAGCGCCATCGTCGGCCGCCGCGCCCTCGCCGCCCGTTGCGGCCTGAGCCACGGCCTCGGCAATGCCCTCGGCACCCTCAGCCCAAAGTTGTGCCGGCGTGGTGCCAAAAGCCATGGCAAAAGCCAGGAACGCCACCAGACCGCGCTTGGCTACGCCACGGGCAATCGCTCCATGACGACGCCACGAGGCGCGCTGGCACTCGTCCTCAAACATATCCATTTGTCTCCTATTGTCTGCACTTGGAGCATTGCCCAGCGGCTGCCCCACGTCATCGCGCACATTGCGCTCGAGTACCCCCATCGGGGTCCCCCTTCCCTCCAGAGCCCAACGCGTACCGGCGGCATGCGCCACGGTCGCGTGCAAGATGGGAGGCGATCCGACTTAACCTTACCGACCCGGGCGCGCCGTCCGATCTGCGACGTGACCATCCCGGGCCAAGAGGAATTACGGTTACTGGTACAGCCGGGGACTTGCACCCCGATTCTCCCAAACACGCAGGAAAACCGCGCATTCGTGCGTCTCCGCACCACCATCTAGGCCATCGATTATTACTGTCGATATGGTAGCACGCAAAAGGGCCCCGCACACAGGCGAAGCCCAAGGTAAAAGCTATTGTTTGCGATAGGAAAGAGTTGGGTATGGAAGGGCGCCGTGGGACAAGACACCGTGCAGCTACGCTAGTGCTTGCCGCCGTGACTGTTGCGCCAGATATTGCGGCCCAGCATGAGCGCCAAAACCAGCGCGCTCACATAGCCAACAAAGCCGATGATCGGAATACCGAGCACAACAGGCTCGATGCGCGCATAGTAGACCACCGAGGAACCGATAAACAGACCGGCAATGACAATGGCCATTGACATGCGGTCGACGATGCCGCCTATCTGACGCAGCGCCTTGTCGCTACTCATGAGCTGCAAGTTCAGCTTGAGCTGACCGCGCGTGAGCATTCGCGACGCCAGGCCCAGATACTCAGCCGCTTCGAGCGAACCCTTTGCCGCTCGGTAGCTACTCGCCGCGAAATCGCGACTCATGTCGCGCATGCGTGCGTAGGTACTCTTCTCGTTTTTGATGTGCGTCTGGATGATCTGAATCATGTTGACGTTGGGCATGTACTCGGTCAGCAGGCCCTCAAGCGTCACCATGCCGCGCGCGAACATTGTCACCACGCTCGGCAGCTCAACGTCGTTCTTGCGCGCCAGGTTTAGCAGCGAGGTCAAAAACTCGCCGATATCAAGATCCTTAAGGTCAAGACCCGCAAAGTCGGCGACGATAAAGTCCAGATCGGACAAAAAGGCCGAATGGTCGAGCTCGGCCGAGTCGCCGCGCGTCACGGCAAAGCGCATAAGCGAATCCTTGAGCTTGGGCACGTCGCCCTCGGCCACGGCGAAAATCATGTCCTTGACGATACCGCGGTCGTGGCTCGACATGCGCCCGACCATGCCCAGGTCAATAAAGTAAACGATGCCATCTTTGAGGATGATGTTTCCCGCATGCGGGTCGGCATGGAAAAAGCCGTCGTCGAGCACCTGCGTCGAATAGTCCTCGACAATCGCCGAGCCAATCTTTTCCAGGTCATAGCCCTCGGCCACCAGGCGCTCGGGATCGGCAATCGAGATGCCGTCAATGTAGTCCATGACCACGACGTGTTCGGTGCAAAGATCCAGGTAGGACTTAGGACACGACACGCCATGGACGCTCTTATGGAACTCATAGAAATCGTTGAGGTTTTTGGCCTCGGCCAAAAAGTTGGTCTCCTCGCGAAACGAGGTCCACAGCTCTTCGACCACGCCGTGCAGGTCAACAAACTGATCGGTGTTGACAAACTTGGAAACGATGCGCACCACCGAGCGAATGATGTCGATGTCCTGCGCCATCACCTGCTGCGCACCGGGGCGCTGCACTTTAACGGCCACGTCCTCGCCGGTCACCAGGCGGGCGCGGTGCACCTGCGCGAGCGACGCGCTACCGAGCGGGTTGGGGTCGATGGCGTCGAACATCTGCCCCAAGCGCTGGCCGTACTCCTCTTCCAGACAGCGGAGCACTACCTCATACGGCACCGGCTCTACGTCGGAGCGCAGGCGACGCAGCTCGTCGCAAAACCGCTGCGGCAAGATCTCGGAGCGGTTGGCCAGGATCTGCCCCATCTTGACGAACATGGGGCCGAGCTCTTCGAGCAGACGACGCAGGCGCACCGGCGTGAGGTTATCCCACACGCGGTACTTTTTGACCAGGCGAACAATCTGCCCGATGCGTTCGCGGCGGCCTGCCGGCGTGAGCTGGTATTCCTCGTCCGGCGCCATCGCGTCGGGCTCCTCGGGGACCATATCGACAGCGCGCGGCTTCTTGCGAGCGCCCGAGACGGCGGCCTCAACCTCATCGACAACCGCCGTCTCGTCACCCAAGGGATCTAGATTGTTGTAATCGGTGGTGGAATCTGCCATCTGCGCTGCTACTCGGCCTCTTCGGCGTCCTCTGCGTCGTCGGGCTCAACGGACTCGACGGGCACCGAGGTCACGTTGTCCTCGACCGAATCGACGATGTCGCGCACATGGGCCAAAAAGGCCGTGCGCTCAGGGGCGGTCATAACGCGGACGCGGGCCAGGATGAGCTCGTCGAGCACGCGCTGCGCCGCAGTCTCGCCCTGCATGCCCAGGCGCTCGGTCAGGTCGGAGATGGTGCCACCCGCCTGCTCGAACATGTCAGACACGCTGCGGGCGATATCGGGGGTGCCGGCATCCTTGCGGACCTGCTCGCCCTTGGTATTGAGGTCGTCAAGGACCTTCTTGCCGCACTCGACGGCAACGGCGGCGGCGCCAAAGCCCACGTTGATGGCACCGTTAACAAGCTGATCGAGTTTCATAACCATGGTTGGCTCCAATCATGAACAACTGCATTGGCCTTCTTGTACCCAAGATTGGGCGAACGACACAAAATCGTTTTACCGCCAAGGTAGGAATCGAGCGGGGCAAAGCCCTCGACGGCGTTTGCCCCGCTCGCTCGTTGCAAGGTCGGCTTTACCTCACATTGTCGTTCATCGCGAAGGAATTCTTCATGGCACAGCTCGTGGTGTAGAGGACCTTGCCCAACAGAGCATCGGTCTCCACCCGCACGCGCTCGGCAAACTCCTCGTTGGCGCGGGCAAGCTCGGCGGGCACCTCGGCCTCGGGCAGCGCGGCCACGACAGCGTCAACGTCGTGAATCTGCTTGTGGCCCATGCCGCCGACCTTTTCCTGATAATCCTCGACCGCGCGACCGCACTCGTGGAAGCGAACATCCGCCAAGGCACCGATCAGGCGATTTGCCCAATAGAAATTCTCGGACGTCACGCGAGCCTGCGTGTCGGCGTAGTACTCGGGCATGGTCTCGACATTGGCGTACAGCGGCACGAGCGCGTTAAACGAGTTAGAGCCAAACGCCATCCACTGCACGGCGCGATACGCCGGCTGCGCATAGGGGCGCAGCTGCAGCACGGCAAGCTGGCTGTTGCGGTTAATGCCGATGGGACGATAGGCGCCGCGCGTGGCGGGCGTGCCCTTGCTGCCGTAGCAGTCGTACTCCGTACCCTGGTAGTGGCTCGAAAGCACGTACTTGATATCCTCGATGGTCACCTTGCGCTCGGGCACGCGGCTCCAGGGGATATCGTCGCTCTCGGGCGTGTAGTCGGCCTCGGGACCGTCCCACACATCGCTGGGGTTGAGACAGCGCTGCATATACCAGGCACGCGGCGTGTTGTAGACGTGGTCGCTGTCGCTGTGCGAGCCAAAGGCCTCGCGCGGGTTAAAGACCGCGGCGGGACCGTCGCCCTCGACGCCCAGCGTCAGGTCCAGATGCCACTCGGCCATCCAGGAGCGCAGGTCGGCGGAGCACATGTGGTCGACCTGGGCGCCCTCGGCGTCGTCCAGGTCAAAGCTATCGATACCCAGCTGGTTGGGCATGGTCACGTAGGCATCATCGGGCACGCGCTTGGCGATCCAGTGGTGGCCGCCGATGGTCTCGAGCCACCAGATCTCGTCAACATCACTAAAGGCGATGCCGTTGTTCTCGTAGGTGCCGTAGCGCTCGAGCAGGTCGCCCAGGATGCGCACACCGTCGCGGGCGGACTTGGCGTACGGCAGCACCAGGGTCACCATATCCTCCTCGCCCAAACCACCGGGCTGCGCCGGAACATAGCCGTCCTCGCCCTCGTTGCCCTTGGCGGGCACGTAGTCCACGAGCGGATCGGCGCCGCGGACGCGCTCGTTGGTGGTGAGCGTCTCGGTTGCGGACATGCCAACATTGAGCTCGTTGAAGCCGGCCTCGGCCCAAATGCCATGACCGGGGACAACGTCGGGGACGCTTGTATAACGCATGGGATTATCGGGCAGCTCAACGGTCAGGTGGCTCAGGACGCTCGTGTAGACGCGCGGCTGTTCATCGGGATGCACCACGCGCATGCGCTTGGGCTCAAACACCCCGTTGGACGAGTCCTCATTTCGGGCAACCAGGGTCGACCCGTCGTAGCTCGCGTTCTTACCAACCAAAATCGTTGTGCACGGCATGCGCATCCTCCTTGAGCGAAGAAATCAAACGGCAACAGTGTATCGCTTCGGCGCAAAAAGGGCGAAACAGCCGCCCCGGCAACCCCTGTGGTCAAAAACGACTATTTCGATGCGCGCTCCGCCGACTCGATCACGTGCTTGGCGAGAATCGCCGTCGTTACAGCCCCCACGCCGCCCGGCACGGGAGTAATTGCGCCAACGATCGGTTCCGCAGCATCAAAATCGACATCGCCGACCAGCTTGCCAGCGGCCTCGTCCCAATTAATGCCCACATCGATGATCGTCTGGCCCTCGCGAACCGCATCCGCGCCAATCGTGCGCGCGCGTCCAACGGCCGCAACCACAATATCAGCTGCACGGCACTCGGCAGCCAAGTCGCGCGTATGCGTATGGCACGTCGTCACCGTGGCATTGCGAGCCGTAAGCATGGCGGCAACGGGACGGCCAATCACCAGCGACCGACCGACGACCGCAACCTTGGCCCCATCCAACTCAACGCCGTAATGGTCCAGCAACGCCAACACGGCCTCAGCCGTGCAAGGAGCAAAGCCCTCGCCTCGCCCCGAAAGCGTGGTGAGCAGCGAGGCCGGCGTCATGGAGTCGACGTCCTTGGCGGGATCGAGTGCCGCGGCAACTGCATCCTCGTCAAGCCCAGCGGGCAACGGGCGAAACATCAGGCAGCCATGAACAGCGGGGTCGGCATTGATGTCCTTAATAGCCGCCAACAGCTCGTCCTGCGAAACATCGGCGGGAAGC
>OKSV01000744.1_pt1 | contig 17736 bp, 12 predicted proteins | sample 1601261 | NCBI WGS metagenome assembly OKSV01 (sample SAMEA3879560, study PRJEB24766) | human gut metagenome | biome: human-associated habitat; feature: feces | place: USA | collected 1985/1987
GCAGCTGCCGGAGCGGTGCTTAAGCCGCAAGGCGGGAATTGTGCGGTGTTGCCATTGATTTGTGTTCCCAATTATGTTCAGGAAAGGGTATACCCCACACGGTAAATGGTCTGGATCTCCTGTTTCAGCCCCAGTTTGCGGCGCAAATGCTGGATATGTACATCCACCGTGCGGGTAATGCCGATGCAGGGGTAACCCCAGGCGGTATGCAGCAGGTCGCCGCGGCTTACAGCCTGGCCGCGGTGGTCAAACAGCACTTGCAGCAGGGCAAACTCCTGCGGGGTCAGGAAAATATCCTCCCCGTGGCGCGTAACGGCGCGTGCCTGCCAGTCAATATTCAAATCCTTGTAATGCGTTGCGGTATAAGTGCTGTGCATTCCCATACGATAACCTCCTTTGGCGGAAAATTTCAACTTTCTATAATATATAAACGAGGCATGTAACCAAGATGTTACAACTGTAAATGTAAAAGATTTATGTCTTTGAACAATGTTTTCAACTTTTCCACAGTGGAAACGGTAGGAAAATCTGTGAAAAACGTTGAAAACTCAGAGTTGCAAAATTGCGCAGGAATAGATGACGAAATATCGTGCGATTATTTTGCAGAGATAGTGGAAAACTGACCGTAAACAGGAGAAATTATCCGCAAAAAATGTGGTCAATGTTGAAAACTGCCCTGTGGCAGGGCGGGAAATGGGGAACTTTTGCGGGAAATATTGTGCGCGGGAGGGAGACATGGGACGGTTGACGGGAAAACAAAGGGGGAGGGCGGGGAGTCACCCTCAAGGGGACGCCAAAATATACGGCAGGCTACCAACCAAAATTTGTTATGGCATTCACCACGAAGCTTTCGGAACGGTCAAGACCGTTCCCTACAGAGCGTTTTATAGTGGGCAGCCAACAATAAAACAACCGGTAGGGCGGGGTCACCTGACCCCGCCGGAACTTTGCCTGGTTGCAAGTGAAAGCTGGCGCAAGGAACAAGAAAAGAAAAAAGCATGTGCCCCATCCCTCAAAGATGTAAGCACATGCCTTTTTCTATTTCTAAGGCAATACCGCATAATTCTAAGTGCCGATACGGCGAGCGAGGTGCGGCAGATGCTAAGCCAAAAGCGCAGATAATACTGGATGTCTTATCGAGCATTTTGGCAACGCAGATGCCGTGCCGCAGCCGCCGAAGCGGTGCTTAAGCCGTAAGGCGGGAATTATGCGGTATTGCCCTATAATTCTATTCTATCGTCATTAAAGTTTTTCGCCAGGACTTTTTTCAAAAAGGCCGCCAATCTCCCGTAAATAAAACCTCACATCTTCGGGAAGATAATGCGGATGGTGGTGCCGGTGCCGACGGTGGATTCCAGATCAATGCGCGCACCGTGCAGAACAGCGATATGCTTGACAATGGCGAGCCCCAGGCCTGTTCCGCCGGTCGCCTTGGAGCGGGATTTGTCCACTCGGTAAAAGCGCTCAAACACGCGGCTCTGGCTGTCCTGTGGGATGCCGATGCCATTGTCCTCCACGCAGAAATACGGGCAGCCGTCCGCATTGGTGCCGCAGCTCAGCTCCACATGGCCACCCGGCCGGTTGTAGCGGATGGCATTGTCGCACAGGTTGGTTACAAGCTCGGTCAACAGGTCGTGGCTGCCGCGCACCGTAACGGGCTGTACTTTGTATTGCAGCGTAATGTAGGCTTTGCGGGCGTTCACCGTCATGTTGGTGGCAACATCCTTGACCAGCACGCCAAGGTCCACCGGTACAAAATCGGCGGTGGGGCTGTTTTCCTGCTGCTTGCTCATGCCGTCCAGTTCTGAAAGCTGCAAAATATCCGATACCAGCGTGATCATGCGCTGGGCTTCCTTGTGGATACGGTGGCCAAAGGTGGGAATGTCCTCCTGTTTTGCCATGCCGTTTTCAATCAGCTCTGCATAGCCGGAAATGCTTGTCAGCGGGGTTTTCAGCTCGTGGCTGACATTAGCGGTAAACTCCCGGCGGATGGTCTCATTGTCCTCCCGCAGCTTGCGGTCAGACTGTACCGTGTGCGCCAGCGGGATCAGCTCCTCATACGGCACATTGGCCTCGATGCAGTCCAGGTGCTCCGCCATTCGGGTGATGGGCTGCACCAGATGCTTGGTAATGACCTGCGCCAGCACCAGCGCCAGAATGATGATAAGGATGCACCCGGCCACCAGAACGGGCAGCACGCGGTTGTAGCTGCTCCACATGTTGCTGGTTTCGTCCGCCAGCCGCAAAACGCTTCCGTCCGTCAGGCGCACGGCATAATAATGGGTGTCGTACCCAAGGGTTGCACTGCGGCGCACGCTGGCACCAGTGCCCTCTGCCATAGCCTGCTGGATCTCTGGGCGGTTGGCATGGTTGGGCAAGGTGCTGGGATCAGCAGTGGCAGAATCGTACAAAACGGTGCCATCCTGGGCCACAAGGGTCAGACGCAGGCCGTCTGCATACTGGGCCAGCTGCTCTGGCTGTGGGTCGGCAGAATGCTCATACCCCACCGCAATAGCTTCCACCGTGCGGGAAAGGTCGGTGTCAAACTGCTCGGCAAAAGCGTGCTGGAACAGCAGCGCTGCCCCCACCACGCTGAGCAGGAGGGACAAAATACCCACAGCCATCAAAGTGGTGCGCAACAGGTGAGCCATGCTGCGCGGCGCAGTGATGTGGGCGGTTTCGGCGGTATCAGGCATCTTCCCCGGCCTCCGTGCCCTTGGCGGACAGTTTGTACCCCACCTTGCGCACGGTGCAGATGGCGTCCCCGGCGTGGCCCAGCTTTTGGCGCAGGGTCCGCACGTGCATGTCAATGGTGCGGCTTTCCAACAGGTCGTCGGTATCCCACACGGCTTTCATGATGCGCTCGCGGGCCAGAACTTCTTCGGGATGCTCCAAAAAGAAATGCAGCAGCGAATACTCCTTAAAGGTCAGCTCCACCGGCTCACTGTCCACCGTAACGGTGCGGGCAACGTCATCCAGCGTGATGTCTCCAAACCGCAGGGTGGTGGTGCTGGCTGGTGCGGTGCTGGCGCGGCGCAGCACCGCCTTGACGCGGCTGATGAACTCCATAATGCCGAACGGCTTGCAGAGGTAATCGTCTGCACCGTGGTCCAGCCCTTTTACCACATCAATCTCGCTGGTTTTGGCCGTGACCATGATGACTGGTACGGTGCGGGTCGCGGCGGTCTCCCGCAGGCGGCCCAAAATCTGGTAGCCGTCCTCATCGGGCAGCATAACGTCCAGAATCACCAGGTCGGGCACGGTCTCCCGCACGGCAGCCCAGAAGGAAGCCCCGTCCTCAAACCCGCGGACGGTGTACTGGTTGGTTTGCAGAGCATACTGCTCCAGCTCACGGATGGATGCGTCATCTTCAACAATATAGATCATAAGATCCTCCAAACAAACAGGCCGAAACCTGCGATATGCCACAGGTCCCGGCCCATTTTACAGGGGAAAGCCCTGCAATAATTATTTTTTCTGCTCCGGTGCAGCGGCAGTTCCGCTGGGGCCAGGCTCAAAGGTATAGCGGCCGCGGTAGCGCTCATAGCGCTTTTCAAAACTGGGGCTTTCACCGTTTTTGATGTGGTTCAGGTATTCATGGGTATCAAAGCGGTCCTCCGATACTTCAATCATGGCAACGGCAATGTTGGAGCAGTGGTCCGCAATGCGCTCATAGTTGGTCAGCAGATCATCCAGCACAAAACCGTACTCAATGGTGCAGGCGCCGGCCTGCAGGCGGGCAATATGGCGGGTTTTGACTTCGCGCACCAGGCCGTCCACAACCTGCTCCAGCGGCTCGATCTTGCCGGCAGCGTAACAGTCGTTCTTCTGGAACGCATCCACGGTGCGGTTCACGATATCCTGAACGGCGGCCTCCAGAACGGAAAGATCGTCGATCGCTTCGTGGCTGAAGTGGATGGATTTTTCCTGAATTTCCTGCCCGGCCTTGAGCAGGTTGACCGAGTGGTCAGAGATGCGCTCCAGGTCATTGATGGTGTGCAGCAGGGTGTTGATGGTGCGGTTGTCCTCGCGGGAAAGTGCTTTGGCACTCAGCTTGACCAGATAGGTACCCAGAACGTCCTCGTAATGGTCCACAGCGTCTTCCTTGCGGTTCACCTCGTCGGCAATGGCTTCATCCCACTTGTGGGTCAGGGACATGGCCTGCAGCAAGGAGGTGCGGCAGATCTCGGCCATATCGCCGCCGGTCAGCATAGCGCGGCCAACGGCAACGGACGGGGTGGAAAGCAGGCGTTCGTCCAGCAGGGAATGCTGCTCGCCCGCCTGATCTTTGCTGTCCGGCACGGTCAGGATGGCCAGCTTTTCCAGCACGCGGTTGAACGGCAGCAGGATGGCGGTGGTCACAATGTTGAATATCGTGTGCACAATGGCAATGCCAAAGGTGTTGGCCGTCTCATTGTAGAACGAGAAATCCAGCAGCGCGTGCAGCCCGTAAAAGCCGCACAGGAACACCAGCGTGCCGATGAGGTTAAAGTACAGATGAACAAACGCAGTGCGCTTAGCATTTTTGTTGGCACCGGCAGAGGAGATCAGCGCGGTAACGGTGGTGCCGATGTTCTGGCCCATGATGATGGGAACCGCCGCCGCATAGGTGACGGCACCGGTGGAGGTGAGGGCCTGCAAAATACCCACCGAAGCGGAGGAAGACTGTAGCACAGCCGTCAGCACGGCACCGGCCAGCACGCCCAGAACCGGGTTTTTGAAGCTCAGAAACAGGTCCATGAACCAGGGCTCATCGGCCAGAGGACTCATGGCGGTGGACATGGTGTTCATGCCGGCCATCAGGACGGAAAAGCCCACCATGATCTTGCCCACGCCGCTGCGGCGGTCCTTATCCTTGCCCAGCATATAAAGGAAGATGCCGATAAAGCCAAGGATGGGGGCCCACGCGTTGGGGTTCAGCATCTGGATGGCGAAGGAATCACCCTCCAGGCCTGAAAGCGAGAGCAGCCAGCCGGTAACGGTGGTACCGATGTTGGCGCCCATGATGACGCCGATGGCCTGGTGCAGCTCCATCAGGCCGGAGTTGACAAAGCCGACCGCCATAACGGTGGTGGCACCGCTGGACTGGATCACTGCAGTGATGACCATGCCCAGCAGCAGCCCGCGCACCGGGCTGGCCGTCATTTTGGAAAGGATGCCTTGCAGTTTGCTGCCAGCGGTCTGCTCAAGGGCTTTGCCCATGAGGTCCATGCCGTAAAGGAACATGGCAATACCGCCCATCAGCGTGAACACATTAAAAATGCTCATACAGGGGGTTACACTTCCATTTCTCTTTTGTTATGTTTTCATTGTTGGGTGCAGCCGCACCCGGAGCAAAACCGAATCAAATCGTTTTGCACATGCCCACAATGGCACTATACCGTTACCTATTATAATAGAAAACAGGGCTTTATGAACACCAAAAGCCAGTAAAAGAATTGTAAAGACCGTGTAAAATGTCGAACCAACGCAAGAAAACTGCTAAAATTGGCACATTGTAAAAATTTAGCGTATTGATTTTGGGCAACTTTACACAAACTTTGCAAAAGGGAACCTTCCATTACCAAAGCTTTACCCGGATTGTACTGCACTATGGTCGATACTGGGGAAACAGCGCGGTACAATAAATACGCACTCAGGAAGAACGAATAGGAAAACACGAACCCCTGAGCGAATGTGTGAGATAGAATAACAGATACAATTAAGGGAGAAGAAAGTTTATGTTAAAGCGTAATGTTTCCGTTGCAGTTGCTGCTGCCCTGGCTCTCAGCCTGGCCGCCTGTGGTTCCAGCCCGGCATCCTCCGCTGCTTCCAGCGAAGCAGTTTCCAGCGAGGCCGTCTCCAGTGAGGCTGCTTCCAGTGAAGCCACTGCTGCACCGGCTGCCGGCGATTTCGATGTCGATCAGGACATCACCGTGATTTCCCGTGAGGATGGCTCCGGCACCCGCGGCGCTTTCATCGAGCTGACCGGTGTGGAAGCCAAGAACGATGCAGGCGAAAAGGTTGACAACACCACCGAGGCGGCTGCCATCCAGAGCTCCACCAACGGCGTTCTGACCGCTGTTTCCAACGATGAGACCGCAATCGGCTACATCAGCCTGGGTTCTCTGAACAATGATGTCAAGGCTGTCACCGTGGAAGGCGTTGCCCCCAGCGCTGACACCGTGAAGGATGGTACTTACACCCTGGCTCGTCCGTTCAACATCGTTACGAACGGCGAAGCTGCCGACCCCGTTGCCGTGGACTTCATTGCTTACTGCATGAGCACCGACGGTCAGGCCCTGGCCACCGAGGAAGGTTACATCGGCGATGTTGGCGCTGATTACACCAGCACCCAACCCGCAGGCAAGATCGTGGTTGGCGGTTCCTCCTCTGTTTCCCCGCTGATGGAAAAACTGATCGAAGCGTATAAGACCGTGAACCCCAACGCAACCCTGGAACTCCAGACCACCGACTCCACCACCGGCGTTTCCGGCGCACTGGATGGCACCTACACCATCGGTATGGCCAGCCGTGAGCTGAAAGATTCTGAGGTTGAGGGTGGCGCAAAGGCGACTGTCTTGGCAAAGGATGGCATTGCTGTTATCGTCAGCAACGACAACCCCACTGATAACCTGACCGTTGACCAGATCAAAGGCATCTACACCGGCGAGCTGACCACCTGGGCAGACGTTCAGTAATCCCCCTTTTTAAAAAAGACGGCTGTTGCGGCGGCAAAAGGCGGCAACGGCCGTTTTTTGAAAGCCATCGGTATATAGTTCCTGAGCAAAGACAGGAGAGTATGGGAAAATGAAAACAACAACTTCGCACCTGAAAGAGATCGTCATGCAGGGTGTATTTACCGCCTGCGCGTGCATCTCCATTCTGGCCGTGGCGCTGATCTGCATCTTCTTATTTGCAAACGGCCTGCCCACCATTTTTGAGATCGGCTCCCTCAAGTTCCTGCTTGGCACCACCTGGAAACCCGGCAACAACCTGTACGGCATCCTGCCCATGATCCTGGGGAGCATCTATGTCACCGCAGGCGCGATCATTGTGGGGGTGCCCATTGGGCTGCTGACGGCCATCTATATGTCCCGCTTTGCATCGCCCCGTATCAACAAGGTGCTGTTGCCGACGGTACAGCTGCTGGCCGGTATCCCCTCGGTCGTGTACGGCTTCTTCGGCATGATCGTTATGGTCCCGGCGGTGCAGGCTATGGTCAAATCGGACTTTTTCAAAACTGTGCTGCACGTGAAAAGCGGCAAGGGCATGAGCCTGTTTACCGCCAGCCTGCTGCTGGGTATCATGATTTTGCCCACCATCATCACGGTCAGCAAAACCAGCCTGGACGCTGTGCCCCAAAGCTATTACGAGGGCAGCCTGGCTCTGGGTGCTACCCATGAGCGCAGCGTGTTTTGCGCGGTGCTGCCCGCCGCCAAAAGCGGCGTAATGTCCGCTGTAATCCTGGGTGTTGGCCGCGCCATCGGCGAAACGATGGCCGTTGTGATGGTTGCCGGCAACCAGACCTGGATGCCCAAGGGCTTGTTCCAGGGGCTGCGCACGATGACCTCCAACATCGTCATCGAGATGGGTTACGCTGCAGACCTGCACCGCGAAGCGCTGATCGCAACCGGCGTTGTGTTGTTCGTTTTCATTCTGCTGATCAATCTCTGCTTTAGTTTGGTAAAGGGGGGCGAAAAGAATGGCTGATTTTGCTGCAACCGCCGGTAAAACCGATGATATGACCCACGCAAATGCGAAAATCGTTCCCCCCGCCCGCCACGAAAACCGCATGGCGGCCCGCGCGTATGCCCTTGTCATGCGCTGGCTGGTGCGGCTGGCGGCCCTGATTACCGTGGCGATCCTTGTGTTCCTGATCGGCTATATCCTGGTCAACGGTATTCCCAACCTCAAGCCGTCCCTGTTTGAGTGGACCTATAATTCCGACAACGTATCCCTGATGCCCGCGCTTATCAATACCATTCTGATGACGGCGTTCTCGCTGGCCATTGCCACACCGCTGGGCATTTTTGCTGCGGTCTGGCTGGTGGAATACGCCAAACGCGGCAGCAAGCTGGTCAAGGTGGTGCGCATCACCACCGAAACGCTGCAGGGCATCCCCTCCATCGTATACGGTCTGTTCGGTATGCTGTTCTTTGTCATGCAGCTCAAATGGGGCTACAGCCTGATCGCCGGTGCCTTCACGCTGGCCATCATGGTGCTGCCGGTCATCATGCGCACCACCGAGGAAGCGCTACTTGCAGTGCCGGATTCTTACCGCGAGGGCAGCTTTGGCCTGGGGGCCGGCAAGCTGCGCACCGTATTCACCATTGTGCTGCCCAGCGCCATGCCGGGCATCCTATCCGGCGTGATTTTGGCAACGGGCCGCATTGTAGGCGAAACCGCGGCCCTGATCTACACGGCCAGCACCGTTGCCGCCGTGCCCGCCAGCGTGTTCAGCTCCACCCGTACCCTTGCCACCCATATGTATCTGCTTTCCAACGAGGGCCTGCATATCAATGAAACCTACGGCACTGCTGTGGTGCTGTTGATCCTGGTGCTGCTCATCAACAGCCTGTCCAGCTTTATTGCCGGCCGCCTTGCCAAAAAGTAATGCCGAAAGGAACTGCATGATGAATAAATTCGAAGTTAAAAACATGGACCTGTATTACGGCAGCTTCCATGCACTGAAAAATATCAATATTGCCATCCCCGAAAAAGAGATCACGGCGTTCATCGGTCCTTCCGGCTGCGGCAAGTCTACTTTCCTGAAGAGCCTGAACCGCATGAACGACCTGGTGGAAGGCTGCCGCATTTCCGGCGATATCCTGCTGGACGGTGTGGATATCTATAAGGATAAGATGGATGTCAATGTGCTGCGCAAGCGGGTTGGCATGGTGTTCCAGAAGCCCAACCCCTTCCCGATGAGCATTTACGATAATATTGCCTACGGTCCCCGCACCCACGGTGTGCGCAGTAAGGCGCAGCTGGATGAAATTGTGGAAAAAAGCCTGCGCGGCGCTGCCATCTGGGACGAAGTGAAGGACCGCCTGAACAAAAGCGCACTGGGCATGTCCGGCGGCCAGCAGCAGCGTTTGTGCATTGCCCGCGCCCTGGCGGTGGAGCCGGAAGTTCTGCTGATGGACGAACCGACCTCCGCCCTGGACCCCATCTCCACCTCCAAGGTGGAAGAGCTGGCTCTGGAATTAAAGGACCGCTATACCATCGTAATCGTGACCCATAACATGCAGCAGGCCGCCCGTATTTCAGATAAGACGGCGTTCTTCCTGCTGGGTGAGCTGGTGGAAATGGGCGATACGGAACGCCTGTTCTCCACCCCTGTGGACAAGCGCACGGAAGATTATATTTCCGGCCGTTTTGGTTGATCGGAGGAGCAATACCATGCCTAGTGTGCGTAAATCTTATGATGAAGAACTTTTGCAGCTGGATACCTTGCTGGCCCGCATGGGTCACGAAGCCGGTGCCGCCATTGAAAGCGCACTGACTGCCCTGCGCAATGATGATATTGAACTGGCCCGCAGCGTGGTTGCGCGGGACAGCCAGATCGACGCAAGCGAACACGAGATCGAACACCGCTGCCTGCAGCTGCTGCTGCGCCAGCAGCCGGTGGCTTCGGATCTGCGCAAGGTCAGTACAGCCCTGAAAATGGTAACGGATGTGGAGCGCATCGGCGACCAGGCCAGCGATATTGCGGAGCTGGTGCTGCACCTGCACGCCAAATCCACCGATGCCGTGGGCGTGCTGGAAGATATCCTGAAAATGGGCGATGATGTGCTGAAGATGGTCAAACGCTCCATTGCCGCCTATGTGCAGGTGGACCTTGCCGCCGCCGCGGAAGTGATCGCCCATGATGATGTCATCGACGCCGCGTTCAGGCGCATCGGCAGCGAAATTGCCCAGTACATTGCCGCCCACCCCACCGAAGCAGAGACCGCGCTGGATCTGTTTATGGTGACCAAATATATGGAACGCCTTGGTGACCACGCCGTGAACGTGGCCGAATGGGTCGAATTCTTAAAGACCGGCGTTCACAAATCCCGCAAGATCGTGTGATCTTGCCCGGCGGCGTGTGAGGCCGCTTCAAGGTGAACCTGAAGCCAACTGCTTGGATTTTGGGCAATACCGCATAAGGTATTGCCTTGAATTTTCAGGTACACCCAATAACATTGCCATTCTCTTTTTTATGTTTTCCTATACCGCACCAAAGGGCCAGCACTGCACGCTGGCCCTTTGGTGTTTTTATGTGTAGACTGCTGGGAATGAAACCTGGCAGAAAAGTGGAAGAAGCAATGCAGAGTGTACATGTATTGAAAAATTCTATTTTATAACCCAAAAGCCCAAAGCGGCACGGTTCACTTAACCGGCAGCTTTGGGCTTTTGCTGTTTTATCAGAGAAAAAATTACGCGCTTACATCTTCAAACTGGCTGTTGTACAAATCGGCATAGAACCCGCCAGCGGCCAACAGGTCGTCGTGGGTGCCCTGCTCCACAATGTCACCATCCCGCATGACTAAAATCAGGTCGGCGTCCTTGATGGTGGAAAGCCGGTGGGCAATCACAAAGCTGGTGCGGCCGCGCATCAGGTTGTCCATGGCGGTCTGGATGCGCTGTTCGGTGCGGGTGTCCACACTGCTGGTGGCTTCGTCCAAAATCAAAATTTTGTTGTCCGCCAGAATGGCGCGGGCAATCGTCAGCAGCTGTTTCTGGCCCTGGCTCACGTTGGAAGCATCCTCGTTCAACTCCATCTGGTAGCCGCCGGGCAGCGTGCGGATAAAGTGGTCGGCACAGGCGGCCTTGGCGGCGGCGATGACTTCCTCATCGGTGGCATCCAGGCGGCCATAGCGGATGTTTTCCATAATGGTGCCCTGGAACAGCCAGGTGTCCTGCAATACCATGCCAAAGCCTTCGCGCAGGGCGCTGCGGTCAAAATCCTTTACGTTGTGGCCGTCCAGCGTAATGGCGCCGGAGTTGACATCGTAAAAGCGCATCAGCAGCTTGACCATGGTGGTTTTGCCTGCGCCGGTGGGGCCGACAATGGCAACTTTCTGGCCGGGTTTTACATCGCAGCTGAAATCCCGGATAACAGTCTTTTCCGGCGTGTAGCCAAACTTGACATGGTCAAAGGTGACCTGGCCGTCAATGCAGGCGGGGTCTGCCCGGCGGGCGGGGTCAGCGTTCTGTTCTTCTTCCGGCTCACCCAAAAATTCAAACACGCGCTCCGAAGCCGCCGCCATACTTTGCAGCATGTTGCTGACCTGGGCCAGCTGCTGGATGGGCTGGGTGAAGTTGCGCACATACTGGATGAACGCCTGGATGTCACCAATGGTGATGATGCCGCGCGCGGCAAAAATGCTGCCGGAAACGGCCACTGCTACATAGCCCAGGTTGCCCACAAAGGTCATGATGGGCTGCATCAGGCCGGAAAGAAACTGGCTTTTCCAGGCGGATTCAAACAGGCGGTTGTTGGCTTCGTCAAAATCATTCAGAACGGCATCTTCGCGGTTGAACGCTTTGACCACATTGTGGCCGGAATATACTTCCTCCACCTGGCCGTTCACGGAGCCCAGAACTTTTTGCTGGGCGCGGAAATATTTCTGGCTGAACCTGACCACCAACAGCACCAGCGCCATCGAAACCGGCAGGATCAAAATGGCAATCAGCGTCATCGTGGGGCTGATGGTCAGCATCATGATGAGCACGCCGATCATGGTGGTAATGCTGGTGATCAGCTGGGTAATGCTCTGGTTCAGGCTCTGGCCCAGGGTGTCCACATCGTTGGTAATGCGGGAAAGTACCTCGCCCACGGTGCGCTTTTCAAAATAGGCAAGGGGCAGGCGGTTGATCTTTTCGCTGATCTGGCGGCGGAAGTCATAACACATCTTCTGCGAAAGCCCGCTCATGATCCAGCTCTGGCAGAAACTGAACGCAGCGGAAACCAGATACATGACCAGCAGGATCAGCAGGATTTTGCCGATATAGCCAAAGTCAATGCTGCCGGTGCCCCGCAGCTTGGCCACCCAGCCAGTGGCCAGGGCAGTGGTGGCTTTGGCCAGCACCTTGGGGCCTGCAATATTAAAAATCGTGGAAAGAACGGCAAAAACAATCACGGCAATCAGGCGGAACTTGTAGTGCCCCAGCTCTGCCAGCAGGCTGTGCATGGTGCCCTTAAAGTCTTTTGCCTTTTGGGTCGTCATTCGTCCGGGATGCGGCATCAGGCTTCCCCTCCTTTCAGGTCCAGCTCTTTGTTGCTCAGCTGGCTGCGGGCAATTTCCTGGTAAGCCGGGCAGCTTTCCATCAGCTGGGCGTGGGTGCCCTTGCCCACAATGCGGCCATCTTCCAGAACCAAAATCTGGTTGGCGTGCAGCACGGTGGAAATGCGCTGTGCCACAATAATCACGGTGGCGTCGCCGGTTTCGGCTTTCAGCGCGCGGCGCAGGGCAACATCAGTCTTGTAGTCCAGCGCGGAGAAGCTGTCATCAAACAGGTAGATCTTCGGGTGTTTGGCAATGGCGCGGGCGATGGAAAGCCGCTGCTTCTGCCCGCCGGAAACGTTGGTGCCGCCCTGGGCAATGGGGCTTTCGTACCCCTCCGGCTTGGCGGAGATGAACTCTTCCGCCTGGGCAATGCGGGCGGCGGTGCGCACATCGGCATCGGTGATATTCTCGCCGCCGAATTTCAGGTTGGAATCAATCGTGCCGCTGAACAGTACGCCCTTTTGCGGCACATAACCCAAAAGGCCGCGCAGGGTGCTCTGTGGCATCTGGCGCACATCCACGCCGTCTACCGTCACGCTGCCGCCGGTCACATCATAAAAACGGGTGATCAAATGCAGCAAACTGGTTTTGCCGCAGCCGGTGGAGCCGATAATGGCCGTGGTCTGGCCGGGTTTGGCGACAAAATCAATATCGTGCAGGGCGTCCTCGCTGGAGCCGGGGTAGGTAAAGTTGACATGATGGAATGCGACTTCGCCGTTCCAGTGGTGCTGATTGAGGTCAGCGGGGATGGCTTCCGGCACGGGGTCATGGATGGCCGGCTCGGTGGTCAGCACTTCGTCAATGCGGTCCGCGGCAACGCCGGCACGGGGCAGCATCACGGCAACCATCGTCAGCATCAGGAAGGACATCACGATCTGCATCGTGTAGGTGATAAAGGCGATCATGCTGCCCACCTGCATGGTGCCGGCATCAATCTGTTTGCCGCCGAACCAGACGATCAGCAGGCTGGTGCCGTTCATGATGAGGGTCATAAAGGGCATCATGGCAACCATGGCATGGTTGGTGAACAGCTGGGTGCTCATCAGGTCTTTGTTGGCCTTGTCGAAGCGCTCCTCCTCAAACTTTTCACGGCTGAAGGCACGCACCGGCATGATGCCGGTCAGAATCTCGCGGCTGACGAGGTTCAACCGGTCCACCAGCTTCTGCATGATCTTGAACTTGGGCATGGCCACGCTCATCAGGAAGAGGATGAGCAGCAGCAGCAAAGCCACGTCCAGCACCACGATCCAGGACAGGCCCGAAGAGCTGCCGATGACGTGCAGCACACCGCCGATGCCCAGAATGGGCGCATAGGCCACCATGCGCAGCAGCATGACGCAGACGAACTGCACCTGCTGGATGTCGTTGGTGGTGCGGGTGATGAGAGATGCGGTGGAAAAATTCTCGATCTCTGCATTGGAGAACCCGATGACGCTGGCAAAGGTCTCCCGGCGCAGGTCGCGGCCAATGGCGGCGGACACACGAGAGGCGAGGAAGCCCACCGCAATGGACACAGCCACCATCAGCAAAGTCAGGCCCAGCATCTGGCCGCCTACGCGGTAAAGGTAGCGCATCTGCACATCGTGGGCAATGCCCTGTGCCTCGTATTCCAGCTGCACCAGCAGCATGGACTGGCTTTTGAGGTTCTCCATCAGGGTATCATCCAGACTGGCAAAAGCACCGGCCAGCTGCTGTTGGACAGCTTCGCGGGTGAAGCCGGGCATCTGGCTCATAGCGGCAAACTGGGCGCATACGGTGTCCAGATCTTCGGCAGTGGGGGTGACGGTCTCGCTATCCGTGGTGGTGCTCTCAGAGGATGCCGCCTGCATGTCAGCAAGGCCGGTCATGCCCATGGTGTCCTGCCCGGCGGGGGCGCTCGCTGCCTGCGCGGCGGCCATATACATCACGATGTCCGGCGTGGTGACGGCATCCTCCAGCGCGGTGCGCTCGTCATCGGTCAGGTCGGTGCGCAGCTTCAGCACGCCGTCGTCCTGAAGATAATACCCGTAGGCGTTCTGGAGCGCATCGGCATCCTCTTCGCTCATCAAAAGCGTGAGGGCGTCCAGCGTGCTCTGGCGTATCGTTTCCGGCAGGGGGCTTTCAATGCCGCCCTGCTGGATGCCGGTGTCCACGATCCTGCTGGTGTAGTCCGGCAGCGAAAGATCGCAGTACGCCTGCACGAACAGCAGCGCGAACACCACAAGACAGACGGCCCAGTGCCGGGCCAGCTGCTTGAAAATTTTCGTCATAGTTCGGTTCTCCCTTCGTTGTTTTTTGCTTCACGGGAAGCGTTTTCCGCAAGAATGGCATCCATCAGTGCGCCGCGCAAAGTATTCATCTGCTGCACCTGCTCCGGTGTCAGCCGGGCCATCACGCAGGCAAAATAATCGCTGAGTGCATCCTCACACCGGGCACAGGCGGCGTAGCCCTCCGGCGTGATGCGCACCAGCGTTTTGCGCCGGTCAGCCGGGTCTGCTTCGCGCAGAACAAGGCCGTCCTGTTCCAGCTGGCGCAGGCTGCGGCTGATGGCTGGCAGCGGCTGGTGTGCCTCCCGGGCAAAATCGGAAACATACACCGCTCCGTCCTGCCCGCGGGTACTGATCGTGTGAGCCAGACCCTCCAGCATGGGAAAGTGGCACTTGGGACAGCCCCGCAGAGCCGCCTTCATGCCGGCCCGGGACGCCTTGCTCAGCCGTCCGAAAAAATGGCACAGGCCGTGAAAGCTCGCCGCGGCTTCGGTCTCGTTCAACATTTTATCCCTCCTCATTGCAAAATGCTTAACAGCTGTTAACTATTAACGCCTGACAATAATATTCCTCCGGCACCCAGAATGCAAGGGCAGTTTAGGATAATTTTAAAAAAGTTCACAAAAAGGGGAGAACGGCAGAAAGCCTGAACCGCCCGGCAGCTGCATAAATAGAATAAGAAACGTTTCTGCGGGAGGGGCGGCGGCAGTGGAACAGAACCTGACAAGAATTTTTACACTTTTTGGCGGCTTGGCACTGTTTTTATACGGCATGGATGCGCTCAGCCACAGTCTGGAAACAGCGGCAGGCAGCCGCCTGAAAAGCCTGCTGGCCGCTGTGACCGGCAGCCCGGTGCGGGGCGTGCTGGCGGGGGCTGCGGTCACGGCGGTGCTGCAAAGCAGCTCGGCAGTCACGGTGATGGTGCTGGGCTTTGTAAGTGCGGGCCTGCTGACCCTGCGGCAGGCGGTCCCGGTGATCTTTGGCTGCAACATCGGAACCACCGTTACCGCACAGCTGCTGGCTTTCCGGCTGGAAGATATGCGCGGCCTTGTGCTGCTGGCCGGGCTGCTGCTCTGCTTTGCCTGTGCGGGGCGGAAGGCCCGGGCCATTGGCCGGGCGGTGTTCGCCTTTGGCCTGCTGTTCGAGGGCATTGCCGATATGGGCACTGCTATGGAACCGCTGGCGCAAAGCCCGGTGTTCGTGCACTGGCTGGGTCGGGTGCGGCAGCACCCATGGCTGGGGCTGCTGGCGGGGCTTGGCATGACCCTGACAGTGCAGAGCAGCTCGGCTACCATTGCCCTGCTGCAGAACTTTGCAGCCCGCCCCGGGCTGGACGGCAGCAGTCTGTTGGGTCTTGCGGGTGCGCTGCCGGTGCTGCTGGGCGATAACATCGGCACCACCATCACGGCAGTGCTGGCATCCTTGAGCGCAAGCCGGGACGCAAAGCGGGTGGCTGCGGCCCATGCAGTGTTCAATCTGACCGGCGCGGCGGTATTCTGCGCCGGTCTGCCGTTGTATGTGCGGCTGACGGCTGCACTTTCGCCCAAAGGGCCGGAGCCTGCCGTGATCGCCCGGCAGATCGCGAATGCGCACACCTTGTTCAATGTGGTGTGCACGCTGGTGTGGCTGCCGCTGACCCCGCTGATGGTGCGGTTTGTGTGCCGCCTTGTGCCGGACCGGGCAGTGCGGTAAGTTTTTACTGGACAAACATACCAATTGCGCATATACTGAAAGGGATGAAACCTACCGCGGAACAAAAAGGAAACATTGTTATGCGACAGAAAATCGGAAGAGTGTGTATGGTGCTGGGCGCGCTGCTGATCCTTGCGGCAGCAGCCCTGCTGGCCTATAACAAGTGGGATGCATCCCGTGCAGACAAGGCCTCGCAGGAGGTGCTGGGCGAGCTGGAGCAGACCCTGAACGCTGCCATTGAGGAAAAGGCAAAATCGGATACCGTGGCGCTGCAGCCGGAGCTGGACCCCACGCAGGAAATGACCGTGACCGAACTGAACGGCTGGGATTACATCGGCTATCTGTCCATTCCGTCCATCGGGCTGGAACTGCCGGTGATGAGCCAGTGGAGCTATGCGGGCCTGAAAATCGCACCGGGCCGTTACTCAGGTTCCACCTATGCGGATAACATGGTGGTCTGCGCCCACAACTATGCAAAGCATTTCAGCCCCATCAAGTGGCTGACCGAGGGCGCGCAGGTCTATTTTACGGATATGGACGGTATGCGCTGGACCTACGAGGTTTCCTATGTGGAAAACCTGCAGCCCACGCAAATTGAAGAAATGACCGAAAAGACGGAGGAGTCCGATGAATGGGATCTGACCCTCTTTACCTGCACCACCGGCGGCAGCGCCCGGTGCGCTGTGCGGTGCGTGCGGACGAGTTACCCGGCGCTCACAACGGAGACCGCAGAATAAGATGCAAAAAATCCCCTGTGCACTGGCACAGGGGATTTTTCATATCCGGTATTCAGTGGGCGGTGCCCATCTTCACAGGGGATTACTTGCTCTGAATGTACTCGTCAATGGCCTTTGCAGCAGCCTTGCCTGCGCCCATGGCCTTGATGACGGTGGCTGCGCCGGTCACGGCATCGCCGCCGGCGTACACACCATCGCGGCTGGTTTTGCCGTCGTCGCCGTCGGTAACGATGCAGCCGTGCTTGTTGGCTTCCAGACCCGGGGTGGTGGAGCGGATCAGCGGGTTGGGGCTGGTGCCCAGACTCATAATGACCGTGTCCACATCCAGCTCGAACTCGCTGCCCTTCTTCTCGATGGGGCGGCGGCGGCCGGAAGCATCGGGCTCGCCCAGCTCCATCTCCACGCACCGCAGGCCCGTCACCCAGCCTTTTTCGTCGCCGAGGACCTCGGTGGGGTTGGTCAGCATGCGGAAGCGGATGCCCTCCTCCTTGGCGTGGTGAACCTCCTCGACGCGCGCCGGAAGCTCTTTTTCCGAACGGCGGTAGACGATCGTGGCCTCTGCACCCAGCCGTTTGGCCGTGCGCACGGCGTCCATCGCCACGTTGCCGCCGCCCACGACCACGACCTCGTCAGCGACATCGCAGGCATTGCCCACTACATCGGCCTCAATAGTCTCACGCAAGAACGAGAGCGCTCCGCTCACCCCTTGTGCGTCTTCGCCTTCAACACCGAGCGGTCGGCTCCCTTGCGCACCGATAGCCAGATAGAACGCCTTGAATCCTTCATCGCGCAAGCTCTCGAGCG
>OKSV01000789.1_pt1 | contig 16929 bp, 12 predicted proteins | sample 1601261 | NCBI WGS metagenome assembly OKSV01 (sample SAMEA3879560, study PRJEB24766) | human gut metagenome | biome: human-associated habitat; feature: feces | place: USA | collected 1985/1987
ATGAGCGCGGCGCGCGCGTGCTGTGCGTTCCGGCCCCGCTCTTTATGGGCGCCATGCCGGGCAGCCTGGTGGGCGCTGCCGATTTTGAGCACGATATGCTGACGGGCCTGACGGGCGTTGCCGAGCGCATCCAAGAGCTCGATATGATCTGCATCGTGCCCTCTGCGGTTTCGTTTGAGGGCCAGCCCCTGCTTGACTACATGATGCTCAAAGACGGTCGCGTGGTGCCCGCGCGCGCAAGTATTGCCCTGCAGCGTGGCGAGAACAACGACGCGCGTTGGGCGCCTCCGGTGTTTGACGTGGACGGCGTGCGCATCGCTGTGGTGTTTGACCTGGATCGCGAGCTCGAGATGCTGCCGACCGGCGTCGACCTCATTGCCTATTTCCAGTTTAATGCGTTTGACATGACCGACCGCGAGACCGCCGCCGTCGCCGCCGTGCGCAGCGGTGCCTACCGCAAGATCGCCTCCAAGCGCAGCGTGTGGTTTGCCTGCATGGCGCCGGTCGGCGCCTATGACGAGTCGGTGTATACCGGCGGGTCGTTTGTGCTCGACGATTGCGGTCGCGTGGTGGCCCAGGCGCCGTGTTTTGAGGAGAGCCTGCTGGTTCAGGAGATTCAGCGCGGCGTGATGCTCGATGCCCTGGAGGACCATGAGCTGCCCCAGTTTCGCTCCGAGGAGTGGCTGTGGCAGGCGCTGGTGCTTGCCGTGCGCGACAATGCCCGCGCCCGCGGTGCGTCGCGTGCCGTGGTGGCGCTCGAGGGCGATTTGCCGTCGTCCCTGTTGGCAGCGCTTGCCGTCGATGCCTTGGGTCCTCGTAACGTAATTGGCTTAGTGCTGGGGCGCAACCGCATCTTTACGCCGGCGCAGGAGGAGGCCGAGGCCGCCCGCTGTTCTGCTGTTCGCTCAATCGCTGAGCGCCTGTACATTCGCACCGTCGAGCGCGATGCGCCGGATGCGGAGCGTGTGCTCGACCGCGACGTGTCGGCGGGCGATGCCGAGCGCCTGCGTTCGCGCGCGCTGGGCCTGATGCTCGAGGATACGGCGCTCGAGCTGGGCGCCATGGCGTTGAGCCCGCTTTCCAAGACTGAGTATGCACTGGCGGCGCCCGCACTGTCCGGCGGCTACCAGGGCGACTTTGCGCCCTTTGGCGACGTGTATCTGTCGACGCTCGAGTTTGTGGCACGCGTGCGCAACCGCGCCTCGGCCGTGGTACCCCAAGAGCTCGTGACGCTCAACGCGGTGGAGGATTGCATGGATCGCGTGCTGGCGCAGGCGCTCTCGACGCTCGACGGTCCGGTCGATATGCTCGACCGCGCGGCGCAGCTGCTTGGCGGGCTTGAGCCGGGTGAGGTCGATGGTGCGCTTGAGTCGCACGTGGACCGCAACCGTCCCTTTGACGACATCCCGATGGCCGCCGCCAAGCCCGAGGCCTGCTCGCTGCTGCTGATGCTCGTGCGCCAGGGCGAGGCTGCCCGTCGCATGCTACCGACGGCGCCGATCGTTTCGGCCCGTTCGTTTGCCGAGCGCGCCTGGCCGTACATGCTTGCGTGGTCCGATCTTGGCCTTAGCGGTAAAGAGCGCATGACGGTTGATTCGCTGGCGCGCGCCGAGGTGCGTCGCTTTGCCGACGACGATACGAGTGACCGTATGCGCGGCGAGATGATGGGCCTGCTGGGCGAGCTGTTGGGTATTTCACCCGAGCAGATGGAAGAGCTGCGCTCCGAGGACGGTCAGCGTCGTCTGCATGAGGGCATGAAAAAGTTCGAGGGCGAGGTTCAGGACGCCATCGATAAGATGATGGGCGGCCAGGGCGGACCGCAGGGTGGGCCCCAGGGTGGTCCGATGCCGCATCCGCCGGTAGATCCGAGGCAGTTCCCATTCTTCTCGCAGAACTAAAAAGGTTACGCGGTTTTACCAAACCGCGTAACGAGTCGACGCTGCGCGCCCGCCAGAGCGGCAATCTGCCTTTCAATCGTCGGGCATGACCACCAGGTCAATGCCCTCCTCTTTCAAGGCACCTTGCTCGCTCTGGCGGGCGCTCGCTTGCGTATGCTCAACCTACAATTCGATCTCGGCTGACTTATAGGGCTAGCGTTGTGTTATTCTAGAACAGACGTTCGTGAATGATGCGCGGGGCCTTGCCTTGTGCTGTACTGGTGACGAGGGGAGGTCGGCTTGGTTATCTTGGGTATCGACCCCGGTTTGGCCCATACGGGCTGGGGGATTATCGAGGAGCGACATGGCGAGGTCCGCTGCCGTGCCTACGGTTGTATCGAGACCAGCGCGGGCAGCCCGCTTGCGGTGCGCCTGTCGCATATCGCCCGTGACCTCAAGGGCGTCGTCGAACGCTACCGTCCCGATACCGCGGCTATCGAGAGCATCTACTTTGGCGCTAATGTCCGCTCGGCCATCCCAACGGCGCATGCCCGCGGTGCTGCACTCGTGGCGCTTTCGGAGTGCGCGCTCGAGATTGGCGAATACACGCCCATGCAGATCAAGCAGGCTGTTGTGGGCACCGGCGCCGCGGACAAACGGCAGGTCGCGTATATGGTTCGTACGCTCACGCAGCTCGATCACGATCCTCACCCAGACCATGCCGCCGATGCCCTGGCCTGCGCCATCTGTCACGTTAACCTAAGCCGCACCCGGGCGCTTACCGGCGGTGAGTTCTATCAACAGAGAGGAACCGGATACTGATGATCTCCCAGCTCCATGGAACGCTTATCGAGGCCACGATGAGCTCGGCCGTCGTCGATGTGTCGGGCGTGGGCTTTGAGCTCGGTATTTCGGGCAGCACTGCCGCCACGCTGCCTACGCCCGGCGGCGAGGTTCGACTTTATACCCGTATGCAGGTGCGCGAGGACGCCATGACGCTCTTTGGCTTTGCCTCCAAGGACGAGCGCACGATGTTCGATCGGCTCGTGTCCGTCTCGGGCGTCGGTCCGCGACTGGCGCTTGCCGTGCTTTCCACCTATACCGTGGGACAGCTGTATTCCCTGGTGATGGCCGAGGACGACAAGGGCATGGCCAAGGTGCCCGGTGTGGGCAAAAAGACCGCCCAGCGCCTTATCTTGGAACTCAAGAGTACCTTTGCCAAGGACAAGGGCTTTGTTCCGGTCGACGTAATCCCCGGTCAGGTTGCGATGCCGGTCCCCGCCGCCGCTCCTTCGGCGATCGATGACGCCCGCGCGGCGCTCCTTTCCATGGGCTTTAGCCCGCAGGAGACCGAGGTCGCCCTGAGCGGGTATGATGGGCAGGATATGCGTGTCGAGGACCTGCTCGGCGCGGCGCTTAAGCGACTCGGAATGGATGCGTGATGTGGGAAGCCGATGACTCTCAGGACCTGTGGGCGACGCCCGGCAGCTCGCCGGCGGCATCTATGGCGCACGGTGAGCGCATGGTGGGCTCGGAGCTGACGCCCGAAGACCTCGATGTCGACCGTACCCTGCGTCCCCAGCGCCTGGACGACTACTGCGGCCAGGAGCATATCAAGCAGAGCCTTCGCGTGCTGATCGAGGCGGCGCAGAGCCGTGGCGAGACGCTCGACCACGTGATTTTCTCGGGCCCTCCGGGCCTGGGCAAGACCACGCTGGCCACGGTTATCGCCAACGAGCTGGGCGCTCAGATCAAGACGACGAGCGGCCCCGCTATTGCGCGTACCGGTGACCTGGCGGCCATCCTGACTAACTTGCAGCCGGGTGACGTGCTGTTTATCGATGAGATCCACCGTCTGAACCGTTCGGTCGAGGAGGTCCTGTATCCCGCGATGGAGGACTTTGCGCTCGATATCGTTATCGGTAAGGGTCCGGCCGCACGTTCGATTCGCCTGGATATTCCCAAGTTTACGCTGGTGGCGGCAACGACCCGCTCGGGTATGCTCACGGGCCCGCTACGCGACCGCTTTGGCATTTCGTATCGCCTGGACTACTACACGGTCGAGGAGCTCGCCCAGATTGTGACGCGTTCGGCGACCATCCTGGGCGTGACGATCGACCATCCCAGCGCGCTCGAGATCGGCTCGCGCTCGCGCGGTACGCCGCGCTTGGCCAACCGTCTGCTCAAGCGCGTGCGCGACTATGCGCAGGTGCGCGGCAACGGTCCTATTGAGCTTGATATTTGCCGTCAGGCACTCGAGTTCTTCGAGATTGATGAGCTTGGTCTGGACTGGATGGATATTCGCATCTTGGAGATGCTTGCCAAGACGTTCTCCGGCCGTGCCGTGGGCCTGACGACCCTTGCCAGCGCGGTGGGTGAGGACCCGGGTACGCTCGAGGATGTCTATGAGCCCTATCTGCTGCAGTGCGGCTTGATGATTCGTACGCCCCAGGGCCGTCAGGCAACGCTTCGCACCTTTGAACATTTGGGCATCGAGCCAGCCGTTTAGAGACGGGTTTGTTTTGGCTGGTCTGTAGGCTATCGCTGAGCATTGGATAAACATATCGCCATTCATCGGTTACGGGTGTTTTACTATTGCGCGCCCGTGCTATGCTGAATTGGTCTTTTTCTCATTCGGTAACGAAAGGACCGCCCATGCCTACTGACATCGAAATCGCACGTTCCGTCACGCCGCTGCCCATTACCGAGGTGGCTAAGAACGCCGGCGTCGACGTAAAGCACCTGATTCCGTACGGCTTCGACAAGGCTAAGGTCGACTATTCACTGCTCAACGAGCCGACCAATCATCAGGCCAAGCTCGTCCTCGTGACCGCCATCAACCCCACGCCCGCTGGCGAGGGCAAGACCACCACGACCATCGGTCTGGCCGATGGCCTGCGTCGTCGCGGTGTCAAGAGCGCCGTGGCCCTGCGCGAGCCTTCGCTCGGTCCCGTCTTTGGCGTCAAGGGCGGTGCCGCCGGCGGCGGTTGGGCCCAGGTCATCCCCATGGAAGACATCAACCTGCACTTTACCGGCGACTTCCACGCTATCGGTGCCGCCAATAACCTGCTGGCCGCCATGCTCGACAACCATATTCAGCAAGGCAACCAGCTCGGTATCGACGTTAAGCGCATCACCTGGAAGCGCGTTGTCGACATGAACGACCGCCAGCTGCGCCACGTTATCGACGGCATTGGTGGCAAGGCTCAGGGCGTGCCGCGCGAGGACGGCTTCGATATCACCGTTGCCTCCGAGGTCATGGCAATCCTGTGCCTGTCCACGAGTATCAACGATCTTAAGGAGCGCCTGGGCGAGATCGTCGTCGGCTACAGCTTTGCCGGCGAGCCCGTCCGCGCCCGCGACCTCAAGGCTCAGGGCGCCATGGCTGCATTGCTTAAGGATGCGCTCAAGCCCAACCTGGTGCAGACGCTCGAGGGTACGCCCGCGTTTGTCCACGGCGGCCCCTTCGCCAACATCGCCCACGGCTGCAATTCCATCATGGCCACGCGTATGGCTATGCGCTTTGGCGATGTCGCCATTACCGAGGCAGGCTTTGGCGCCGATCTGGGTGCCGAGAAGTTCCTCGACATCAAGTGCCGCATGACGGGCGTTCGCCCCAGCGCCGTCGTGATTGTCGCGACCGCCCGTGCGCTTAAGTACAACGGCGGTGTTGCCAAGGCCGACCTCAACGAGGAGAACCTCGAGGCCCTCAAGGCCGGCATGCCCAACCTGCTGCGTCACGTCGACAACATCCAGAACGTTTATGGTCTGCCCTGCGTGGTCGCCATCAACCGCTTCCCGACGGACACCGAGGCAGAGCTTGCGCTCATCGAGTCCGAGTGCCAGAAGCTCGGCGTTAACGTTAAGCTTTCCGAGGTCTGGGCCAAGGGCGGCGAGGGCGCGCTCGATTTGGCTGACGAGGTCATGCGTCTGATCGAGCAGCCGAGCGAGCTCAAGTTTGCCTACGAAGACGGCGCCGATGTTGCCGATGCCCTCGAGGCCGTCGCCACCAAGGTTTACCGCGCCGATGGTGTCGACTTTACGCCGGCTGCCAAGCGCCAGCTCGCCGAGCTGCGCGAGAACGGCTTTGGCAACCTGCCGGTGTGCGTCGCCAAGACGCAGTACAGCTTTAGCGACAACGCCAAGGCCCTGGGCGCTCCCGAGGGCTTCCGCATCACCGTGCGTGAGCTCAAGGTTTCCGCCGGCGCCCACTTTGTGGTCGCGCTGACTGGCAGCGTTCTGACCATGCCGGGCCTGCCCAAGGTCCCCGCGGCCGAGAATATCGACGTCGATAACGACGGCAACATCACCGGCCTGTTCTAAGACTGCTGCCTATAGTCGCTTACCCGCCCCGTCGTGCCTACCAGGCTCGGCGGGGCTTTTTGATCCTTAGGCCCGCGCATGTCTTGTAGATACCGGCGGGCTTTGCCCATCATAGGCTTTTGCGCGGGTAGAATGCATGGATAACTTGATGCTTACGGGCGACGGAAAGGAATCGTTGCATGGACCAGGATAAGACGACCGTAATGGGTGGCTACGGCTCCCCGCGGACGGGCAACGGCGCCGATGAGACCCGCGTCGTGCCGAATCCCGGCTACGCTACCCCCGATGCGACGCAGGCGTCTGCCGAACCCACACGGGTTATGGGCTACGGCGATACACCACGGGATCCGTTTGATTATGTACCGCAGGACCCGTACGGCAATGCGGCGCCGGACCCGTATGGCAATGCGGCGACGGATGCTTATAACAACCTGCCGCAAAATCCCATTCCACAGGCTCAGCAGACGACGTATATGCCGCGCACGGCACAGGCCCAGCCTCGATATGAGTCGCGCGATCCGTATGCGCGCCAACCTTATCGCGACTATCCCAAATCGATTCCGCAGTATGGTGAGGACGAGGAAGAGGCGCCGTCGCGTTCGTCGAGTGTGATCAAGAAAATCCTGATTGTGCTGGCGATCTCCTTTGCCCTCTCGATTGTGTTCGCCATTGTGTCGGGCATGCTCAACAAGCGGGGGAGTTCAACGGCCGATACCACTGCCGGGCAAACCGAGTCCGCCTCGTCTAGCACCGTCGATCTGAGCGATATCCCGGGGCAGTACTGGTCCAACGCCAAGAAGCTCCTCAAGTCGCGCGGTGCCGATCTTTCGAATGCCGTGGTCCTGACTGATGATGGCTCAACGCCCGTCGTCGATGCCAACTGGGTCGTCACATCTGCCTACTATAACGACAACGGTAACCTTGAAATTCAACTCACGCACAAGAACAGCTCGGGCAACTCGTCCGACGGCCAAAGCGGCACCGACAGCTCGAGCTCCAACATGCTGGAGGACCTGAGCAACAAGGCGCAGGAATTGGGAGACAAGGCGCAAGAGCTGGGCGATACGACACAAAACCTGGGCGATACCGCGCAGAACTTGGGAGACATGGCGACGGATGCCTGGAACGCCCTACAAAACGGCATTTCGGGCGCACAGGGAAACTAGCGGTCGAGCGGCTAGAGCCTTAGCAGTGCAAACAAAAACGGGACGCAGGATCGCGTGACCGGGCGCATAGGCGCGTTGGTCGGCAGTCCTGCGTCCCGTTTTGCTGTCGGTTACAGTTGCTCTGCCGGACGGTCGGGCGAGCTAAAGCCCGAGTCAAACGTGACGACGCATGACGCATCGGGCCGGCGCTCGTGCACGATGCGCGTGACGAGCTCAAGCAGCTCCTCGTCGGATATGTCAAAGCCGTCGGGACGCACCAGGTCAAACGAAACGAACCCGTCGTGTTCGTGAAGGTCGTGGATGGAAAGCGTGGGGTCGATCTGCGCTACGCCGCGCTTGACCCAGCCGCGCAGGTCGTCACCGGTGGTGGCTATGGGGTCACAGTGCAGCGTGATACCGATGCCCATCTGGCGTTTGATGTCGTGTTCGATGGTGTCCAGAATCTCGTGGTGCTCAAAGGCATCGCCCTCGCCGGGCATTTCCACGTGTGCGCTGGCAAACTGGCGGCCGGGGCCGTAGTCGTGCACCATGAGGTCGTGCGTGCCCAGGACCTGGGGGTATGACATGATCCTGTCGCGAATCGCTTGAACGAGCTTGGGGTCGGGCGCTTGCCCCAGCAACGGGCTGATGGCGTCGCGCACCAGGCCCATGCCGCTGATGCAAATGAAGATGCCCACGCCCAGGCCCGCCCAGCCATCGAGATCAAAGCCTGTCGTTTGCGAAATAAGCGCTGCCACCAAGACCGAGCCCGAGGCAATGACGTCGTTTTTGGAATCCTGCGCCGTGGCGATGAGCGTCTCCGAGTCGATGCGGTTGCCCAGCGTGCGGTTGAACGCCGCCATCCAGAACTTGACGAGCATGGATGTAGCCAGTGCCGCAAGGGAAACGAGTGTGTAAGCGGTGGGGGAGGGCTTGATGATCTTGGTAACGGACTCGAGCACCAGGTTGATGCCGACGGCGCAAACCAGGACGGCGACAAACAGACCGGCCAGGTACTCGTAGCGGCCGTGGCCGTAAGGGTGGCCCTCGTCTGCCGGGCGGCTGGCAAGGCGGAACCCGAGCAGACTCACGATGTTGCTCGAGGCATCGGAGAGGTTGTTGAAGGCGTCGGCGATGAGCGAGACGGAGCCGGCGAGCAGACCCGCGATGCCCTTGGCTAGGCACAGGGCAATGTTGAGGCCAATGCAAATGAGGCTTGCGGCAAAGCCCGCGTTGGTGCGGCAAGATGTATCGACCGGCTCGCCGTCGCTGCCGGGAACAAGCGTATGTACCAGCCGATTTACAAACAGCATGGCAATCGTCCTCACAATCATGGTTAAGGGGATAGTGTAGCTCGCATGGGCGCACCGTGTGCCGATGCTCAGAAAATGCAGCAATGGTCTGCTGGAGCTAACGAGCGGCCCTTCTTGTCCGACCTGGTGCTCCATTTTGGGCCACATGGGTATGGGCATGTACCTGCCTGCCCGACATACTTAATGTCGACAGCCCCTGCGCAAAGGAGGACGTATCCATGGACGAGATGTTTGCCATTAAATGCCAAAACTGCGGCGGCCCTATGTACTCACACCAGGCTAAACGCAGCTTTGAGTGCGCCTATTGCGGCACGGTCGTTCCGTGGCAGGCCGATGCGGGGGAGCCCAAGAGCGCCCTGGGCATTCGCCATACGCCGCTGACGGTTGTCGATGGACTGCTTAAGCTCACCCACGTGTCGCAGCTCGAGCGCCCGGAGGACCCGGACTGGTATTTCTTCAATGCGTACTGGCGCAACCAGTCGGTTCTGGAGCATCTGCTGTGGGAGGACCGCGGTACGGCTCAGGAGTTCCAAGAAGCTACGCACGTGAGCATTCCCTGCCCCTTCTGCGGTGCGTCCTTTGAGGGGTCGTCGACCCAGCGCGTGTTTGAGTGCCCGTCCTGCGGTAATAAGATCGGCGTTGCCGACCTGCTTAAACCCGGTACCTTTAGCAAGCGCCTGACCATGGGCGTTGGTGCGGAGTATGTACCCGAGCAGGGTATTCCCTGCGAAATCTCGCCGCAGCAGGCACGTGCCAACGCGCTGCAGCTGGTGCGCCAGTATCCCGATGCCTTTGCCGGTCACGACGTGGAAGACGCGATCCAAAACGACATGATGCTCTTCTACTTCCCCATGGCGCTCGCGGACCTGCGCATGATGGCGTCCTTCCCGGGCAAGGGGCTGAGCAAGGAGACCCTGGTATACTACGAGGTGCTCGACTGGGCGTATCCGCGGGCAAACTACCTGGACGTTCGCCTTATGGGCATTCTGGAGCCATGGGACTTTGCCAAGGTTGGGCCGTTTGACCCGGCCATGCAGGAAGGTGACTTCCGCGTTGTCTCCGTCGATGCATCTACCAAGGACCAGGTGGTCATTGATAAGCTGGCGCTCGACATTGCCGGCAACGATGCCGAGGCGGTGCTGGGGCTCAATAAAAAGAGCATCCGCGCCTGGGCACGTAAGGCCCGCAAGCATAAGGACGGCCTGGTGATGGTGCCGGTCTACTTTGTCGATCGTCCGGCGACGGACAGCCGCGATGGCGAGCAGGTGCGCATTGCCGTAAACGGCCAGACGGGTCGCGCGGCCGCGGTAGTGTTTAGCGACAAGCGTGAGACGCATGTGGTAGCGTCGCTCAATCCCAACGTGATGCTGTCGAACGAAAGCACCGTGCACGCCACGCCCATCGAGGTCAAATACGTTAAATCGCCCTTCCTATACCAGATCGTGCGCCGTGGAGGCGGTGAGCAACCGCGCCAGGTGGCAGCGGCGGCCGAGGGCTCCTATCGAGAAGAGAAGCCCAAGCGCAAAGGCCTGTTCAGCGCGATCTTTGGGAAGTAGGGGAGCGGTACGGGACAGTGCGCAGTAGTGCGAGCTGTCCGTCGTGGTAGATCTAAATAAACGGTGGGGCGGCTGCAAAAGAGCCGCCCCGCTGGGTAGAATCAGATTGTGCCGCGGAACCCGCTCCTCAGCTAGTCATACTTCGGAAGCGCGGGCAACGCAGGTATTATCGTCTAAAGGGCCGGCTGCAACCGGCCCTTTTCTATGGCCCCCTTCTCCACCCATCCCCTGGTTTGGAACAGTGTCGATCTAACGGGCAATCAAACCTCTAGCGCTCTTTGAATTGGGTAGTCATCTGCCCGAAGAAACTAAGTTCGGATGGCTCATAAAGGAGCAAGTCGCCGTCCGCGGTCTTGTAGACTCCGCAGGGAAGATAACGCCCGTCGGGGAGGACATAGAGGTCTCCTTCCTCCTTCAGCCCTGCTGGGAGTAGCGGAATCTCGTGCTCGTCCATTTGGAACTCATCTATGTGTGCAGTCTTCCTCTCCATGATGCCTCCTGCCTTATTTCTTGAATGGCGCCCTAAAACAAGCAGCTCTCAATCAGCTCCTTGCCGCGCAGGATGTCAATCCACTCTCGTGGGATGGCGTCGATACCGTACGCCGTGCCCGCGAGCGCGCCGGCGACGGCTGCGGTGGTGTCGGTGTCGTCGCCTAGGTTGACGGCGGCAAGCACGCAATCATCGTAGCTGTTAGTGTTGACGAAGCACCAGGTGGCTGCCTTAAGCGTGTCGCGCACGAAGCCACCTGACTTGATCTCCTGCTCAGGCATGCCTTTCAGATGGAGTGCCCACGAGGGGAGCGCGTCGTTCATCACATCCCTCATCAGCTCGACAAATATGATGCATGCGTCGGTCGACGTTCTGTGGGCGTGCGAAATTGCGGAGACCTCGCGGATCTCGTTGTTCGTCGCATCGGTGAACGCCAGGGGAGCGATACGCATGAGCGAGCCGTTGCCGTTGTCGCGCTCGCCGGAGCCTCCTTTGCCGGTGTGCAAGGCGCGGGCGGTCGTGCCGCCGTAATCGAAAACGCCGTCGATTGTATACTCGCCACGGGCAATCCAGCCGATGAACTTGTCGCGCATGTCCGCGGTGTCGATATGCCCGAGCTCCCTAATCGAGTCACAGGTAGCAAGCGTCATGGACGTGTCGTCGCTCCAGGTGCCGGCGGGCTGCCCATGCGTGCCGTAGCCGATCATGTCCGTGCATTTGAACGTGCCACGGGGCCTGAACTCGTAGGGAACGCCCAACGCGTCGCCGACGGCAAGTCCATAGATGCAGTCGCGCAGTGTCGTTTTCGGTCTGTCTGTCATGGAGCGCTCCTCTTATGTCGGGGGATATGAAACGCCGTCGGGGGCATCGGTCGCAACGTGCTGCTACCCTTGCGCTTCGCCATTAGACGCTTCATTGATGGCGCGGTACTCGGCACTCAGCTCGCGCGCCAGCTCTTCCTTGCTTGGAAGATACGGCAGGTATTTGGCGGCAAACACTTGGTCGTTGTCTTCGGGCAGCGTGTACTCGACGATCGAATCGCTTTTGTCCGCGCAGAGCACGATGCCTATGGGCGGATTGTCGCCTTCGTTCATGAGTTCGCGCGTGTAGTAGTTCACATACATTTGCATCTGGCCTAGGTCCTGATGCGTAAGGTCATCGGTCTTAAGGTCGATGAGCACGAAGCAGCGCATCAGATAGTTGTAAAACACAAGGTCAATATAGAAATGGCGTCCATCAAAGGTGATGCGCTTTTGGCGCGCCTCGAAAGCGAAACCACGGCCAAGCTCCAGCAGGAACTTCTGAAGATGCGTGATGAGCGCCTGCTCTAGATCGCTCTCGCGAAACGCAGTATCGTCCGAGAAACCTAAAAACTCCAGTACATATGGGTCGCGGATGATATCCTCGGGGCGACGAGCCGGGGCGCTCTTTTGGATTTCCTGGGTGACGGCCTCCTTGTCCTTGCTGGCAAGTAGGCGCTCGCGGAACATGGTATTGATCTGGCGTTCGAGCTGACGCGTGCTCCAACGAGAATCGGCGCATTCGTTCATGTACCAGGTGCGAGCGTCAGGGTCGGAAATGCGCATCAACCTGCGGTAATGAGTCCAGCTCAATTCGCTACGCAGTGCGTCGCGAATTGGAAACGCAAGAAAGAACTGACGCATATTGCGAAGGTTTGCGATGCCAAAGCCTCTTCCGAAATCCGCGGTAAGCCTTCTGGAGAGGCCTGCAATCAATGCCTCTCCATATGCTGCGCGCCCCTCTCCGCCCTGTTCATCAACAATACTCTTGCCGATCTCCCAATATGCCTCAACCATCGCAAAGTTAACGGCGGTATAGGCCTTGTCGCGAGCGGCGTTGAGAATCGAGGAGACCTGCTTGTAAAAACCTTCGGGCACGATTGCCGATTCTCCACGGTTTACTAGTTCACCCATCACTGTCGCCCCACTTTCCTCTTGTGGAATGCATCTTTAACGCATTTAGTTTAAAGCCTCGCGCGGACACGAATTGCTATGTTGTCTGGCACCTTCGCATGGGAGCCTTGCGGTGGTTAAAATGTGACCATAGAGGCAGTTTTAGCGAACCCCGCGGGAGTGACGCGTATGGACAACAACACGCTGCTGTTCCAGGACAAAGGTTCGGGTAGGTTTAAAGACGTCAAGATCTACCCTAACCGCATCGAGGTGCTCAAGAAGGGCACTTTTGGTGGCAAGCACACCGAGATTGTTTATCTTAAGGACATTACGGGGGTCAGCAGGATCAAGGGCCGCGACGTTTTCCTACGTAACAGGCTGTTGACTGCCTGTGTCTTTAGTCTGAGCAGCCGCTCCCAAGCTCAGGAGTTCGTGAATGCGCTGAACATGGTGATGTAGCCGATAACGGTGTTCGGGCTAAGGTAAAAATCGGGGCGCAGAACGGTATTCTGCGCCCCCCCCCAATTGAGTCGATGTGTCTAAAAGGCGGGCTTGCCTATTCGCTGTCGTCCCCAACGTTTTCGCGGTCATTGGCAAGCATCGCCGCGCCGGCGACCGTTGTCGCCACGGCGGCGGCAGCGAGCCCGGCGGCAACGCCAGAGCCGTCGCCCGTGTCGGCGAGTTTTCCGGTCGAGCCCTTGCTCTTGTTGCCGCCGCCGTTCTTGTCGGCGCCGTCTGCGTTGGAACCCGTGCCGCTACCGGTGCCGCCTGCACTGCCCGAGGCCGCTACGGTAAAGCTTGCGGCTCCATCGCTGGCGAGCGTGTAGCTCTGCGCCGCGTCGCCCAAGAGACCGTTCACGCGCACCCAGTACGTTCCCGCGGTAAATGCCTCGCCCTCGGCCATCGCCGTTCCCGGAGCGCCGTTCGCGTCGTGCACAAACTCGAGCTGGGCCGTGCAGGCATCGGTTTCGAGCTTGCCCTCGAGTGATGCCGCAATCTTGGCGCGCACGTCTTCGCCGGCCTTAAGGCCTTCGAGTCCCTCAAAATGGGGCGTCAGCGCGCGTGGATCGATATCGATGGGCACGGAGCCCCGCAGCTCCGTAACGGTCTCGTTGCCCAAGGCGTCGACATCCACATATTCGATGGCAAACGCATGGCCCGAAGCTGCCACGTTGAGTACGTTGCTGCTGTCGACGAGGCGGAAATGACCCTCGCCAACGGTCTTGCCGTCCTGGAATGAGGCATCGCTCAGCGAGTCGCCGTACGTCATGCGCATGCGGGTCGGGAGATAGTACGGGAGATAGTACGAAGCCGTCTGCTTGTGCTCCGTATCGTAATTGCGCTGGTAGATGCTCCGGGCCAGCGCCGCATCAACAAAGTCGGATGCGATGATGCCAATGTGCTTGAGGTAATCTGACTTTGTATCCTCGATGCCGCTGGGATTGATGTACGGGCTCTTATACAGATGCTCGTTGACTACTCGTGCCGAGGTAAAAGGATTGCCTCCGTGCGACAAGCCCGTGCAGCTGGTGTAGTTGATAGACCAGCAACGCTCCAGGACTTTCTCCTTGGCCCCGTTATCGTCCTCGACATCTACCTCGTTGCGCGTGCGCCCGGTCGTTTCCTTCAGCGCATTATCGACCCAGCTGAGCTTGTCGGTTCCCGTGAGTTTGTACTTGTCCTGGGCGTATACCTTGGTGCAATAGGGCTCTTTGTCGCCTGTTTCCCCCGCGGCTTCAAAGCCCCGCGCGTCTTGGACGAGGCACATGGAACTGCTGTCGGTGTGCGCTGCGATTTTGTTATCCCATTCGGTGAGGTCGAGTCCCCACGTGTGGCCGCTTACGCTGTCGCCGTCGAGTCCAAATCGACGTAGCAGGACGATCTTTCCGCGCACCTCGCCCAGTGTGGGAACGCGGCTCGACGTATAGAACAGTTTGGGGTTGTCGTCCAAAACCTTGGCGAAAGCCGTCGTAACACTTTCGTCGGTAGCCTCGTCGTTGCCTCGTGATACAAGCATGATGAGCGCTTCTGTCGGGTTTTCGTTCAAAAACGTTTTGAAGTAGCCTATGACATCGGAAAGATGCAAAAAGTACGCGTCTTTTTTGAGCAGGTAGTACATCCCATGGTCGATGCCAGGGTTGTTGCCCTTTCCGAGACGGATATCAAAATAGCGAATGCCTTCGAGCAGCTGCGTGGGAATGTAATCCTGCTGGCATTTTACTTGCGAGGATTGGGGCTCAGTGTCGTTGTCCACGCTGCAGGTGCCCGAATCGTGCGTGCCCGGGATGCTCAGCTCGTCGAGGAACTTGTTGTCCTCGACGTATTTCATCCAACATGGCCCATCGACGTAGCTGCTGTACGTGATCCAGTCGAGGCTGCTAACCGTGGCATCGTTCTTTTTCATATCGTAACCGATAAGTTCGAGCTCCCACGGAATGCTCTTACTCTTACTCTTATGGCAGATCTTATTGTTGTCCTGGTCTTCGCCGTTCGATTCTATTGCCAGGTACTTAATGTCTTTTTTCTCGGTTTCTTTCTCGACCGTGCGGTCTCGGATGATATAGGTTCCGTTTGATTGACGCTCGAACGCAAAAGAGCGACTGGGCTTGCCGTCATGCTCGCCACTCCATACGTGGATGACCTTTCCGTCTTTGTCCGAGTCGCCATCGACCGACCAAATGCTGTAGCCCGTCTTTTTATGCTCTTCGAAATTGAGCAAGGTGCGGATAGCATACCAGTTTGTATCGTCATTCTTGGTCGTTACGTTCTCAAGGATGAGCTTGCTGGACGTGCCGTCATTAAACAGATGGCAGACGTTGCCGATGACGTTGCCGTCTTCGTTGACGCTCGCGGTGCGAAAATAGCCCGCGGGGCGAAGGCGAATGACGAAATTGTCGAGGCTGACCGACGCTGTGGCAGCGTCGTCTGCAAATGCCGCTCGTGGGCAAATGCCCAATGCCGCGGTTTCGGGCAGGCTTGCAAGTGGCGACAACGCCGCGAGTCCAAGGCCCAACGTAAATGCTCGGCGGCTGATGGCGTGGTGTTCGGTCATAACTTCTCCATTCGTAGAGTGCGGTTATGCGATAGTTTTGGTCACTATACTGCTCAGATGTTTAAAGATGCTGGTTTAATTGTCTGCGCGGCGCAATAAATCGGCGGGCGGACGTGTTGGGGTGTTTGTCGTTTTCGTACTGTTGCTACATTTGGAGCGGTTCCGGCGTCCGGCATCCTCGCGTTCGTTGGCTACCGGCATAAGAAAGGGAGGGTCGGTTTACCGGCCCTCCCTGGGTACGAAGCGCTGGGGTACCGCCGCTTGTTAGCACTGCGCCCGTGTTTCCCGCTGCGCTCGCCAGTCGCTTAACGCTTGATCTCGATATCGTCGAGCTTGACGTCCATGGCCTCGGTCTTGGCCTTGGCGATGTCGTCGGCAAATTCCAGAGACTCCATCATGGTCTCGACGGCGTCCTTGTGTTCCTCGACGTTGTCGATGCGCACGTACGCGCTGCCGCCGTCAACGTCGGTGAAGTACTCGGTCGTCACGCCGCCCGAGTGCGTAAAGTAGGCGCTGCGCCAGGTCTTGCCGTTGTACTTAACGGGATCGCTCTCGGTCCATCCGGAGTTGGCCTTCCACTTTGCCTCGTAGTCAAACAGTTCATCGGCCTTCTTGTCAGGATCGAAGACGGGGATGAAGCGGTCGCTGGCATGCTCGCTCTCGGTGAACTTAAACTGGGCCCTGTCGGCGGTATCGCCTGCGACGTCCGTGATTTCGACGCCCTCGGGGACTTCGACCTTAAACCAAATGAAGTCGGTCCTCATATCCACGGCTGGCTTTTCCGCTCCACCGCCACCGCCGCTGCCGGTAGCGCCGCCGCTGCCACCGCAACCCACCAAGGCAACTGCGGCAAAGAGACTGATGCAGAGGGTGAGAATCGCAAAGGCCTTCTTTTTCATGGTCGTGTCCTCCTCGATCTGTAACCGTCCATGGATTACCTGCCTTTACTGTACGCGCGAGCGGCTCGTAAGGGTGGGCCATGTGTCCCATTCTGAGGGCCGGATTTGCGCCGGCAAGTGGCAATATGTCCGGGCGCAAAAGAGGGGAGGGCCGGCCGATCCGATCCTCCCCTGGCTGGGCGTCCGATCATTTAATGACTGCGCATGCGATGCTGCGTGCGATCCCCTAATGCTTGATCTCGATGCTCGAAATCTCGACTTCGCGTGCCTCGGCAACTGCCTTCGCCATGTCATCGGGAAACTCGATGGAGTTGAGGAGCGCCTCGGCTTCTTTCTTATGCAGATCGAAGTTCGAGATGAG
>OKSV01000796.1_pt1 | contig 16814 bp, 10 predicted proteins | sample 1601261 | NCBI WGS metagenome assembly OKSV01 (sample SAMEA3879560, study PRJEB24766) | human gut metagenome | biome: human-associated habitat; feature: feces | place: USA | collected 1985/1987
TTGCACTTGTTGAGGCACTTGTACTTGCTGATGTGCTTGCACTTGTTGAGGCACTGGTACTTGCTGATGTGCTCGCACTTGTTGAGGCACTTGTGCTTGCCGATGTACTTGCACTCGTTGAGGCACTTGTGCTTGCCGATGTACTTGCACTCGTTGAGGCACTTGTGCTTGCCGATGTACTTGCACTTGTTGAGGCACTCGTGCTTGCTGAGGTACTTGCACTAGTCGATGCACTTATACTTGCTGATGTGCTTGCACTTGTTGAGGCACTGGTACTTGCTGATGTGCTTGCGCTTGTTGATGCGCTTGTGCTTGCTGAGGTACTTGCACTTGTTGAGGCACTTGTGCTCGCTGAGGTACTTGCACTTGTTGATGCACTGATACTTGCCGAGGTGCTTGCACTTGTTGAGGCACTGGTACTTGCTGAGGTACTTGCACTTGTTGAGGCACTTGTACTTGCTGATGTGCTTGCACTTGTTGAGGCACTTGTACTTGCACTTGCCGATGTGCTTGCACTCTGTGATTCGTATGTACAGTTTTTACTACTTGTAGCATCACTGATTTTTTTATAGGTTTGTCCATAGGTCACATTACCTATTTTATATTGTTCTGCTTGCGTTTCCGTATTATTATTATATTTAGTTTTTCCCCATGGTATTGCACAAAACTTGCCATTCTTTACATGAGCACCATCTAAGTAATACTTCTCATTTCCAATTTGGATTTGAACAAACTTACTAAAATGTCTTTGCTGCAATCCATTATACTCAACAGGTTTGTTATCAACTAAAACTTCCTGCCATTCTCCATTATTATTAACAACTACATAATGACTGTTAATAAATACCTTATTTCCTGAATCCTTATTGTAATCAGTAAATGTTGTATTTTTCCAAGTTCCATCTTTATCTACATAGTATCCATCAAACTTAACAGTGACAGTCCCATTCTCGTTTTCAATTATAGCCTTAGCATCAATGGCGAGCTGTTTGATTTTTCCATCTTTAGCTTGATAATATACTACACCGCTGCCATCATTATTTTGAACTAATACTTTATCACGGTCCAGCTCATAAACTGTTTTCGACGAATCTTTAACATTTTCATTAATTACATCATCTAAAGATTTATATTTAGAATTTTCAACAAAACCATCTTTCGCACTGGCATATGTAACACCACTAAAAAACGATGCTACGCTTATATCATTACCAGCTGGTTCTTTAGCTGTGACATTGCCGTAATTTTCATTAATCGATTCACTTCCCTGCACAGCATCACTCTGCTTCGCACTATCACTGGTACTTTCACTCGTGCTCTGTGTTGTACTCTCGCTATACTCTGTCCTCTCACTCTCAGATAAAGAGCCTGCGTCAGCAAAAGAATTGGAATCTGCTGCCGATTCATCAATTGCAGCCATAACCATATCAGCACCCTGGATAGAACTGACTCCACCCATGGCAATTCCTGCTGCGGTTATACCTTTTAAAATACTGTCAACCTTCTTCTTATTCATATAGTCTCTCCTTATTCACATGAATCCGGATACTTGGATTATCTGTTTCCTAATCCTCTTTCATCCGGACATAACTATAGTTTTCCTCTTTAACACTATAAATATAAACTCCTAGGTGTATCTAAAACCGTATAAAAACATTTATATACCGCCAAATTATAGCCTTTCTCCACACATAATCAAGGTATCCAGCAATAATTTTCTGGTATATATTCCATTTATGAACAAATTTTGCAGTTTTTTGACATTTGCGTAGTATTGACTCAATTTATCTTCCGATTCTGATACAGCTATCCGATATACATCTTCAAAATCTGTCGCTGCTGCTCCTATTTCATTATCTGTCACATACTTTTCACAGCTCAACCCCTTTTTAACTATCACTGGGATTCCGGCAGCCATATAAAGTCCAAGTGCCTGCTCATCCGCATCCCAAATTAATCCAAAGCCTCCGTCTGATAACCTGAGTATAGATTCCGTGGCACGATACTCATCATATCGCACCACCTCTATATTTAAATTATCCAATGGATATTCATTTTGACTCGTTTCCGCCATGATATATAGTTTTTTATTTTTATGCTCATTTACGCAAATGTCTGTCACATAATCCTGTACAGCTTGAATCAGATAAGGTTTTTCTTCTAATCCATTTGCGATATAGTAATCCCGCAACGCAGCTGAGGCAAAAATAAACATATCAGCTCGGTTAAGCAGCGTGATTTCATCACTCAAAGAATACTCACTGTCATCTCTATCGGATGCTATTTCCTGTATAAACGCAACAATTTTTGTTCCATGATATCTTCTTAAATGCTCAAATAAAAATCCATCGTATCTGGGACTCTCACCGCTTGGATGCTGAAAAATCACTATATCCTCCGGACAAAGTGATGCAATTATGCCATCCATCCTAACATGAAGCTCATCATCACTATCATATGCATCAGGAAATTTAAATAAACTCATTTCTTTAAAACCAAGTGTTTCACCAGCGTTTTTCACTGCATTTTGACGGAGACCAATCAATCCGCCTATGTTATAAGTTTTTGTAATATGTACGCTCATAATCTCTTCCCTATTATTCCACTGTAGCAACTATCTGTGATTCATACACCTGATCATGGTCAAACACTATATCCTGATCATAGTTATGTTCTGCTGTATGCTTATTAGGCAACTTTACCTTTTCTACCACCCCAAGCTTGTACCATTCATATTCCGAATCAATATGTCCGATATCGATGAGCCAATATCCCTTCTTATACAGGTGATATGAGATAACTTTTGCAGTTGGTCCAAGCATTAGGAGTATAAGTTTATTTTTGCCATACTCCTCTATCTTACTCTCTATCCTGTCAATAGCCCTATAGGCATTTTTTGAAGGGCCTATAATGCGAACGAGTGACTTAGCATTGTCAAATAAATCATTTCCCACTCCAGATCTGGTTGTTTTTCCCTCAACAATAAGCACATCTCTATTGTCCCATAGTGATTTTAATCTGTCAAAATATCCTGTCACGGTCGATTTGTCTGCTAAATCTATATACGGTCTTGATACAAAGGTTGAACCATACCAGCCGGCAGTACAAACGTCTTTATATAATTGTCTGTATGCTTGCAAATGCCCCTTCCAGAAACTCTGACACGCTTCATTGTACCTGCCTTGATTCTCAAAAACATCAGGTAAGCAGGTCATAAAGTGTGTATCACTTTGACGTGCTATAATCTCTTTAAGCTCCGCTGCAAGTGTCTCATTATATTCCTGATAAGGGATAGAGTTGCCGGCGATGATGTCAAACTCTCCGTCTCCAAACCTCGCTATCGAGCATCTGTTTTCCAGTATCAGATTAAGTGTCTCAGAATTATTTTTCACACAAATATCAAAATCTGAAGTATATCTGTTTTCAACCGGTGTACAGGCATTTTCCAATACCTCAATTATTGCATCCTGAAGTGTTTTTCTGGTATATGCGCCATCTAATATCAGCTTTTGAATATTCTTTACATTACGATAAAGCTCTATATACTCTGCATCCGTAATACTCTGAACCAGTTTATCAGCTTCATCCAACGTATCGACTGCATATCCCAGACCGTTTCCTTCGACAAATTTCTCATGAACACAGCCTCTTTTTACTATAACCGGTATCCCTGCTGCCAGATTTGTACCGAGCTTGTACGGCTGATTCATCGAATAATATCTGTCAAAATATTCGTCATCACTCCAAACAAGCCCAAAGCCACCTTTGGAAAGCTCATGCATTAGCTTTTCCTGCTCAAAATACCCTCTCCAGCAAAAGCTGTCATCATTTTCTCTGTCCGGCTTATTTGCATCATATTGATAAATCGGTGTCTTGCCATGGTACTTTGCCAGAAACGGAAAACGATTATAGTTCCCGGCAAAGTGAAAGCATCTCGTTACAGCATGATCCACAAAACAAATGTCTGATGGCATATCCCAGATAGTCTGATAGATAACAGGCTTCTCATCAAGCCCATTTTCCTTCAGATAGCGATGCATCTTTTTTGACGGCAAAATAAGTAAATCCGCCTTATTGAGAGTTTTAATTTCCATATCAAGAATTGCCTGCTCAGAATCAAACATGAGCTTTTGTATATCCTGAACAAAAACTATCAACTTTGTATCCCGGTATGACTTTATCTTGTTTACAAAACTCTCATCATAATTCACCCCAATCCAGCTTGGATACTGGAAAATTACAATATCCCCATAATTAAGAGGCGCAATTATCCCATCAAGACGTTTGTCTATCTCCTTTGCATAGTCTGGCTTTAAATGATAAAAAGACAAACCCATTTCATGACAGCCAATACTCTGAGCCACCTTTAATACTCTTCTATGTGCCAGACTGGCAGTTCCTGCCATGTTGTTTAGTGTGGTAATGTGTGTTTTCATTAATACTCCTGTCTACAAGCCTGTTGTTTCATTGATGTTTTCCAACATTTTTCTCTCATACTCAAGCCAATAATCCTTAGGATGTTTTACCTTCATGTTACTTCATTTCTCTATAAAATTAAGTTTGACGGATTGAGGTCTAGTATATTTTTTATAAGCTGCATCCATTTTGATTCTATTACATGCTCCTTATATTCTTCGGCAATCATATAAGAATTTTCATGAAATTTCTTCAATCTGTCATCATCCTCAAATATTTTAACTATTGCTGCTGCAGTTCTTTCACAGAGCTTATCTTTATTTTGATAGTCTGTTTCAATATCAAAATCCACCAGATAGCCATTTTCATCCGGATGTATAAAAAGCCTGTTCCCATATCTTACATCCAGTCCAACCATGGCTAGTCCGTCTCCAACAGCCTCCATGAGTGAAAGTCCAAATGTTTCCCACAAAGAAAAGGATGCAAACAATTCATAGTGTGGATAAATCTTTTCAAGATTACATCGCCCTTTAAAGTGAATATAATCATCAGCACATGCATCTTTAACTATATTTTTTAAATATATAGTATACCCATCATCGCCACTTCCGTATATATCCAGATTGATTATTTGATTTAGTTCATGCGCTTTTATCACACTCTTAATAAGAATATCAATACCTTTTCTCGGACTAAGTCTTGAAGCAGATATTATGCTGCCTCGCCTGCGCTCACTTTTACTTTTTAGTTTACCTTCAGGTATAGCCCCGGGTGGAATAGCTGCAATATGTGGAACAAAGCAATCATACTCTTTTAAAAATGCTTCCAGACTTCTTTTATGTTCCTCCGTACCAACAACAAAATAATCAATTGCCTTTGAATATTTGAACCAATAATAATACTCATAGTTCATATATAATGAACTTTCATCCTCAAATATTTTGTAAAAATGATCTGAATGCAGCACAGCTACCAGCTTTGATTTGCCTTTATTTTCAAACAGAGGCTGAATATAATCTAAATATCCCGCTCTATCCATTATACATATATCATTCTCACAAAGATTAAGTGCCTTTACAAATCTTTCGACGAACTCTACATTGTCTATAATTTCACCATTTTTTAACAGATATTCAACCTTATCTTTATAGATGCATTGTTCATAAACCATCTGTCCCTGTTTGTTCCAAAAAATTCTTCTTTCCGGATTTAAGCCGTTGCTTGAATCATTATCCCAATTATACAATTCTGTATATGACAAGCTGTCTGTATAATAATTTACTAAATACTTTTTTCCGTTTTTAAAGAGACTTTCATTTATAACAAATCCATCTTCATCACATAATATTTCAACTATTTTGTCACCGGAATTATATAGACAAATCACCTTTCCATCCTCATCTATATAGTCATACTCATAGTTTTCTTTTTCATTTTCTAAAAGAGCTTCTTTTTTCACAGACAAACTCATATCTAATCTTCCGGTCATAAAAAGATGTGCAGACATAATCTGACCACGTTTTATTTTTTGCGAACCATACAGTTCCATATCCCTAATTGCCGGCAGCTCTGTAAAAATAAATTTAGCGTTTACATTGTTTTTTGCAAACAATCTTGCTCTAAATCCCTGAGCAACATCGACTCCGGAAAATTCAAATCCACTAAGTAATGTAAAATCAAATACTCTCATCTGTATCACCTATAACTACTTTTGCAGCTAATTGTTTTAATTGCATCTTCTGCCTATCTATATATTCATTGAATATCGTCTGACTGTTTATTATATTTTTTAGAGTTTCCTTCATCTTTACATAGTTGCTGCTATCAAAAATATTTTCCTTTGGATATAATTCTTTTGAATGTGCTGTATTATCAAACGCCAGTATTAGCATATTATTTATCAGCGCCTGGTTTACTGCATTGTATAGTTCTCTGTAATGATTGATATCCAAATAAACATCGCATCTTTCAAACATTTCTTTTCTCTTCTGTTCAGTAATGCACGGATATAACTCGACATTATTATTTATATCCAGTTTTGTTAATTTATCTGACATAATAGTGCTGGCAGCTATGTGAAATGTTATTTCCGGAAAGTCATTTATAAGCTGTTCAATATACTCAAGCTGATCCGATTCAGTAATAGTAAGTGCTTCCTTTTTTCCAAATTTTGATTCATTATTTTCAAAATATAAATATAGTCTGTCACATTTACAATCCGCGTTTTCTTTATACCAATTGACCTGCTGCTCCTCACTGCACAGTATTCGAAATGCTGTGTTAGTCTGATTTGCTTCTGCCAAATCTGAGTTTAATCTATTTTGTGGCAGGTAAGATATTTTAAAATTTCCATAATCCCCTGCAAATTTATTTAATATCTCATCACTTATCAACCATATATTTTCATCATATATTTCATTAGATTTAAGATAAGCTTCCAGATAATCAGCAAAGCCTCTATAGCTTCTCGGACTAATGCCTGTGCCCAACGTGGTATATGTCTTTGAGCCTGTCTGTTCTATTAACTTAATATCACCATTTCTATCATAAAATTTCCTGACTGTAACATTGCCACCGCTCACATTCTCTGAACAATACTTATATCCGTATTTATTGTAATAATCTATTCTATATACTGTATTATTTCTGTCAATCCACTCGACTCTGCTGACCATTCTTTTCTCTATCGGATTCTTAAAATAGATGTTTGCCTTTTTGGTTTTATTATCATATATAGCACCATTTACCCCATCAGCACGAACGCTCCAGTATTGAGGGATATCTGTGAATGCATAATACAGGTCTTTTTCCTTATGCACATCGTTTTTTTCGGATATGCCGCAAAACAAATCTATGGTTTCTATTGTTTTACAGTCTTTAACCCCCACATTTTCTACCAGTTCTAGTATATTTTTTTCAGTATTACCCAATTCATCAGTAATAAAAATCATAGGATAAACCCACCCTCTGTATAATGCAAAAACCTCTGTGTTATAAAATAATTCTCACCATTTTCTAATCCGGCATTTGCCAGTATTTCTAATCCATTGCCATCGTCCGCATCCGCAGAGACTATATAGACAGTATTGTCATCGCAGATAATCTCATTTTCCTTTAAATGCTCATGCCATTCACAGCTATCGAATTCTCTGTTTAATAGCCTCATTGCATTCCTTATAGAGCTGTTCTCTCCACCATAGAATACGAATCGTATATTGTTTTGAGCAACTTTTTTTAGCAGCTTCTCCAGCATACCTGTTCTATCCACAATTCTGCCCATAGAATTACACAATAAGCCATCCTCCATCTGTTCTCCCCATGGGGTTCTCAGTATTGTGAAATAGTAAGCTCTGTCAATTTCATTATTTGTATGCAGTATCAATAAAGTTGCAGCATAATGATATATTTTTTTCTCAACTTTCTCATTGTGCTTTCTTGCTTCAATAACAAAATAATTCCATTTTTCATCTATCAATAAGGTTTTCCCACTGAATATAGCATTTAACGCATCCTGGTCAGAAATATCCGCTTGGGAATTAGCATTCAGATAATCCATAACTTGTTGAAACAGGCTTCCATTTTTCCTGATATTGTCAAGATTCATGCAAAGAACACCCAAATTAAAATATCTGTCACGGCTTGTCTGCCCTGCTGCTACAGCATGTGGATTTTCCAAATTCCTTATTACCAAGCAATCCGGTACAGCCGCCAGGCAGTAGTCATCTATATCGAGGTTCCATAATTCTTCAATATCTGTATTTACAAATAAATCAGAGTCCAAATATATTATCTTTTTCAAATCCGGCATAATATCCGGTAGCATAATTCTGAACATTGCGCCAATTGTAAATCTATTCATTGAATCAGCTATTGCGCCAAAAATTTTCGGATTACAATGATGAAATTCTATGCTGTTTACACCATTATCAGCAATAAGACTCAGCTTATTTTTGTTTATTTCGTTCAATGTGTCATCATGTAATATATGAAAAACTATTGGTGCTTTTGTATTTTCAACAATTGATTGCATCATTGTTCCAGCCCAGACACTGTAATTTCCGTCCTTATCATGTATACCAAGACAGATATGTATTGCATTATCTAAAAAGCATACATTATTCATTTTTTTCGCAGTTACTCTCAGCCTTGACATTCTTTTCAATATCACATCATCTGAAAAAAACTTCACATATGGATTATTGAATATATCCGGTTCACTCTTTAAAAACTCTTCTTTGCAAATATCCAGTTCCCTATTCATAAAGGTTTCTATTCTACTATATGGTTCAATATATTGGTGCCATAACAAAAATGTCTGGATTTCACAATAACACTGCTCAATTACATTTTCCAGTTCTGCTTTTCTACTTTGAATAGCCTGCCTTATATGATCCATAATAATCTTAGCATCCCGAATCTTTGCATTGCTAATTTCAGAACGTATAATGCCCTCTGTGTTCTCAAAATAATAATATAATGTCGATTGCACCTTACAATATTTCTTTGCAAGTAACACACAAAGCATGGAAAAATGCGTATCCTCATAATATACATCTTCTATAAATCTTAGATTATGTTCTCTTATGAATTTGGTTGAGTATAGCTTTGCCCATGCTGTTACACTAGTAAATCCGGTCAGACCTATAATGAGATTTTTCCTATTATCAACATTATCTAAATCAAGCCTTTGAATTTCAAAATCATTTACTTCTAATACATTTGGCTTATCTGCTTTAAAACACGATACACCACACTGTGCCACATCATAATCGTCCTCTGTCATTCTGTCCTTTAGCACCCTGAGCATATCCGGATGCACATAATCATCCGCATCCACGAATGTGATATATTTGCCGGTACAGATATCCATTCCCAGGTTACGTGCACCGCCACACTTTCCCTTTTTCTGCATTTTAAGAGATATAACATTCTCCGGGTATTTTCTTTGTAAGGATTCTAATATAGACCATGTATTGTCTGTCGATAAATCATCTATAAGTATCAATTCAAGATTCTCAAAGCCATATGTCTGGCTGTAAATTGAATCGAAGCATCTCATAATGTATTTTTGTACATTGTAGCATGGAATAATTACTGATATCTTGTCTTTACCATTCATAACATTTTCTCCATAATATATAAAATAATCAAATTGAGTCTTACCCTAATTGTGTAACAGCACCTTGCGGCTTTTCCAACCTATTTGTACTATTCCCTTTACAACTCACAAACGATACTGTTCACATGATATTTTTCCGCTGCTTTCGGATTTTTCTTTGCGAACTGGCGGTTGATTCTCTTTTTGACTATCTCGCAGTCCTCACGCTTTATTCCGATGAGCATGATAAGAAACTGCACCTTGCCATACGAAGTATATATGTCACTGTAGCGGATTGATTCACCGACGCACTTCTTGAGCTGTCTTGAATACTTGTTTATCTTCGTCTCGCTCTGCACCTGTCTGCCTTCCTCGTCCTCGAGAGTACAGAGCATGAGATACACGGGTACCCTTGTGCGCTTCATGATACATATGGATGACTGGTATATGCCCCTGAATACCGGGTAGCCGCAAAAATATCCGCCTCTTTCTGTTTCCTCCTGCTCGCTCATGCCCTCCTGGATGTTTTCCAGTATCTCATGTGCATGATTCATCTGATTGCTGTATTTCTCAAGGATTTCCAAGAGTCTTGACGATGGATAAATACCGCACTCCCTGAGGTAATAGTCCACAACATCCGTGTAAAGCTCCTCCGCCTCATCATAGCGTCTGGTCTCTACCATCGCCTCCATGATGAGTTCCTCCCATTCATTGAACGGATCGACCTTCGCAGCATATACTCCCAGCTTCTCCAGTCCCTTGAATTGTTTTCTCTTTCGCAGTATGTATGCGGCTTCCTTTATGATTTTCTCAAACATGGTGTGATAGCGCCTGGCCTCCTGTGCTATCCACGTCTCACCCGTATATGCCGACAGAAATTCGCCCTTGTACAGATAGAGTGCCTTTACGTACAGCTCAAGCAGTTTGTCTTCTATTTCCTTTGTCTGCTCATCACACACTGTCTTTTCATGCTCAGTCTCCTGTGGTATCTGCTTTTCCAGTGCACAGGCCTCGTTATAGATTTTCTCAAACTCTGCTGCATCCTCTTCTATCTCTATGTCCGGCGTCCAGTAATATATGCCTCCCTCCAAATATATGAGGTTCTTTCCCGGCAGGCCGAGCTGTGTGAGCTTTTGCTTTGTCTTGTATACAATAACCCTTAGCGCCGTGTGAGGTGCATCTATGTCACGCTCACCGATTACTATTTCCTCGAGCTTATCCTTTGCTATTCCGCTGTCAGAATAGTGCATCATAGCCTGCATCAGGCGGTTGAACTGGCTCTCCTTATGCATTTTTTCCGCCACAAACGGTGCTCCGTTATAGTCCATTCTGAAATTTCCAAACATCTGTACCTTAATTGTGTGCGTCATAGGTGCCTCTCTTCCAAAGTCTAATAACCAACTGAGTACTAGGTACATCTTATCATTGTCCTCATGTATTCAGCAAGTTCTTTAACCTAAACTTATTAATTAATCTAATTAATATTATACATCAATTCCGCACATGCCAATAACCACGACAATTTACACGAGCAGCGTCAAAACTCGTACTTGACAAATCGTACAGCATGTGCTACATGCCCCGGAATATAAAAAGATCCTGCAAGAAAATCTCACAGGATCCGGTTATTTCCGATATATTAAATCAAATATTTAATCATATATTAAATTAGAAAATAGCATTTACAATTGTTGAACCAATGGCTGTTGCAAGGAATGCCAGTCCACACACGAGTGGAAGCTTATTGTCATCCTCTTCTATTGCCCTTACTCCAAAGAATATGCTTACATATCCTACTACACCCGCAAATGTATGCAGCCAGCTGCTCACATTGCCAAAGAACTGGAATGGGATTATGTCGATGATTGCTGCCACAAGTATAATCGGAAGGTATACTGCATCATACAGACATGCTGCTGAAAGTGTCTGTGCAAATGTCGCCTTTTTATTCTTCTGCACTGCGTTTAATACAACCAGAATGACTGCTGCCAGGATGAGTACTCTCACCACCTCTCCTACAATTCCTGAGAAGATTCCCTCAAAGAAGCTCGCCGGGTAAAATGAGAATCCAAAACCGCCTATGCTGCCAATTACGCTTGATAACAGATATACTACAGACAGCACTACCTCTACTATGGCAAATAAGCCAATAAATATAAAGCCTGATGCCATATTTGCATTCTTTACAAAGTCTGCTGCAGCCTGTGCCGGCTTCTTAACAAGACCCTTGTAGAATGTAATGATAGATGCCACATTCTTGTCATTCTGCAGCTGCTGTCCTGCTGCACTCACCTGCTGTGTGAAGTTATCAAACGCCTGCGACTGTGCGCTGCCCTGTGGCTGTCCATTGAACTGTCCCTGTGGCTGTCCATTGAACTGTCCCTGTGGCTGTCCGTTGAACTGTCCCTGTGCGTTGCCCTGCGGCTGTCCGTTAAACTGTGCCTGCTGTGCTGCATTATCTGCCTGTGCATTGTTGTCCTGTGTCTGATTTGGTGCCTGCGGCTGTGCCTGCTGACGACATGTGCATACCTCATCATCAGCTAACTGCCTGCCACAATTTGTACAGTATTTCATAACTGAAACCTCCTTAAAATAATTAATAAACTGCTGATAATTATATTAGCATTTCGGATATTTAATAGCAATATTTATTTGATATTTATTTCATATTATATTATGATTATTTATAATCATTCACATTCTACAGAGGAATAAACATGCCACAAACACTTAATATAGCTGTATGCGAGGACGAAGCTGCAGAGACCGTGCTGCTTTGTGATATTCTCAACCACAGCGATATCCAAAATACATACACTGTCTTTACAGATGCAGATTCTTTTCTTGCCTCATATGAGTACGGAAAGTATGACCTGCTGCTCATGGATATATACATGAAAGATTCCATGACCGGCATCGAGGCAGTCTCTATAATCCGCGAGACAGATGCCGATATCCCGGTTGCTTTCATCACGACAAGCACGGAGCATGCCTTGGAAAGCTACAGGCTGTCTGCCATCGGCTATATCGAAAAGCCGGTTTCTGCAGCTGAGCTAAGTAACATTCTTCACCTTGCCATGCTGAAGAAATCAGATGCCCCGTCTCTTTATGTGAAGAGAAACAAGAGTATGGAGAGGCTTGCCCTTTCTGATATCATGTACATAGAGCAGAGAGCCAGGCAGATTTTCATACATTTAAAAGAAAATGAGGAAATCAGCTGCTATGAGAAGCTTTCAGAGCTTTCAGATCAGCTGCCCGCTGAGCTATTTTTTCTGCCGCACAAAAGCTACGCGGTAAACCTGTCGTATGTCACACACATTGATACTTCACTCAAATGCTTCGTGATGGCCGATGACGCAAATATCCCTATCAAGAGAGAGCTCTCCGGCAAAGCCAAAAAGGCTCTGGAGAGATACTACTTTGATCACACCAGAGGGCTTAAATAAGGCACTTTCCTATTGATTTGATATGAGCTAGACTGTCAAAAGTAATACACTGCAAGGAGCCCGGATTATGAAAAAAATTAGCGCTATACGAAATATTCCCTATCTGACAATTATACTGCTTATACTGATTTGCATACTGCTTCTTTCCTCAAAAAACATGATTATGAGCCAGGCGAGCTATCCTGAAGCCACTATCGTAAGCTCTGCATATGCTGTGGTGGAGGGCTCGGATTCAGATAAAGAAGAAATCACATTTCCACATACCTTTAAGCACCTTTCGCCGCGCACACATGTCACCGTCACAACACATATCAATCTGAACAAGGATGATCCAATCTACATAAAAACTGTCTATTCCCCTGCGAAGGTCTATCTGGACGATGAACTCATATATGAGTTTGGCAGGACCGAAAACTATCCATCCTATATGAAGGATCCCGCAACCGAGGGGTACCTGATAGGCACTGACGGTCATTCAGGTGATACAGAGCTTCGCATAGAGTATCTGTCTCCTGTTACCAGAAGCTCGCTTACGGTATATTCTCCTATCTACGGAGCATACAAATCCTTATTTTTCACTCTGTTAAAGCTGAATAAATGGTCATTCTTTATAGCACTGCTTGAGCTTGCCGCAGGTGTTTTGTTTATATTTATCTCACTGATGCTTTTATACTACGATAAAGAGGTTTGCAAGATGATATTTCATTTTGGATTCTTCTCACTCATGACCGGCATGTGGTCTATCGGCGAGTGCAACTATACAGGTGTCATAGTCAAAAACCCTACACTGCTATATCTGTGTGCTTTTATAGGGCTTTTCTCGCAGATGATTCCGCTGCTGTATTTCTGCAGGCTTGCAGTTGGTTTTAAGAATGACAAGCCAATTATAGTTATCGCGAAGCTCCTCACCGTGCTTGACCTTGTTGCTTGTGTCTTACAGCTTAGCGGTACGGTTGCACTATCCCAGAGCATGTACGTGTTCCATGTCATTCTGCCTCTCATACTTTGCTTCCTGACTGCATACATCATCCTTGAGGCTGTTCGTAGCCAAAACAGCAGGGCAAAACGGCTGATGGTTCCGGTATTCATACTGGCACTTGCTTCATGTGCTGAGATAATCAATTATCATTTAAAATTTGTGGCCTCATTGTCATTACTGTACCAGATTGGAACTCTGCTTTTCATTATAATCATGGGAATTATAATGGGGCTTAATATAAGCGATATGCTCATGATAAAACGTGAGAATGAAAGACTCATATTCGATATGAATCTCCTTGAGCATTCCCTGTTGGAGCAGAAGAAATATAATTCGCTCATCACAACAAACGAACAGCTTTTTAAGAAGCAGCGCCACGATCTGCGTCACCAGCTGGTTGCAATAAAAGGCCTCGCAAACACTGAAAATAAACAGCTGAATGAATACCTGGATGCCCTGATCCACAGCATACCATCTGCGCCTGCAAGCTATTGCGAAAACAGGGTAGTCAATTCCATTCTGTCATACTATAGTGCCATATGCAGAAATGAAAATATCGCTCTTGAGACAAAGCTTATTGTTCCGGAAACCGATGATGCGGCCTTGGACAATGACCTGTGCCTGGTATTTGGAAATCTGATAGAAAACGCTATAGAAGCCTGCAGACGCATGGATACTTCTGATTCTTTGAACGAGAAATCATCGCACTTTATCCGACTGCATGCCCACGTACACTATAAGACACTTATTATTACTATGGACAACAGCTTTGACGGACATGTTACCATCCAAAACGGAAAATACCGTTCTTCTAAGAGGGACGACTATGGTATAGGTCTGTCATCCATCCGCTCTGTTGCCGGCAAATATGATGGTGACGTTGCATTTGAAGCAGCTGATGGTATATTTCAGTCATCAGTATACCTTCAAATATATAAATGACACACTAAAATCATTAATTTATATTAATGCTTCATACCTAAATTTCATTTTCAGAGCCCAACTAACTTATTGTATATAATGTATACATATGCTATAATAATAAAAGAATTTTGTGCATTATACACATATGGAGTTTTAATTTATGATAGAACACACGATATACAAGGAATTTATTGATAAAATTTCAGAATTATCAGACGGGATATATCCTATCATCACCGACCTGGATAATGACTTATCATACGTACCGGATAAGACAGCTGATTTTTTCGGCTTTGAAGCCGGCGAGCATACCTGCTTCTTTGAACAGCTGAGCTCTTGTGTCAACGACGTTGACCTGCCGGAATATAAGCGGGAAATCCGCTATCGCTTAAATGGTGAAAAACCGGATGATATATTTTATGTCCGCATGGGAAAGCATACCAAAGAATATATGATGGGATTTTATTCTGATATTTTTACCGGTGATGACGGACACCGCTATCATGTCCTCGTGCTCAGAAACGAAAATACTCTTCCGGATATCGACCCATATACATATCTTTATGGTCAGTCGAAGTTTGAAAGAGACATCAACGGCTATATCATGGAAAACAGGTCTGTAGCCATAATCGAGGTGGAGATAGGTCATATAGATGAGTTCAATATACTGTATGGTTCCAATTTCAACACTGCAATCCAGCGTGAGCTTGCGCTCAAATTCATCTACATGATGGATGGCAGCACAGCTACCTACTATATGAATAATTGCAAGTTTGTATTTGTGGTAAAGGAAGCAGACCGCGCCTTGGTCGAGGCCTTCTATCAAAAAATTGCCGATACAATAAAGTCCATGTATTTCTTTAAATGCTTTAAATTTGAGTTTGATATATATGCTGCGTGTCTGATTCTCAAGGATTATGATGGTGATACCTCAACTGTCATCAGCAAGGTGGAATACACTCTAGACCGCGCGAAGGAGCTTCACAGCCCTGATTTGTTATTTTTCAATGATATGGTCAGGTTCAATGGCAGCTCGCATATAGATATCATGAAAATCATTCATCAGTCGGTTATCAATGGCTGTGATGGCTTTTTTGTAGAGTTTCAGCCCATTGTAAAGGCTTGCAATGGTGAAATAATGGGTGCTGAGGCTCTGGTGCGCTGGAAAAAGGAGCCTTTTGGCACGGTGCCACCTGGACTGTTTATCGACTGGCTTGAGGATACCCCTGCTATGTATGAGCTCGGAAATTATATCATGAGAACTGCAATAAGCGCAGCCAGTGAATTTGCAAAGATAAAACCGGGCTTTTTCATCAATGTAAATGCATCCTCAGAGCAGCTTGAAAAGGAATGTTTTGTGGAAGATACTCTGGCAATTCTTAAAGAGTATGATTTTCCAGCTTCACAGCTGTGGATAGAGATTACAGAGCGATGCAGAGATCTGCCTATATCTATGATAAAGAAAACTGTCACTGCATTCAGGGAAGCCGGAATCCACATCACTATGGATGACTATGGCACAGGAAGCTCTTCATCTCAGATGATGCTTGAGCTTCCTGTAGAGGGTGTCAAGATAGATATGTTCTTTGTTAAAGACATTCTCGAGGAGAAAAAGAAGCAGGCACTTGTAATCGGAATGATTAATTTTGCCAATGCCGCAGACTTAAAGATATGTATTGAAGGCATAGAAAATGATAGCCTTGAGAGCTATCTCAGGCAGTTCGACGTCACCTGCTTTCAGGGCTATCACTACTCTAGGTCTATCTGTCAGGATGAGCTTATGAAGCTTCTTATAAAGCCATAGCTCTGGATATTACTCAAGATTTTCCTTAAATACTGTCAGTGCGCCATTTTTCTTTAAAATCAGCATGACAATTGCTGCCACTATGCTTCCGGCCACTGTAGAGATAAGGAATGGCACTATGTATATAAACATGCCTTCCGGCTGAAT
>OKSV01000816.1_pt1 | contig 16476 bp, 13 predicted proteins | sample 1601261 | NCBI WGS metagenome assembly OKSV01 (sample SAMEA3879560, study PRJEB24766) | human gut metagenome | biome: human-associated habitat; feature: feces | place: USA | collected 1985/1987
CAGTATACACCTGGGAGGATGTTCCGAAAAAGCGTTTTTCTATCGCAGGCCAGACATTTCCGGAGCCGTCACCATATGACAGATTAATCCTTGACCGCCATGTGAGAAGCGTAGGTGATGCCGTCGCTATAGTGGTCGGAGAATCTGAAAAGGCAGTGGACAAGGCTCTTAACATGATAAAAGTAAAGTACACGGTGCTTGAGCCGGTGCTTGACTTCAGAAAGTCGCTGGATAACAAGGTGCTCGTGCATCCTGAGGATGACTGGTCATCCAGCATAGATACAGGCGATGTAAAGCGCAATCTCATTCACCACGAGGAGGATGAGCATGGAAACGTGGAGAAAATTCTGTCAGAGTGCGATGAGATAATTGAGCACACATATCGCATAAAGGCAGCGCAGCAGGCATATATGGAGACCTGCAGGGCATACTGTGAGATAGACAGATATGGCAGACTTCACTGTATCAGCTCGACACAGATAGTTTTCCACCTGCGCCGAATACTGGCAAATGCACTCGATATTCCAAAGTCTATGGTGCGCGCTGAAAAGCCGCGTATCGGAGGCGGTTTCGGTGCCAAGCAGACAGCAGTCTGTGAGGTGTATCCGGCATTTGTTACCTGGAAGACAAAGCGCCCGAGCAAGATAATCTACAGCAGAAAAGAGTGTCAGACTATCGCGTCACCGCGTCATGAGATGGAAGTCACCGTGCGTCTTGGAGCGATGAAGGATGGTCATATAAGGGCGATAGATCTTTATACGCTGTCAAATGGTGGAGCATACGGAGAGCATAGCACTACAACAGTAGGACTTTCCGGTCATAAATCGCTTCCACTTTATACAGGAGGCTGCGAGGCAACCAGATTTTCGTGCGATGTTGTGTATACAAACGTGCAGGCGGCAGGAGCATACAGAGGCTATGGAGCCACACAGGGTATATTTGCACTTGAATCAATCGTCAATGAGCTTGCAGAAAAGCTGCATATAGACCCGGTTGAACTTCGTTTGAAAAATATTGTACGCGAGGGCATGTTTATGCCGGCATATTTTGGTGAGACAGCAAATGCATGTGCACTCGACAGATGTATAATGCACTGCGCGGACAATTTCCACTGGGCAGAAAAGTATCCTGTCCGCGACATGGGAAATGGCAAGGTTCGTGCGGCAGGCATGGCACTTGCAATGCAGGGCTCCTGCATATCCAATGTAGATGTCGGCTCGTGTACCTTAAAGCTTTCAGACTGTGGCACCTACAATATGATGATAGGTGCGGCAGACATGGGAACAGGCTGTGATACAATACTTGCGCAGATGGCGGCTGAGGTACTCGACTGCGAGCCGGATGATATAACAGTGTTTGGAGCGGATACAGATGCTTCTCCTTATGACTCGGGTTCATATGCCTCATCAACCACATACATCACAGGAATGGCCACACAGAATGCAGCACTTGAGCTTCGTGAAAATATAAAGAAAATCGGTGCACAGCTGCTGGGCTGTGCTGCATCAGAGGTGGATTTCGACGGTAAAGAGGTGTATATCATAAATCCGGACGGTGCAGACAATGGGGCAGTTTCCGTAAGTCTTTCCGATATAGCAACAAAAGCACAGGTCAACAACACGATACCAGTAGATGTCACCGCCACATATTCATCACCTGTTTCACCGCCACCATACATGGTAGGCATGGTCGAGATAGAGCTTGATAAGGAGACAGGAGCAGTTAAAATACTTGATTATCAGGCTGTCGTGGACTGTGGAATCCCGGTCAATCCAAACCTCGCGCGTGTACAGACAGAGGGTGGCATAGGTCAGGGAATCGGCATGGCACTTTATGAGAATGTCACCTACAATGCCGGTGGTAAAATCGCAGAAAATGATTTCATGCAGTACAAGATACCGACACGACAGGATGTGGGACATATCAACGTCGAATTTGAGACAAGCTATGAGCCTTCAGGCCCATTTGGAGTCAAGTCAATCGGCGAGATAGTTATCAATACACCGGCTCCTGCGCTGGCACATGCCATTTATCGCGCAACAGGCGTATGGCACAGGACAGTTCCGTTTACCCCGGAGAAAATACTTATGGGAATGGCAGACCCTGACTGGCACGAAAAGGACCTAAGAGTGAAATGATTCATATCATATACATGGCGGCTGGAAACAGCCGCCGTTTTGGAAGTAACAAGCTGTTTTATGAGCTGGATGGAAAACCTATGTACAGGCATCTGCTTGAACGTTTGATAGAAATTAAAGATAGATATAATAAATTAAAAAATGCAGAATCGAATAACCCGGTCATAGATATAACCGTCGTTACACGTTACCGGGAAATACTGGATTACTGCTCATCTATCCACGATTGCCATGCAGTCTTAAGTCCTGACAGCGAAAAAGGCATAGCCTACACCATAAAAGCAGGAATTATGGCGGTGCAGGAGCAGAAAAAGACTGGTATGCAGGACTACTACATGTTTGCAGTAGCTGACCAGCCATATTTAAAAAGTCAAAGCGTGATTAAATTAATAGACAGAGTGCTTAAAAATACAGGGGGTAAGCGATTGGCGTTTTCACTTCGTTGTGGAGATGCTGTAGGCAACCCGTGTGTATTTAATTCATCGCTTATACCACAGCTTTTATCACTGGAGGGTGATAAGGGTGGCAGAAGTGTGGCAAAGAAGTATGACTGTGTATATGTGGATATCGCAGATGAACGTGAGCTGATGGATATAGATATCTTATCAAATTCAAAACATACTGTGACATTATAAAAGCTATTATGAAAGAGCACTGTATCAGTGCATATCGAATGTATATTTTATTCAAATTCCCATATACTACCTCCAAAGCATGAATGCAAATGCAAAAAAGTAACCGGAGGACAATAAAGTGAAAATCACAGGATTGACCAGAAGAGTAGATTCCCTCGGCAGAATAGTCATACCAAAGGAGCTTCGCAGGATGCTGCATATAAAAGAGGGAAGCCCACTGGAAATATATATGGATGCGGACGAGACGATAGTGCTAAAGAAGTATTCGCAGGTGGGAAGCCTGAAGAATATATCACAGGCATATGCCCAGAGCCTGTCAAAGGTAACAGGAGCCATGGTATGTGTGGCGGATAGGGATGAGATAATAGCGGCAGCCGGCAAAAACCACAAAAATTATATAGGCAAGGCTTTGTCAAAAGAGCTCGAGAATATTATGGATAAGAGAAAAAGTGCATTGTACAGTAAAAAAGACGATACCCTGATACCTGTGGTAAAGGACGATAAAGCTGACTGTGAAGCGCAGGCAATAGCAGTAATAGTGCATGATGGTGATAGTGCGGGAGCCGTTATACTGTGTGCTTACGATGAAAAAGCCGATAAGTCTGAGATTGCCGAAAAGCTGGCGGGTGCAGCAGCAGAATTTCTGGCTGACCAGCTTGGCTAGAGATAGCGAAAAGCATTGTAAAAAACTATTTACTTGACTACAACAGTAATAAAGATGTAAAATAGCTTGATAAAGGGAGCAATTAGCTTCCTTTTGTGCTATAAAGGTATAATAGAAAATTAAGCAATTATTAATTATCTGATGTAGAGGCATTGTAGTATAATAGACAGTACATATTGGATATAGTTGTCAATTATCTATAAAGTATGCCGATATACAATGGTATACCGATAGTTTGGAGGTAACGTTTAGAAATGGCAAAACAGAAAAAGAAAAAGAAGAAAAAGCAGCATCGCGTTTTCTGGTTTTTCATAAAGCTTCAGATTTTTCTGATGGTACTGATTCTTGGTGGATTATGCTTTTATTACTTTGGAGGCTATGCAGACAAGGTGGCGAAGCTTCACTCAGAGGCGGTAGAGCTCGTGCAGAAATCTGACAAAAACACATTTTTACCGGCGAGGACGAGTACACTCTACGATACAAACGGTGATGAGATATCCGAGACGGCCACTACCAAAAAGGCTGACTATGTAAAGTATGAGGATATCCCACAGAACTTCGTAAACTGCATGGTCAGTATCGAGGACAAGAAGTTCTATAAGCACAATGGTGTGGACCTAAAGGCAATAGTGCGTGCCGCAAAGTCAATTATAAAAAACAAGAGAATTACCCAGGGTGGCAGTACCATCACGATGCAGCTCGCCCGAAATATTTATCTGGATACGAACAAGAACTGGCAGCGAAAAGTCAAGGAAATGTTCATAGCAATGGAGCTGGAAAAAAAATATTCCAAGAACGATATTATGGAGTTCTACCTGAATAATGTCTATTTCATGAACGGATATTATGGTATTCAGGCAGCGTGCCATGGCTATTTTAACTGTGAGCTTTCGGATCTTGATTTGTCGCAGACTGCCTTTTTGTGTGCGATTCCGAACAGCCCGACGTACTATGACCCGATAAATAATAAGGATCATACACTGACGCGTCGCAATCTCATATTGAAAAACCTAAGGGAAGACGGCAAAATCACACAACAGGAATATGAGTCTGCCATAAACGAGGAGATAACCCTCAATATGCCTGAGAAGGATGACACGGTCAAGTACAATTATGTGGATACCTATGCATATTACTGCGCTACGAGGGCGCTCATGGAGAATGAGGGCTTCAAGTTCAAGTATTACTTTGACTCAGACGATGAAGAAAAGGAGTATGATGCTTCATATGATGAGATGTATTCATATTGTCAGAAAAAGCTCTACTCAGACGGTTACAAGATTTATACATCAATTGATCTGACTATGCAGCAGCAGCTTCAGGATTCAATTGACCTGACGCTTTTGGACTTTACAGACACGACCGATGATGGCACATTTAAGCTGCAGAGTGCTGCAACCTGCATAGACAACGACACAGGCGAGGTGGTTGCAATAGTTGGTGGACGAAGCCAGGATGCGGTCAGTCATACGCTAAACCGTGCTTTCCAAAGCCATCGCCAGCCGGGAAGCTCAATCAAGCCGCTCATTGTGTATACACCATCATTTGAGCGTGGTAAGACACCGGATACCATCGTAAATGACCACAAGTTTGATGGAGGACCGTCTAACTCGGGTGATTCATATTACGGTGATGTGACTATCAGGTTTGCCGTTCAAAAGTCACTGAATACTGTAGCATGGCAGCTATATGATGAGCTCACACCAAAGGTAGGCTTACAGTATCTCAAGGATATGAATTTTACCAATATTGTAAAGGATGACTATGTCACAGCAACAGCACTTGGAGGTTTTACAACAGGTGTATCCACACTGGAGATGGCATCTGCATATTCAACACTTGAGAACGATGGAATGTACAGGAATCCGACATGTATTAAGTCGATTGTGGATTCTGACAACAATATCATATATACATCATCGCAGAAGGATACCGTCATATATACAGAGACAGCATCGCGTATGATGACAGATGTCATGACAGATGTTATGAAATCAGGAACCGGACGTAGCGCTAATCTGGACAATGGCATGCCTTGTGCCGGCAAAACCGGAACCACAAACGATAAGAAGGATGGCTGGTTCTGTGGCTTTACCAGATACTACACCACATGTGTATGGGTAGGCTGCGATATGCCTGAGACAGTCAAAAAACTGACAGGAAGCTCTTACCCGGCAGAAATATGGAAGAACTACATGGATCAGATACATGCTGACCTCACACCAATAGATTTCCTGCCATATGCCCAAATATCGGATGATTATCAGGACAGCCAGGAGACACAGGATACACCTGCCGATGACCAGACGCAGAATAATCCTACAGATCAGACAGTGACCACACCTGATGCAGGAACTACAACACCGGATCAGACCACAACAAACCCGAATAAGACAGATGCTGCTGGTGGCAACACAGGTGGAAATACCGGAGACAATACAGACGGAACAACAGGCGGAAATACCGGAGAAAACAACGGTGGTAACACAGGCGGAAATGGTGGACAAAACACCGGTGGCAACACAGGCGGAAATACTGGAGAAAACAACGGTGGCAACACAGGCGGTACAACAGGTGGAAATACCGGAGATAACACCGGTGGTAATACAGGTGGAGCTACCGGTGGTACCACCGGAGGCGGAGCAGCCCAGTAGATTTTTCTTTGCAGTGCTGTCGGGAGTTGTGTTTTTTGCAGCATACGCACCTGTCACGATAGGAAACAAGACGATAGATGCGCTCATATATTCAGTGACCTACAATGGTTCATACCTTGCTGCAGAGGAAATTATCACAATCATAGTGATATCAATCCCACCGGTTAAGAAGGCGCTCGACTATGTGAAGCAGATGGCGAACAGCCGGTAGATAATCTATATCTAAACAATTAAATTATGTAAAAATAAGCAGAATAGGTAGAAATACTTGTCCTGCTTTTTTATTATTCGAAAAAAGCAAAACAAAACCTCGAAAAATATAAAATTGCAATCTGACAGACGAAAATATAATGACAAATATAGCTCACTATGCTACAATTATACAAAGCATTATATTTCTGTTGAGCGACACCACAATACACATTTTCATCGGTGCGTATCACTTTGAAGAGGGCAGAACCACTTAATATTTTTTCGACAAAGACATGGAAATTTTCAATGCTTTAAGTTACCTATCAATAGCAGGGAAAAATGGATATGTCGATTGAGATAATCTTATGTGAATGAAGCGGACTGGGGTTGCTGATGCTTTATATTGACAAGAAATTTAGTATCATGCGATATTATATTCTCCCTGCTCACACAACTAAACAGGAGGAGAATAATGTCGGGAGAGACAAAAGAAGTTTTGGGCAGTAATTATGGCCAAAACGATGTAATCATCAACAGATTGATTGACAAAATGACACTGTTTGATGACAATCTGATGAGTCTTGTATTCGGGCAGAATATCGAGACGACGGAGCTACTGCTTCGCGTAATAATGGAGCGTGATATTAAGGTTATAGACGTCAGAGGGCAGGATGAATTAAAAAATCCTGTGATTGGCGGGAGATGTATTACCTTGGATGTGCATGCAATAGATGTCGATGGCAGGCATATTGATATCGAGGTGCAGATTAATGCGGAGGGTTCGCATGTCAGAAGAGCCAGATATCACAGCAGTATGATGGATGCGAGGATGCTGCAGGAAGGACATGAGTTTAAGGAGATTAAGGATTCCTACGTGATTTTTATTTATGATCACGATAAGTTCAGAAAAGGACTGCCATTTTATCACATTCAAAGGCGTGTTGATGAAACGGGTGAAGCCTTTGGAGATGGTTCACATATCATCTATGTAAATGGAAGGTATGAAGGTAATGATGATATAGGCCGTATGATGAGAGATTTTCATCAGTGCAGGCCGGAGCAGATAAAAAGTGAGACATTGTCAAAAGCAGTGGCTTATTACAAAGAAAAGGAAGGACGTGGTGCTATGAGTGAAGCAGTAAGACAGTATGCAATGGAATATGCAAAAGAGTATGCAAAAGAATATGCAAAAGAATATGGTGAAGAACAAAAACAGGAAGGCATTCAGACAGGGCGTCGTACAGAGATATATTTATCTGTACAGGATGGAGATTACTCTGTACAAAGAGGTGCTGAAAAAGCCGGATTATCGCTTGAAGAGTTCGAAAAATCAATGAGCGAAGCCGGATATAAGCTTCCTGAGCCGGTATAATGTATCATTGGTAAATCCATAACCATATCAACAAAATATAGAGCAGACTGTAAAATTGAGCTGACCACTCAAAATTACAGTCTGTTTTTTTGTATATTATTGTCACATTGTGAGGGACTTGCGAGGCGGGTGAGGGACAGTGGCACAACTTACAACGGTTGAATAGCGTAGTTGCTTAGATAATGTAGAATTATGCTTTGAAATACAGAAATGCCCCACCAAGGACGGTGGGGCAAGGCGTTATGCGCCATGGACGGCGCATAAAAGCCGGTTTCGTCCGGCTACAAGAAACTATAAGCATAATTCGTACAGTATCTTAGCAGCGCAGCGTAAACCATTGTAAGTTGTGCCACTGTCCCTCACCCACCCCACAAGTCCCGTACCATATAAAAAATGAAAAATAAAAATACTTTGACTTGACAACTATTTTAAATGTGATATACTTTCACTGTCAAATGATTTGATGATGAAAATATTTGACGTGCAAACTAGTGCAAATATACCAGCGCACAAAACCGAAAATAAACACAGAAAAAGGAGAACAGAAATATGTTGGAGAAAATCAAGGAAATCGTAGCAGATCAGTTAGGAATCGACGAGGATGATATCAAATTAGAGTCAAACTTCAAGGAGGATCTTGAGGCAGATTCATTAGATCTTTTCGAGCTTGTAATGGCACTCGAGGAGGAGTACGGAGTAGAAATCCCTTCAGAGGATTTAGAGAAAATCGCAACAGTTAACGACATCATTGAGTATCTTAAGAACAAAGGTGTAGAGGCTTAAAAGACATGGAAACAAGAATAACAAAGCTTCTTGGAATCAAATATCCGGTCATTCAGGGTGGCATGGCATGGGTAGCAACCCATGAGCTTGCCAGCGCTGTGTCCAATGCAGGCGGACTTGGCATCATCGGAGCAGGCGGAGCCCCGGCTTCATGGGTAAAGGAGCAGATAGTCGCTGCAAAGAAGGAGACAGATAAGCCGTTCGGAGTCAACCTCATGCTTATGAATCCGGAGGCCGATGAGATAGCAAAAATCATCGCCGAGGAAAAGGTAAAGGTAGTCACCACCGGCGCAGGAAACCCTGCAAAGTACATGGATATGTGGAAAGAAGCAGGCGTCATCGTAATCCCTGTAGTTGCAAGCGTAGCACTCGCAAAGCTCATGGAGAGAGGCGGGGCAAGTGCGGTAATCGCCGAGGGAATGGAGTCAGGCGGACATATCGGAGCACAGACTACCATGACACTTGTGCCACAGGTTGTTGATGCAGTGAGCATCCCTGTTATCGCAGCAGGCGGAATTGCAGACAACAGAGGCTTCAATGCAGCATTTGCACTCGGGGCAGAGGCAGTCCAGATGGGTACACGCTTTGTCACCGCAAAAGAATCGATAGTACATGAAAACTATAAGCAGAAGGTCATTAAGGCCAAGGATATAGATTCCGAGGTTACAGGAATGAGCACAGGCCATCCGATCAGAGTGCTCAGAAACAAGATGACCAGACAATATCTCAAGCTGGAAAAGGAAGGAGCTCCATTTGAAGAGCTCGAAAAAATGACACTTGGCGCACTCAGAAAAGCCGTTGTGGACGGAGATACCGTATATGGCAGCGTCATGGCAGGTCAGAGCGCAGGCCTCGTAAAGAAAGAGGAAACCTGCAAAGAAATCATTGAGGATGTAGTGGGACTGAACAAATAGACAGTATTCACTTTTACATGCAAATTTAAGGATACCGGGCCGCCTGGAAAGAGTGGCTTACGGTATCCTGTCAGAAATAAGGAGAAACCGAAAATGGGTAAGAGAGTATTTATGTTTCCCGGACAGGGCTCACAGTATATAGGAATGGGTAAGGAGTTTTACGATACAATGCCAAATGCAAAGGCAGTAATCGACCTTGCCAGTGAACAGACAGGCTTGGATATTCCGGCATTATGCTTTGAGGAAAATGACAAGCTGAACATTACAGAGTACACACAGATATGTATGCTTGCAGTTGAGGCAGCTATATATCAGGCAATCATCGACAAGGGTATCACACCTGATGTCACAGCAGGATTAAGCCTTGGGGAATATGGTGCTCTCATCGCATCAGGAGCCATGACTATGGCAGATGCATTCGCAGTTGTCAGAAAAAGAGGAATCTACATGCAGGAGGCAGTTCCTACAGGTGGAGCCATGACAGCGGTTTTAGGACTTGATCCACAGGTCATTGAGGATATCTGCAAAAAGACAGCAGATGAGACAAATTCAGTGGTATCGGTAGCCAACTATAACTGCCCTGGACAGATTGTTATCACAGGAGAAAAGGCAGCAGTAGATGCCGCCGCAGCAGCATGCAGCGAGGCAGGCGCCAAGAGATGCGTACCGCTCAAGGTCAGCGGACCTTTCCACTCAGCAATGCTTAAGGGTGCAGGAGAAAAGCTCGCAGATGCACTTGAGAGTGTAGAAATCCACGATATCAAGGTGCCATATATCACAAACGTCACAGCAGACTATGTGAAGTCACCGGCAGACGTCAAGGATTATCTGACACAGCAGGTTTCATCGTCAGTGCGCTGGCAGCAGACAATCGAGCGTCTTATCGCAGACGGTGCAGATGAGTTCGTGGAAATCGGACCGGGACGCTCACTCAGCGGATTTATGAGAAAGATAAATAGAGACATAAAAGTCGTAAACATAGACAAACTGGAGGATTTTGAAAAGTATGTTAACAGGTAAAAATGCCCTGGTTACTGGCGCAAGCCGCGGAATTGGAAGACAGATAGCTCTTACACTTGCCGCAGCACACGCCTTTGTAATAGTAAATTATAATGGTTCAAAGGAAAAGGCAGATGCCGTTGTTGCAGAGATAAAGGCAGCAGGCGGTGATGCAGTTTCTTATCAGTGCAATGTATCTGATTTTGACGAGTGCCAGAATATGATAACAGCGCTCATCAAGGAGTACAAGCACATAGATATCCTCGTAAACAACGCAGGAATCACAAGAGACGGTCTCATCATGAAGATGAGCGAGGCAGACTATGACGCAGTGCTCGACACAAACCTTAAGGGTGCGTTCAACACAATCCGTCATATGTCACGCTATTTCCTGAAGCAGAAATCAGGAAGAATTATCAATATTTCATCAGTTTCCGGAATACTCGGAAATGCAGGACAGGCCAACTACAGCGCCAGCAAGGCAGGAGTTATAGGACTCACAAAGGCTGTAGCCAGAGAGCTTGCCAGCCGGGGAATCACAGCAAACGCAGTGGCACCGGGCTTTGTAGAGACAGAGATGACAGATGTGCTTGCCGATGCGGCAAAGGAGAATCTTTTATCACAGATTCCGCTTGGCAGACCGGGAAACACAAAGGATATCGCAAACGCAGTATTATTTTTAGCATCAGATGCAGCAGGCTACATCACAGGCCAGGTGCTGTCTGTTGACGGAGGAATGGCAATATGAGTAGAAGAGTAGTTGTAACAGGACTTGGAGCAGTAACACCAATCGGAAATAATGTGGACGATTTCTGGACATCGGTAAAGGCCGGAAAAATCGGATTTGACCACATCACAAAATTTGACACAACAGATTATAAATGTCACATTGCAGCAGAGCTTAAGGACTTTAACCCACAGGATTTTATGGACAGAAAGGCTGCAAAGAGAATGGAGCCATTCTCACAGTACGCTGTGGCTGCAGCAAAGCAGGCAATTGATGATAGCGGACTTGATATCGAAAAGGAAGATCCATACATGGTTGGATGTGCCATCGGTTCAGGTATCGGAAGTCTTCAGGCTATGGAGCGCGAGACACAAAAGCTTTATGAAAAGGGCCCAAACAGAGTAAATCCTCTGCTTGTTCCGCTTATGATCTGTAACATGGCAGCAGGAAATGTTTCCATCCAGTTCGGTCTCAAGGGAAAGAGTATCAATGATGTAACAGCCTGCGCTACAGGAACAAACACAATCGGTGAGGCATACAGAAGCATCCAGTACGGTGAGGCTGACGTGATGGTAGCCGGTGGTACAGAGGGCAGTGTATGTCCTATCGGAATCGCAGGATTTACAGCACTCACAGCGCTTTCTACAGTAGATGATCCGGCAAAGTGCTCACTTCCGTTTGACAAAAACAGAAGCGGCTTTGTAATGGGTGAGGGCGCAGGAGTAGTTATCCTTGAAGAGCTTGAGCATGCAAAGGCAAGAGGTGCAAAGATTTATGCAGAGGTAGTCGGATACGGCTGCTCATCGGATGCATACCATATCACATCTCCGCAGGAGGATGGCGCAGGCGCAGCAAGAGCCATGACCAATGCCATGAGCGATGCAGGTGTCACACCGGCAGATGTAAAATACATCAATGCTCACGGAACAGGCACACATCACAATGATCTCTTTGAGACAAGAGCAATCAAGCTTGCGTTCGGTGATGAGGCTGCAAATCTTAAAATCAATTCAACAAAGTCTATGATAGGACATCTGCTCGGAGCAGCAGGAGCTGTTGAGTTTATAACATGTGTGAAGGAAATCCAGGATGGATTTATACATAAGACTGTTGGCTATGAGACTCCTGATGAGGAGATTGATCTTAATTACTGCAAGGACAGCTATGAGGAGCCTGTTGAGTATGCACTGAGCAATTCACTGGGATTTGGTGGACATAATGCAAGTATTCTGCTCAAGGCTTATAAATAAATAGCTTCTGCTTTTTAGGGGCTTCGCGCATTTAGGTTGTGAGGTCCGGTGGAGCACACAGTATATTCCTCGTGAAAAATATGAAGTCAGTCACGGCATTTTGCACGGACAGGCTGTGATATGGTGTTAGCACTTCATGCTAATGGAGCGGATGGAACGCCTTGACAGTTCATATTTTTTATTCAGAACACACTGTGCGCTTTCCGGCTCCACGTTGCGGAGCGCGGAGCATGTAGATAGTTTAGAGCGAATTGAGAAAGGATAGATGTATATGTCAGTTTTGAATACGCAGCAGATTATGGATATTCTGCCGCACCGCAGTCCGTTTCTTCTCATTGATACGGTTGAGGAACTGGAGCCGGGCGTAAAGTGTGTGGCTAAGAAGAATGTGACTATGAACGAGCCACATTTTATGGGACATTTTCCGGGAAATCCGGTGATGCCGGGAGTGCTTATTATTGAGGCTTTGGCGCAGACCGGTGCAGTTGCCATTCTTTGTCAGGATGAGTGGAAGGGCAAGACTGCATATTTTGCAGGCATCAATAATGCCAAGTTCAAGCAGAAGGTGGTTCCGGGAGATACTCTGGAGCTGACCACTGAGATTATAAAGGTTAAAGGTCCTATCGGTGTGGGCAAGGCTGTTGCCAGGGTAAACGGCAAGGTTGCCTGTATGGCGGAGCTTACATTTGCAATAGGTTAATTGCATAAGGAGACAAGATGAAGTTATTCAAGAAGAAAGATAAAAATATAGAGGCTGAAGAGACTTTAGCAAAGAACGCTGAGAGCGCAAAAACAGCCGCAGATGGCAAAAATGCCGGTGCAGCACAGGAAACAAAAGAGGATGTCCCTGAGACAATTGTTTGTCCAAAGTGTGGCAAGACTGTGCTCAAATCAGTTGTAAAACAGCACAAATACGTCTGCTATGAGTGTAATTATTATTTCCGTGTGCGTGCTAAAAACAGAATCAGAATGGTTTCCGACAAGGAAGCATTTGAGCCATGGTTTACAGAGCTTACAACAGGAAATCCTCTCAATTTCCCTGAGTATGAGGAGAAAATTGCAAAGACTCAGGAGAAAACAGGACTTTCTGAGGGCATTGTCATCGGTAAGACAAAGATTTACGGCGAGGAGACAGTGCTTGGTGTAATTGATTCAAGATTTATGATGGGAAGCATGGGTCATGTGGTTGGTGAGAAAATCACAAGCGCATTTGAGCGTGCCACAGAGGAAAGACTTCCTGTTATATTATTCTGCTGTTCAGGCGGTGCCAGAATGCAGGAGGGTATTATTTCGCTGATGCAGATGGCAAAGACCTCAGCCGCAGCAAAGCGTCATTCAGAGGCAGGACTTTTATATGTGCCTGTACTCACAGATCCTACAACAGGTGGTGTGACAGCCAGCTTTGCAATGCTTGGAGATATCATTCTTGCAGAGCCAAAGGCACTTATCGGTTTTGCGGGTCCTCGTGTTATCGAGCAGACCATCGGACAGAAGCTGCCTGAGGGCTTCCAGAGGGCAGAGTTCCAGCTTGAGCACGGCTTTGTGGATATGATAGTTGAGCGTGAGAATTTAAAGAAGACTCTTTACAAGATTTTACGTGCTCACAGACCTACCACTGGCTATGCCAATTTTGACCCGCTTCACTCAGACGACAATTACGAGCCGACAGAGCTTATGAAGGAGCGCGAGGCAAAGGCCAAGCCATTTAAGGTATGGGACAAGGTCAGCGCCGCAAGACAGATTAAGAGACTTGCATCGGTTGACTATATGGACTATATTTTTGATGAGTTTATGGAGCTGCACGGAGACAGATATTTCCGCGATGACCCGGCTATCGTAGGCGGAATCGCATATTTAGACGGCCAGCCGGTCACAGTTATCGGTGTTCACAAGGGAAAAGACCTTGAGGACTGCGCAAAGAGAAACTATGGTATGCCATCACCTGAGGGCTACCGCAAGGCACTGCGCCTCATGAAGCAGGCAGAGAAATTCAACCGTCCGATCATAACCTTTGTCAATACATCAGGAGCTTATCCTGGAATGGAAGCAGAGGAAAACGGACAGGGTGAGGCAATCGCAAGAAACCTTTATGAGATGAGCAGCATCAAGGTGCCAATCCTTTGTCTCATGATAGGAGAAGGCGGAAGCGGCGGAGCTTTAGCTCTTTCTGTAGGAAATGAAGTGTGGATGATGGAAAATGCCACATACTCAATCCTCTCGCCAGAAGGCTTTGCATCTATCCTCTGGAAGGACGGAAAGCGTGCAAAGGAAGCCGCAGAGGTAATGAAGATTACAGCACACGACTTAAAGGAGCTTGATGTCGTGGATGATATAATACCTGAGTTTGGCGGAGCCGACGAGGATGCCCTTTCATCAATCGGAAACTACATGAAGGGCAACATGAAGATATTCTTGGAAAAAGAAAGCAAATTGACAAAGGACCAGCTCTTGGAGGAAAGATACAAGCGTTTCCGCAAGTTCTAGTCCCGGAAAGGAAATTCTATGAAGATAGTTGGAACAGGAAGCTGCCTGCCACAGAGAGTGGTCTCAAACGATGACCTGGCAGCCATAATGGACACATCTGACGAGTGGATCAGCTCGCGTACAGGAATAAGAAACAGACACATTGCAACGACTGAGACAACCACATCACTGGCATGTGATGCAGTAAAAAGTGCGCTGCAGGATGCGGGGATTGACGGAAGTGAGATAGACTTGATAATAACGGCAAGCGTATCCACAGACAAAATCGTTCCATCGCTCGCATGTCAGATTCAGGCTGAGATAGGTGCAGGCAGTGCAGTGGCATTTGACATAAATGCCGCATGCTCAGGCTTTTTATTCGGGCTTGCCACAGCAGATGCGTATTTTAAGACCGGCAGGTTTCACAAGGCAGTCGTAGTGGGAGCAGAGGTTCTTTCAAAAATAATGGACTGGAATGACAGAAGCACCTGTGTGCTCTTCGGAGACGGAGCAGGAGCAGCCGTTGTGACAGACGAGGGCGATGCTTTTAAGGGCTTTGTACAGGGCTCGGACGGAAAAGGCGGTGAGGCGCTTGACGGAGACAACCGTCCCGTAGTCAATCCGTTTACCGACAATGGAAAGCAGTCTGCACTCGGTGGCTATGTCACCATGGACGGTCCTGCTGTATACAAGTTTGCGGTAAAGACAGTGCCAAAGGCTATAAATGAGCTGCTTGATGAAATCGGCTGGAGCGCAGATGATGTGGATGTCTATGTGCTGCATCAGGCCAATATACGTATTATTGAGTCGGTTGCCAAGAGGCTTAAGCAGCCTATGGACAAATTTCCGACCAATTTACAGCAGTGTGGAAATATTTCTGCGGCAAGTGTGCCGATTTTGCTTGATAAAGTCCGCAAAGATGGTATGATAAAGCATGAGGAAAAAATAATTTTATCAGGCTTTGGAGCAGGACTTACATGGGGAGCCTGCGCCATAGAGTGGCAATAGAAAGAGGTATTTATGACGGCAGATGAAACTTTAAATGAATTATTGGTGTGTCTGTTCAAGGATTTGACAGAGATAGAGGGCAGATGTCTGATAACAGACGAATTTTCTGATATTTCTATCAACGATATGCATATAATAGAGGCAATAGGAGTCGATGAGCCAAAGCGCTCCGGCACCGTAGCCAAGCTTATGTCTATCACTCTGGGCACGCTGACAAAGGCAATAGATGGTCTCACCCGCAAGGGATACGTGAACCGTATCCGCAGTGAGGAGGATAAGCGTGTGGTAAAGCTTTCACTCACCGACAAGGGAAAGAGTGCATACTATCATCATGAGCAGTTTCACCGTCATATGATAGAGCATATAAAGGACGATCTTTCGGATGACGAAATGAAAGTTCTTATAACTTCACTTGCAAAACTCTCGGATTATTTCAAGGTGGTATATTCCGATGATGAGGAGAATCAGTACCAAAACTGGGATAATATAAATGAAGATAATAAATAAAATGAATTTTTTTTATATAAAACTTTCAAAAATTACTTGATTATAGCAATAGATTTATATAAAATAAACTTGTTGATGTGAAAAATAATTTTGTAAAGGAGATATAAAAATGAGCTATGTTGATGAAGTACTCGAAGTAGTAAAGAAGAAAAACGCAGATCAGCCTGAGT
>OKSV01000848.1_pt1 | contig 16026 bp, 17 predicted proteins | sample 1601261 | NCBI WGS metagenome assembly OKSV01 (sample SAMEA3879560, study PRJEB24766) | human gut metagenome | biome: human-associated habitat; feature: feces | place: USA | collected 1985/1987
TTTACAATATTTCCCGCAATACCGGTTGTTCCTTTTAACACCGAAGTGACACTGGTAAGGAATTCCCAGTTGACGCTCCGGATACCTTTGACAAATACATACACAATGATTCCGAGAAGCAGCGCAACGGAAAGAATTGCACACACATAGATGGCAACATAAGTAAAGAAATCCGCCGGATGTCTGGTTTTCGTACGAATACTTGTATTACTTCCTGTCATTTTTCAACGGCTCCTTTCTTCTCGACCTGCGCAAGCACCAGATTGATGATCATAATAAAGATAAACAGTACCAATCCTACCGTAAAGAGCACTTCCCGGTGAAGTCCTTCCGCATAACTCATCTCACTGACAATCTGTGTGGTCAGGAAACGTACCGAGTTGAATGGAAGCGGCAGATTTACCGAACCTCCGGCAACCATATTGATTGCCATGGCTTCTCCGAGCGCACGGCCGATACCAAGAACCACACCTGTCATAATACCGGATCTTGCTGCCGGAATCATAACTTTAAATATTGTCTGGATATGTGTTGCTCCGAGGGCAAGCGAAGCGGATTTTAAATGTCCCGGTACCGCACGGATGGAGGAAACACTGATATTGATTACCGTAGGCAAAATCATGATTGCCAGTACAATAATCGCAGAAAGCAGATTGGAACCACCGGTAAACTGATGGGTTGTACTTCCTGCAAATACCCTCTTTTCCAGACGATACATCAGTGGATTTAAAACCATAAGTCCAAGCAGTCCATATATTACAGACGGAATTGCTGCCAGCAGCTCTACCGCCGGCTGTACAATCGCTGCCAGCTTTTTATTGGAAACCTCTGTGATAAATACCGCTGTCAGAATTCCAATCGGTACACCGATCAGAATTGCCACTGCAGTACCTACAATAGAAGTCAGAATAATGTACAAAATACCATAAGATGGTGTTGCTGCTGTCGGCTGCCATACAGTTCCAAATAACAGGTCAATCACCCCGACCTTTGCCAGTGCCGGGGTGCCCTTTGCAAACATATAAACCGTTATGGAAAGAACTGCTACGATGGCAACGGCTGCGCATATAAGAAATATTACTTTTGCAATCGTTTCCACGATGTGCTTTGTTGCTTTGCCGCCTGTCATATCTTTATCCTCGTTTGCCTGTTTACGTGTTTCTTAATTTACATTATTTGCTGTTTGGGATGATCAGTCCTACAGACTTGATAACATTCTGTCCGTCTGCAGAGTTGATAAAGTCGAAATATGCCTGTACCTGCTTGCTCTGCTCAGAAATCTCACCCTTGGTAGCCATTACGAACGGTCTCTGTAATACGTAGTCTCCTGCAAGAATATTGTCTTCTGTCGGCTCTACAGAGTTGATCTTTAATCCATTTACGGTGTCATCCAGCACATCCAGAGATACATATCCAACTGCTCCCGGAGTTGCTGCAACCTTTGCCAAAACAGCACCTGTAGAATCAAGTTCCTGTGCATATTTGCAGGAATCCTTTACATCCATCAGTTCCTCAAATGCATCTCTTGTACCAGATCCTGCCTCACGGCCGATGACTACAATCTGCTCATCCGGTCCGCCGAGATCTTTCCAGTTTGTAATCTCTCCGGTATATACTTTTGCAAGATCTTCAGACTTAATATCTGTGACTGTGTTTGCTGTATCTGTAATAACTGCGATACCGTCAATTGCCACAATATTCTCTACGACACCCTGGCTTTTCTCATCGTCAGAAAGGGCACGGGAAGCATCTCCGATATCAACGCTTCCTGCCTCCAGAGATTCAATTCCTGCACTGGATCCGGTAAACTCTGCGGTTGCGGAAACATTCGGATATTTCTCCATGAATGCTTCGTTCATGGCATTTGCAAGCTTCTCCATGGAAGTACTTCCTGCCAGTGTAACGGTTCCACTCAGATCCGCTCCATCTGTTGTATCTGCATTTGCAGTTGTATCAGATGCCGTTGTATCTGTATTTGCATCAGCACTTGCATCACTGCTGTCAGAACCACATCCCATCACACCTGCAGCGACCATTGTTGTTGCTGTCAGTAAAGCCATCATTTTTACAAGTTTGTTTTTCATGATTTTCTCCTCTTTCTTTCATGTTGTTCCTCATTACAGTTGTTATCTTATCGGGTCTGTGTAAAATGCATAACCAGACTAATGTAAATTCAATGTAAAAAATATGTTGTCCTGTAAAACGACAAAACTTACGAATGTTTTAAGTTTATTTAAGGTCCCCGTCTTATCTTCTATGTATAAAGATGTTACCGTAGTCTACGCCATTGCAACCGCACACAAAGGGAAAATTTCTGCCAAAAGTGAAGATGGAAATTCCCTGACTTTTTCCATTCTTCTCAATTAAACATCCCATGTTTCCACAAAAAAGAGAAGAAGATTCTTACATAGCATGCAGAATCTTCTTCTCTTTTTCATTGGATCTTTATAAGCTATTTCAAAAATCCGAAATTGCTGACTATAGCAGCTTCCTTTGCCTTTCCATTGCAGACGTTAACAAAACTGATGATACGGACAACCAGTAAAATGATAAAACATACGGCTGCTGCAATCGGAACGACAACGGTCCAGCAGAGCACTACAGTAATCAGTCCCAGCAGAACTTCAGACACAAGGATCCTGATTCCCTCACGCACATGAAATCCGACATAAGGAGAATCCTTCGCCACAAGAAGTGCCACGATGGTTCCCAAAATTCCCAGAAGATATGGAAGCATTGCAAACAGTTTGTGATCTGCAATATCCTTTCCGTCAAATTCTGCGGAATGATCCTTTGGATCTACATAAGGCTGCCCGTACGGCATCCCATTGTTCATCTGTGGATTGCCATAATACGCTCCGTTGTTTCCCTGTGGATTTCCGTAGCCGTATGGCGTCCCCTGCGGATTTCCCTGCTGTGGTCCTCCCTGCGAATTCTGATTTTCCTGTGTTCCTGTATGTAAGCTGGCTCCACATCTGGTGCAGAACGCACTGTCATCCGGCATTTCACTGCCGCACTTCGGACATATCATATAAAATTCCTCCTCTTCGTTTGAAATGAACTCTGCGAACATCTCCGCGCTTTTTATTTTATATAAGTTTATGTTGCAAGTCAATTTAGATTCTCTTAAGTTTTCATTTTCTTTCTTCATAAATTGTTTTCAGAATACCTATGTGCCTTTTAAAGTTCATTTAAAGTTCCCCCGCTATACTGATCCTATCAAAATAAAGGAGAACCATCATGAGTGATCAAATGATCTTTAAACGATACAAAATGAAATATCTGCTCAACCGTACACAGTACCGGCAGATAACAGAAGTCTTTGAGGGCCGGATGAAACCGGATATCCACGAAAAAAACACCATTTGTAATCAGTTGTCCAAAGCTCACCAGCGGAGAAACGTACACGCTCCTTGCCGGTGATACCACCACAACTGTTCCATTGGATTCCCTTGTAAAATCGGTAAAAAAATAAAGTGTGCGTTTACCGCACACTTTCGCGCCCTTGCGGAGACACAGCATCATCTTTGACTCTGCAGGGCACGCATCTTTGCAGGCTGTCCTGCTTTAATTGCCAAGTTCCAGCATGGTATCAATACAGCGTTTTGCTTTTATACGCACTTCTTCGTCCAGCTTGATTTCCTCTCCGCCGGTGCCCTTTACACACTGGTACACATCTCCGAGTGTGGTCAGTTTCATATTGTGGCAGACACAGTCTCTTGATAATGGATAAAACTGCTTGTCCGGACATGCAAACTGCAGATGCTGCACAATACTGTTCTCGGTTCCGATAATGAATTCCTTTGCATCACTTTTCTTTGCATAGTCCATAATTCCGGTTGTACTTCCCCGATAATCCGCCAGTTCGGAAACCTCCGGCAGACATTCCGGATGTACCAGAAGAAGTGCGTCCGGATGTGCCTTTCGTGCTTTTTCCACATCCCGTTTCGACATGCGGACATGCGTTGGACATCCCCCCTGCAGCAGTTTGATATTTTTCTCCGGCACCTGATCAGCCACCCATTTTCCCAGATTGCAGTCCGGGATAAACAAAATATTTTTATTCTCTATATTCTTTACAATCTGAACTGCCGATGAGGAAGTTACACAGACATCACAAATCGTTTTTAACTCGGAAGTCGTATTAATATACGCTACCACGGTATAATCCGGATACATCTTTTTCACCCCGGAAATCAGTTCCACATCCATCTGCTCTGCCATCGGACATCCCGCATTGCTGTTGGATAACAATACCCTTTTCTGTGGGGACAGAATCTTGACCGTCTCTGCCATAAAACGGACTCCGCACATCAGCACAGTGCTCTGCGCTGCCTTGGCAGCCTGCACGCTCAGCCCATAGGAATCCCCTACATAATCAGCCACCTCCCAGATATCATGACTCTGATATGCATGTGCCAGAATACAGATATCCTTTTCTTTCTTCAGGCGGATGATCTCGTCCTGCAGTTCTCTTGTCGTTAACATAAAATACTCCTTTTCACGAAATACCCTTCTATACAGACATTTCTTGTTACATTCAACATATTACATAGAGTATACTCACATGCCTGTCAGGTGTCAAGACACAAAAGGGTTAAAACCACGGAAGCCTGTGAAACGGGATGATAAGGATTTCCTTCGACTTCATGTCATCCGTTGTAATGTAGGTATGTTTCCAATATCGCGCATCCAGGGAAATTTCCCGGTTATCCCCCAACATGAAATAAGAGCCCTCCGGAACGGTAAAGGTTTTATCTTCTTCTCCACAATCCGTTTCGACAGTGTCATCCAGATAAGCCGATTCATCCAGCGGTTCCCCATTGATGTATACTTTTCCTCCGACAAAAGAAACCGTCTCCCCCGGAAGTCCGATCACACGTTTGACCATGGTTTCATTTTCATCTTTCTGATAAAACATGACAATATCGCCGCGTTGTGGTTTTTCTTCCTCATATGCATGACGGTCTCCGATGAGCCAGTCATGAACCATCAGTGTCGGTTCCATACTCTCAGATGGCACCCGCCCGATCATCAAAAAACAACGGAATGTGATAATAATGGCAAGAAGAACTGCTATGTAAATCACCCACCCCACGATATCTTTTCGTTTTTGTTTTGTCTGTTCGTCCATAGATTCCTCCCTGTATGTTTTTCATTTGGAATTAATCATATCATACCAGAGGCAAAGATGTATAAATTTTTTTAAGATTGTAAGTAACGTGAAAAATTTATGCAATTACTGTAAATCTCTGTGGATATTTTCGGTTGTGAGAACCCCGGTGTTTATGTTAAGATGGGGGTGTCTGTTATAGAAAGGAGAAACAGATTTCGAAAAGTTAAAAACTTTAGCGCCATGTACCCTGTGATACAGCTTTCGCGGAAGCAATGTGCAAATGTGATACAGCTTTCGCTGCACCACAAGGGTTAACGAGGATTCAGGTGATCGAAGATTCGGCGGATGCCTGAACGCAGAAAGGGGCTGCGCATACGAATCACAAACAGGATGGTAACATCCGAACAAAGGATTCGTACCCCGATGGAGCCAATTGCATGAGAATTTGCTTACGCGAAGCAATTGGCATAGGTGATAACACTTACGTGTTACCACATAATGCACAATGAAAAATATTCTGATGAACGAAAACAATATCGGGATCATAAAATTATATGAGAAAAAGGAGATTTCAATTATGTGTGGAATTATTGGATTTACAGGTAAATTAAAAGCCCAGGATGTCTTATTGACAGGACTTGCAAGCCTTGAGTACCGTGGATATGACAGTGCGGGAATTGCGTACTTTAAAGATACCGGAAAAATTTCACTTCGGAAAACTGTCGGAAAAGTAAAAGATCTTCGTGCAATCTGCGATGATGATAACAATTCTACGTGTGGAATCGGCCACACCCGCTGGGCAACCCATGGTGGCGTTACCAATGCCAATGCACACCCTCATAAGGTCGGACAGGTTGCATTGATCCACAATGGTATCATCGAGAACTATCATGATCTCGCCACCAAATATGATCTGACGGATGAACTGATTTCCGAGACGGATACCGAAGTTGCCGCCGCATTGATCAATAAACTCTACGAAGGAGATCCAAAAGAAGCTCTGCGCAAAGCAGTAGCCGAAATTGAAGGTTCCTTTGCCTTCTGCGTTCTGTTCAAGGATCATCCGGGTGAAATTTATGCGGTAAGAAATGTCAGCCCTATGGTTGCAACATACTGTGATGACGGTGCTTTTATTGCATCCGATCTGACTGCTTTTATCGCATACAACAAGCGTTATTTCATCGTGCCGGAATATCATATTTTAACTATGACTGCGGACGGCATTACGTTAGAGGATTTAGACGGTCATTCCGTAGAACCGGAATATATGGAAGTAAACTGGGATGTTACCGCAGCCCAGAAAGATGGTTATCCGCATTTCATGATCAAAGAAATTCATGAACAGCCGGCTGCCATCACAAGAACCATTACCCCACGTATCAAAGATATGCTCCCGGATTTTTCGGAAGATGCCATTGCGGATTCCTTCTTTGAAAATGTAAGCGACATTACAATCGTTGCCTGTGGTACTGCAATGTACGCGGGAATGGTAGGAAAAACCATGATCCAGAACCGCCTGCATATTCCGGTTACCGTGGCAATCGCATCGGAGTTCCGCTATGAAGAACCGGTAATCAATGAAAAATCCATGGTGATCGTTGTATCCCAGTCCGGAGAAACCATTGATACTTTGGAAGCTCTTCGCCTTGCAAATAAATATACAAAGAAAACACTGTCTATTGTAAATGTAAAAGGCTCCAGCATTGCACGTGAAAGCAGCTATGTATTATATACACATGCCGGTCCGGAAATCGCTGTTGCAAGTACAAAAGCATACACCGTTCAGGTTGCTTCTTTTTACCTGCTTGCATGCAAACTTGCCATGACACAGCAAAAGATTTCTGTCGAAGAGGCACGTACATTTATTGGAACACTGCAGGAAATTCCAAATTACATCGAGGAAGTTCTTGCACAGGCTCCTGATATTGAACAGCTGACCAAACGCATGATCAATGCCAACAACGCGTTCTTTATCGGTCGTGGACTCGATTATACCCTTTGCATGGAAGGGGCTTTGAAATTAAAGGAAATTTCTTATATTCATGCCGAAGCCTATGCTGCCGGTGAATTAAAACACGGAACCATTGCCCTGGTCAGTGAAGGGGTTCCTGTCATTGCCGCTGCTACCCAGAAACATGTATACAGCAAAGTTATTTCCAATATCCGGGAAGTAAAAGCCCGTGGTGCTTATGTCATTCTTTTGTCCAAAGACAAAGAAATCACAGATCCTTCTATCTGTGATGTACACATCAATCTTCCGGATGTATCCGACGAATTTACGATTTTTGAATCTGTTGTAATTTTCCAGCTGATTGCATATTACACATCCGTTGGAAAAGGCTTAAATCCGGATCAGCCACGTAACCTGGCAAAATCTGTAACGGTAGAATAAAAAAACTGTCGCGCGAAAATTCGTGCGACAGTTTTTTTGACATAGAGCCTTTCTAAAACTTTTGAAGGCAAAAAAAGAACCCCAGAAGCTCTCTAAAAGCCTCTGAGGTTGCCCCTGCCAAGGATTCTCTCACCCATGTACCGGAATCCTTGTATCGTCGGCGCGACAGGATTTGAACCTGCGACCTCTGCGTCCCGAACGCAGCGCTCTACCAAGCTGAGCCACGCGCCGTTTCAACTGCCCAATTATAGTAACACATTCTCCGGTGTTTGTCTAGTGAATTTTTTTAATTTATGGTACAATACAAAAAAAGAATGGAGAAGAACAATGAAACATACTGCTTTGATTACTGGTGCATCCCGTGGAATCGGTGCAGCCCTGGCATGTCGATTTGCCGCTGAAGGCTATCATCTGGCTCTTTGCTGCCATAACTCTTATGAAACGCTGCAGGCACTTGCCACAAAACTTGAAACAACCTGCTCCATACAGGTGCTTTGCTTCCGTGGTGATGTAGGAGACTATACTTTTATCTGTGACATGGTGCAAAAAACACTGGATACCTTCGGCCAGATTGATGTGTTAATCAACAATGCCGGCATCTCTTATATCGGTCTGCTCACCGACATGGATATTACCGACTGGAATCAGATAGTTGCGACAAACCTCACATCCGTCTTTTCCACCTGCAGACAGGTCATCCCCTCCATGGTTCATGCCAAATCCGGACATATCATCAATATTTCTTCTGTATGGGGAAATGTCGGAGCTTCCTGCGAAGTTGCCTATTCTGCATGCAAAGGCGGGATCAATTCCCTTACACGCGCTTTGGGCAAAGAACTTGCCCCTAGCAATATCCAGGTAAATGCCATCGCCTGTGGGGTAATCGATACGGATATGAACCGTTGTTTCTCCGAGGAAGAACGCTCTGCACTCATCGAAGAAATTCCTGCCGGCCGTATGGGATCCCCGGAAGAAGTTGCTTCACTGGCATATTCTCTTGCCACAGCAAGCAGTTACCTGAATGGACAGATTCTCACCTTAGACGGTGGATGGATTTAATTTCTTATCTTTTTGGAAATCTTTTTCCATTTATTTAAGAATTAAAACGCGATACGCGTTTTCTCTGTTTTTTATATCAACTTTCTATAAAATCATTTGTATGAAAACGAATGATAAAAATAAATACAAAGATTTTGGTGACCGTCTGAGTCTGATTATGTATAAACAAAATATTTCCAATATCCAGCTGGCAAATGCAATGTTTGTTTCGCCGTCCACGATCAGCGGATACCGTACCGGTCGTCGTTCTCCGACCGTTGCGGATCTTGCAGCCATCGTGCAGATTCTGAATGTTTCTGCAGATTACCTCATCGGAACCAGTGAAATTACAAAAAGACCCGATACCACCGAAAAAAAGAGTTGAGCACGCCCTGTTTCCAGAGCGATGCTCAACTCTTTTTTATAAATCATGTTCTGCCAGTAAAATTACCGTAGAACGTTCCGGAACACGCACACGTGTCTGATCTCCCTGTGTCTGGGCTTCAAAATCTGCCCCATCCTGGTATTCACAGAAAGTATTTACTACAAGTTTCCAATGATAAGACTCCGGCAACGAAGGCAGGCGCATCTCCAAAGGCTCCCAATACGCATTCATTCCGTAAAAGATCATATCATCATCCGTATCATCGGCATTTCTTCCCGCATACATGATTCCAATTAAATGTGTATTATAGTCCGTATAATTCCGGTTCGGCTCTCCGTTATGGATACTTACGGAAGGTAACCCGCAGACTGCCGGCTTTGTATCCCTTCGCAGAATCGGATGCTTTGCACGGAAATGGATCATAAAACGGGCAAAATCATGAATCTCCTGAAATTCTTCCAGTCTGTTCCAGTCCAGCCAGGAAATAATATTATCCTGGCAGTATGCGTTGTTATTTCCATACTGCGTATTACAAAATTCATCCCCTGCAAAAAACATAGCCGGTCCACGGCTGCATAACAACGCGGCAAATGCATTCTTCACGAGTCTGCGTCGCAGGCTCATAACCGCCGGATCATCCGTCTCACCCTCTGCCCCACAGTTCCAGCTCATGCCGTTGTTATCCCCGTCCGTATTGTTCCATCCGTTTTTCTCATTATGCTTTTCATTATATGAATACAGATCATACAACGTGAACCCATCATGACAGGTCAGAAAATTGACGGATGCACTATATCCGCGGCTTGCCGGATCATACATGTCGGAGGATCCGGTGATACGTGTAATTGCACGCCCTGCGACGCCACTGTCGCCCTTTAAAAAGCTTCTCATATCATCACGGTATCTTCCGTTCCATTCGGCCCAGCGGTTCCAGGACGGGAAACTTCCAACCTGATACAAGCCACCCGCATCCCAGGCTTCTGCGATCAACTTCATATCCCCCAGAATAGAGTCAAATGCAAGGGCTTCCAGAATCGGCGGATTCTCCATCGGTGCACCATTCTGATCTCTTCCCAGAATCGATGCCAGGTCAAACCGGAATCCATCCACACGGTACTCTACTGCCCAGTGCCGCAGACAGTCCGTAATAAACCTCCGTACCACCGGATGGTTGCAGTTTAAGACATTGCCACAGCCGCTGAAATTGTAATAATATCCATCCGGTGTAAGCATATAATAAATATTGTTATCAATCCCCTTAAAGCAAAAACATGGACCGTTTTCATTTCCCTCTGCCGTATGGTTGAATACCACATCAAGAATGACTTCAATTCCATTTTCTTTCAGTTCGCGGATCAGACGCTTTAATTCATCACCCTCATGATTATGCTCCTGATGAAATGCATAACTTGTATTCGGGGCAAAAAAGGAAACCGTATTATAGCCCCAGTAATTGTACAACTGCACGCCATCCACCACACGGGCACTTTCCATTTCATCAAATTCAAAAATCGGCATGAGTTCTACCGCATTGATTCCCAGATCTTTCAGATACGGAATTTTCTGTCGCAAACCTTCAAATGTTCCCCCACCTTTTACACCGGAGGACGCATCTTTGGTAAATCCCCTGACATGCATCTCATAGATCACCAGATCTTCAAATTTGTAATTCAGATTCCGATACCGCCCCCAGTCAAAATCACTTTGCACCACACGGGCTTTATAGACAAAATCCTTTCCGCCTTCCGGTTTTTCTCCCCAGTTTCTCTGACCGGTAACAGCTTTCGCATATGGATCAAGAAGCGTATGTTTTCTGTTAAACAGTAACCCTCTCGCCTGATCGGCAGGACCGTCCATCTGATAGGCATACTCAAAATCCTCTGCTTTTAAGCCAAAAACAAGGATAGAATACGTATTTCCAATTTTATAACTTTCCGGAATGCGGATTCTTGCATACGGTTCCTGTGCCGCCGGCCGGAATAACAGCAGGACACAACTCGTGGCACCATGGGAGCTTACCGTAAAACTTACCCCTTCCTCTGTCTGATATGCACCATTCATCTGATAAAATCCCGGACGTACATCAAATCCACCGATATTATCGAGTGGATGAATGACTTCCCCGAGACTTTCCATTTCTTCGTCTATCGGCCAGCTTTTCTGTTTTGACGGATAATTCCAAAAACTTGCATTCATGTGCTGATTCCTCTTATCATTATTATTTACTTGCCACATAAAATTATATTATCCCCCTACTCTTCCCTGATGATTACCCTGCCATTTGCGTCAAATCCGATTTTACTGTACTTTTCCGAATACTCATTCATATGATCAATAATCGTCTGTTTTCTGTCGCCTTTTGCTATGGCAGGCTGAAAATTATTTCTTTCTGATGTGGAAGAAATGCTGCATGGTATCATATCGGCTGATATATCTGTCTGCAGTACCCCATCCACAAAGGTAAAGGTCTGTTCATAGATCGCCGTATCTTTGTCTTTTGGATTCCTGTTCCCCCCAAAGCAGAAATTTCCAAGACTGTAGCAGATCATTTTTCCGTTGTATAATTCCATTCCCTGCAATACATGAGGATGTGTACCGACCAGCAGATCTGCTCCCCAGTCAATCACCTGGTGTGCCAGCTTCTGCTGATAATCATTCGGATAATGATCCCCCTCTATCCCCCAGTGGCAACAGGCAATTACCAGATCCGCTCCTTCTTCCCGAAGTTTTGCAATCCCATCCCGGATATAATTGGCATGTTTTTCATCAGCGGACAGCTGGCTTGCGGAGACAATTCCGATTTTGATACCATCCTTCGTGGTATAGGTATCCACATGATCATTGAATCCGAAGATAATCCCTGCTTTATTTAACACTTCCCTGGTATCATCAAGTCCCTGCTGCCCATAATCAAACGTATGATTATTTCCCAGACTTGCCCCCTCCACAGAACTGTCTGTCATAATACCAACATACTCCGGTTTTCCTTTTAAGTTCCACGTTTTTTCCACACGCTCGGTCGCATTTGACAACACACATTCCAGATTGATCAGTGTAAAATCATCCTGCTCAAAAATACTTCTGATATTTTTAAAAAAATAATCCTGCCCGTATTTATCATAGTATTCATGAAAGGAACCTGCATACCCATGCGTCTGTGTTGCCCCAAGCGTACAGTCACCTGTCGCCGTAATTTTTACCGTCTGTATCACCGGTTCCTGCTGCGTTTCAGTTGCAGTCCCGGTTTCCGTTTCTTCCAGCGTACCCGGTTCTTCCGTCATCTGTGTCTCCGTGATTTTTTCCGTAGAAGAGGGCAAAGCCGATGACGTTGCTGCAGGAGAAGAACATCCCGTCAGCAAAAATCCTGCCATTAGGATTGGCAATATCCATTTTTTCATACGTTTTCAGACTCCTCTTTCACAAGAATATCCACCGTGTGACCGCTTGCACCCATAAGATCCATCCGTTCACAGGTTGCCAGATGATACTGCAGAAACGCATCAAACTCTTCTTCCGTCAGCGCATTTAAAAACGGACGCATATAATTTGCTGCACCGTCTGCCGCTATGATCTGCCGGCGCCTGACCTCTACCTGCCGGTCCAATGCTTCAATATCTTCCAGACGAACCATGGAATACAGAGGATTGGCTTTTGAAGTACAGTGATAATCCTCTGTGAGCATTCCCTCCTGAAGCGCCTCCAGAATATGTTTTTCCTTAAACGCATACGTGATAACGGAAAATTCATTCATAATATACGCCACGAGAATCCTGCCTCCGGGTTTTGTCACCCTCACTGCCTCCCGCAGCGCAGCAAGCTTGTCCTTTTCCTCATGCAGATGATACATCGGCCCAAACAACAGGGTTACGTCAAAGGAATCATCGGAAAATTTTTTCAGATTCATTGCATTTCCCTGATATGCATGCACGCCTGCACCCTTCTGTTTCAAGCGTCCCAGATTATGCTTTACCAGTTCCACGGCCGTCACATCGAACCCTTCCTGTGCCAGCGGTACGCTGTATCGTCCGGTTCCCGCCCCGATATCAAGGATATGAATTTCCTCTTTTGCACGTTCTTTTACAATTTCGTCCAGACACTGATGGATATAATGCATGCTTGTCACAAATTCCACCCTGCCGTGTCGGCTGTCCAGACGCTTCTCTTCATTAAATTTATTATAATAGGCTTCTAAGTCTGTCATATTTTAATACTAACACATTTTCTTTAAAATTTCACTCACAATCGCTGATGCGACATCCGCTTTGCTCATTATTTCCAGTTCCCTGCAGTCATCTGCCGTAATCAGCGTCACCACATTGGTATCTGTACCAAATCCGGCTCCGGCTACCTTCAGGTTATTCGCCACAATCATATCTGCATTCTTTTTTGCAAGTTTTGCACGGGAATTCTCCAGCATATGTTCCGTCTCCATGGAAAATCCACACAGAAACTGTCCCGGTTTTTTTTGCGCGCCCAGATACGAAAGGATATCTTCCGTGCGTTCCATCGTAAGAGTGGCATCCCCATCTTTTTTCTTGACTTTCTCATCGACCGGGTGATCCGGACGATAATCCGCCACAGCTGCCGCTTTGATAATAATATCCTGTTGCTCTGCTGTCTCCTTTACGGCTGCTGCCATATCCGCGGCAGATACAACCGGAACGACCTTTACAAACGGCGGCGGAGTGATTGCCACCGGTCCCGTGATCAGCGTCACTTCCGCGCCACGGCGCATGCAGTTTTCCGCAATTGCATAGCCCATTTTTCCGGTAGAGTGATTCGTAATATAACGCACCGGATCAATCTTCTCCTGTGTCGGTCCTGCTGTGACCATCACTTTCTTTCCGACCATGTCCTTTTCGCAGGCAAGATCTTTCATAATATAAGAAAACAGTGTTTCCGGCTCCGGCATCTTTCCGGCTCCGGTATCGCCGCAGGCAAGATATCCGCTCGCCGGATCAATGATATGAAACCCATAGTCCCCGAGCTTTTTGATGTTATCCTGTACGATCGGATTTTCAAACATATTGGTATTCATGGCAGGGGAAACATACTTCGGGCATTTTGCCGCAAGAATCGTTGTTGTCAGCATATCATCTGCGATTCCGTTTGCCATCTTGCCAATTACATTGGCAGAAGCCGGTGCTACCATAAAAATATCCGCACGCTTTGCCAGTGCCACATGCTCGACATTGAACTGGAAATTCCGGTCAAACGTATCGACCAGACACTTGTTGCTTGTGAGCGTCTCAAACGTGATAGGATTAATAAAATTGGTTGCATTTTCCGTCATGATCACATGCACATCCGCATGCTGCTTGACGAGCGCACTTGCCAGATAGGCGATTTTATAGGCAGCGATACTTCCGGTCACGCCGAGTACCACACATTTTCCTTTTAACATTGTCTCTTACTCCTTTGCAGAAAAATCATATCTTCTGCTATTTTATCACACTTTTTCCCTAAAACAATTGAATTTTTGTCATCTGTTCCAGTATGGAATCTTTGACAGAATCGTTCAGATATGCTGGATTTAATTTTCTTTTTGCATATGCAAGGTAAGAACCATTTGTCTCTTCAATCAAAACTGCCGTAAAAAACCGCTCCCAGCTAAAATATGTTTTGCTTTCCACATATTCCCACGGCTTTTCCAGCACCTGATCTGCCCATTTGCTTTTTACTACTTTTGCCTTTAATATCAGCCATTCAAATGACTCCGGCAAATAAAGCACCACTTGATCTTTTCCACCAATCAACTGCATCACTCTGTCAATTTCAGAACCAAATGCCGCGCCGTCTGCAATTACAAGTATGCGTTCATTTTTATGCATATTTAAATAATGGAAAACATTTGACTTTCCATTCATTGTCTCACATTTCAATTGCTGTTGCCTACATACAGAATTAAAAAACTGATAACCGGAATTACTGTCTTCCGTTATTACAACCTCTGGTTTGATATCCTTCTCTAAAGTCTGTGCTCCATATATTCTGTAAAACTCATGATAACACGGTTTTAATGTTCCGTATTTTCCTGAAGTACGAATTCCATAGATTTCCTCCACGCTATACGGCAAAGAAGGCAAGGATTCCCTGGAAACAATGACATAATAATTATCTGTTTTCTGAATAGTATCTGCGAATTCTACTGTCTTGATAAATTCGTTTCCCTCATCAATAAATACAATACTATCCTGCATTGCTGATAACTGTTCTTTCCACAGTGAGCCTTCGAGCACATAACATTTTTTGTCACACGTCAGTTCCACAGGGGTCCCGGATGGATTGTTTACGTATTCCCGAATCATATCTACCAATGTGGTTTTTCCAGTTGCGCTGTCTCCCCGGATGACCGTCAGATTTCTTCGAATTTCAAAATCATATTTTAAGCGCTTTGTTGATACAATAATTCTATGTTTTCCCTTCATTAAACAAATTCTCCTGCAATCGACACCAGTTCTTCCATTGAATGGACAATCTCACCCGTATTCAAAATACGAATGACAAAAGGATCTTTTCCAAAATTCATTAAATGCCGCAGATTAATTGTACGGTCTTCGGATTCTGCTATTTTTAATAACCATTTTGCACAATTATCCCCACAGGTTGATGCATTAAAAATTTTATCCTTATCAAATTTTACAAGGATTAATGTCTTTACTCCCCCGGATAAACCTGTCGGTGGAATTTTTCCCAAAACAGGACTGTCAATTACGCCACTATCCAGCACCGTTGATTGATCCACATCCTGAATCATTTCTTTTACAAACGGATCTATAATCCAACTGTCCTCATAATCATACTTAAAATACGCTGCCGTGTTATACACAGACTCCTGCATGTCGCCGTAATAAATATTAAGCATACATCTACTTCCTTTTAAATTTATACCTTTTTCTATTTTAGCATATCCTTGTTCCATACACTATCGCTTTTTACCAAAAGGACAGCAAAAAAGGCAGCCTGTGTTTCATTCCGGCTGCCTTTTTAAAACATATTATTTCTGGATTGGTTTTAATTTATTTAGTACCATGCCAAGTGCTGCTACAATGATTGCAGCCACAATCGCTTCAATGACTCCGTTAAAGCTGATGA
>OKSV01000862.1_pt1 | contig 15889 bp, 9 predicted proteins | sample 1601261 | NCBI WGS metagenome assembly OKSV01 (sample SAMEA3879560, study PRJEB24766) | human gut metagenome | biome: human-associated habitat; feature: feces | place: USA | collected 1985/1987
CCTGCCACTTGTAACAGGTGTCACCTTGCTGCCAGCCGGCGAACGGGTCGGTCTCAAGGCTGTTGTCCTTGTTGTCGGCATCATCCGCAGAGAACAGCATACCGAGCCATCCCTTCTTTTCGGTGTGCCCGTTTTCCGGAACGGACACATCCCTGCGGCTCTTGTGTACGAGGTTGCCCTCGCAGTCGTAGCGGTAATAGTACTCGCCGTCCCACAGCAGACGTCCGCCACGGTCATACTCGCGTCCCTTGCATCCGTCCTCCCGGTACAGGTTGCCCACCTTGTCGGGGGTGCGGAAGACGCTCTCATACATGGAGTAGTCGCCCCTGACGAGGTTACACATCGAGTCGTAGTCGAAGATGACCGGCTCCGGTGACAGGTTGCTGCGCATCGACATCAGCCTTGCGCCCACGTCCCAGCGGTAGCTTCTCCAACCCGTGTGGCGGTTGCCCGAACGCACGTGGCGCGAGCGGACAAGCCCCATGTCGTTGTAGTCCGTGGTAATCCTTATCCCTCCTGTTGCGAAACGCTCCACCTCACGCCCGACGTCGTCCCTGCCTATGGTGCTTTCCCATGGCCGGACGTCCCCTCCGGAATCGCCGTATGCGGACGCTTCATCCGCTTCCGGTTTCCTGACGGTGGCTTTTATGCCGCCGACAAGCCCGAGCCTGTCGTATGACAGTTCCGTGTCGGCTCCGAGTGAGCTTCCCACACGGGTGCGCTCGCCGTATGCGTTGTATTCCGACTCCACCGACATGACACCCATGAACTTGTCGCCTCCGGGAAGCCCCATCGTCTCCTTTGTCACACGCCCCATCGGGTCGCGTTCGAACACCATGCGCGCCTCACCGTTGTCGGCGGTGGTCATCAGCCCGTTCCTGTCGTAGCCGTATTCCTCTTTCGTGCCGTCGTGGTACTCGGCTGTGAGCACACGTCCCATGGTGTCGTATGTGTAGGCGGTACTGCGCCCTTCGGGACGCTCTATGCGTGTCACACGCCCGCAACCGTCCCTGTGGTATATGCGTTCTATGCCGCCGTAGTCCTTTTCCGATGATATGTTGCCCGCAAGGTCGCGCCTGAAGACATACCCGGCACCGGCCTCGTTGACCACCTCGCGCAGGCGGTCCATCCCGTCGTAGCGGAAGCTCACCCTGTTCCCGGCTTCCTCGCGCCATGTCATGCTCCCCACGGAGTTGTAGCCCATGCGAACATGGCGTCGCGCGTCACGCGCCTCCGTGATGCTGCCGTAGCTGTCGTAGCCGAGGTGTATGACGTTACCGTCACGGGCGTCTATGCGCCGCAGGCGGTCCAGGGCGTCATACACGTAGAACTCCGTGCGGCTGCCGGGAGAGCTTCGCTCTATGAGCCTGCCCCTGGCATCATGCTTCCAGCCGCCGAGCAGCCTTCCGTCCTCGTGCCATGACACGAGGTTCAGCGAGCCGTCGTAGGACAGGTCGGAACGGCGGTCTCCCTTGCCGACGCCCACGGGCTGGCCGTGGCTGTCGTAGGTGAACTCCGTGACGCCGCCGTCACGGTCTATGAAGCGGCTGACAAGGTGCGGACGCTCCATGTCGTACAAGCGGACGGTCTTGTTGCCCTCACGGTCCACATGGATGCCCAGCCGCCCCTTGTCGTCGTATATGTACATCTCGCCGCTGCCGTCGGGGTACGTGACGTCGGTGAGGTTGCCGTCATTGTCGTAACTGTAGCCCGTGACGCCGCCCTCGGGGTCGATGGTGCGGTAAGGCTCCATGAAGTCCGTGTAGCTGTGGCGCGTCTCGTTGCCGAGCGGGTCGATTTCGGCGGTCACAAGCTGGTCGGGTGTATAGCGGTAGGTGGTCGTGCCGCCCGTGGAGTCGGTCACGAGGTTGTAGCCTTCGGAGGGGTGGTACTCGATACGTCCCTCCATCATGCCGTCATTGCCGTAGGTATGGACGCACCGTCCCTTGCTGTCGTATTCCCAGTAGTAGGTGTCGCCGTTGCGGTCAGTCTTCTCCGTCATCAGGTGGCCGCTATATGACATCTCCGTGGTCTTGTCCATGGCGTCGGTGATGCCCGTCATGTTGCCGGACTCGTCGTAGGTGTATGACACGAGACGCTCTTCTCCCTTGTCGGTGACGAACGACAGGCTCGTGACGCGTCCGTCCGTGTCGGTGGCGGCGTGTACCGTGCGTCCGGCAGGGTCGCTCAGTCCGGAGAACCTGCCGTTGCTGAAACGGAGCTGTATGTGAAGCCCGTCGGGGTTTTCTATGCGTGTCATGCGCCATGCGCCGCCATCCCGCATATCGAAGCGGTATGTGAGCAGGCTGTCATGGCTGTATGCCTCGTAGCCTTTTTCGGTGCGGCGCAGTGTCATGCGTTCCGTGCGCATGTAGAACTCGCCGCCCGGTGCTATCGGCGGGAAAGCGACGGCACGGCCATCCTCCATGCGGAGCATCGTCACGCCCTCGTCCTCGAAACTTTCCACCGTGCGGTCATAGCAGCAGTGTACGCCATGGCCCAGCCAGCCCTCGTACTCCGAATCGGAGTACCATGCCCGGGTCCATTCCAATGGAAGCGGTGAAGGGAAGCCGAAGTCCGTGCCCTCGTAAACCACTGCGCCGTTGACAAGGTTCACAGGCTCGAAGCCGTTCTTGCACAAGTATGCGCTCAGCTTCTTCGTCGAGGGGAAACGATTCTGTATGTTGGTATTTTGTAAAACCTTTGTATTAAACTTCGCGAGTGCCTTTCCAAGTCCCTTGCGTCCGAGCTTCATCAGGGAGCTGAACCCTATGCTCGCCGCAAGTCCCGCCAGCATTCCGCCCCAGTCGGGGATGTAGGGACCGCCTACCATGACGGGCTTGCCCGTGGGGACAGGGAGGGAAAAGGAGGTCGGGGCGAAAAGGCTCGGTATGAGCCGTGTCTTTCCAGCCTTGTTCTTGCCTATACCTGCCGACAGCGGTATGCCCACGTCGTTGCACGTCATCACCATGTGACCCTTCGGACTCATACGGCTGCCGTCGCAGAACACGGTCTGCGAGGCGAAGAAGTTCATGCTCTCGTGACCGATCATCGAAGCCATGGCGAAAGGCCCGGCAAGCGGGATGTGCGCCAGGGGGATAATCATGCCGCCGGTGTCCGAGACGCCGCGCTTCAGCCCGTTCACGCTTACGTTCGTACCAAGGAACGGTATGTAGTCGGCAGGGTCCATCACCATACCCATGTAGGGATGGATGGGATTGAAGGGGGGAGCTGTCGTCACATGGACGTCAACCCCGACTACCATAGTGATATGACTGTCCGCGAGTAACATAATCAGGCTATTTTTGGTTTCTCAGTGAGTATTCCGCATCGAGTTTGGCTGCCAGTTCCTTTGTGGAAAGCTGCCAGTCCTCGCCATATAAGTCAGACATACGTTTTGAGATTTCGTCTCTTTTTGACGAATCAAGGCTGTATGTTTTGTCAAGATAGGTAGAGGCAATAAATGAGAGATTGATAATCTTTAAGTCTTCGTCAGAAAAAGAGTATCCATACTCAAATGCCTCATTTAAGATCGGTTCGTATGTAAGCCTGTCTTTTTTCAATGCCATAAGTAGCGCATAGTTGTATTCATTTACAACCTCGGTTTTCATATCGACCTCCTTGGCTATCTTGACGGCTGTCATAAACTGTTTGATGGCTCCTGTTATATCTTTATTGTAACTGTGTACAGTTCCTTTGTAATTATAGAGTTGTAACAGGATTTGTGCGCAATCCTGTTCATCATGATATTTGGGAAGGACCAAAGCTATTCCTTTGTCAAACAAATCATGGCAGAACCCGGCTTCACGATGAAACCTTACCATGAATCCCCCAAACATAAGGTAGGACGAAGCCATAAATGCCGTTCCGCCAATTTCACGGCTTAGCCTTATCAGTTCATACCCCAGCTTCTTTGCTTCATCCTTGTTACCTTTCGATGCAGCTTCCCCAAGTTCGAACAGACATTTCCGATATTTTACGTTCGGGTCTTGTGGATTACCTTGGGTCGCAATTTCTTTGTATGCGCCGGTCATATTCTGATTTGGGATGTCTATTAGGCATATCCTGCCTTTCATTTCAGACAGCAGGATATCATAGACCTCTCGCTTTTTATAGTCAATCAGAATAAGCGCAACCCCTGCGGGCAGTCGCTCGGCTATTTCCTTTATTACTTCATTCAGAGCTTCCACATCGCCAATGCGGGATATGAAGAGGGTTATGCCGAGTAGATTGTTGTCTCCGACGAATTTCTTGAAACTTGTAACAAGACGAATATACAAGTCTCGTAGTTTATCTGCACTTAGAGAACTGACAGACGTCAATTCTGACTTGAACGAAGAAAAATCTGCCCAATCCCAATCGGGATTTTTCTCTACATCCATGGAAAACGAATCTATCCACGTTTTTATCAAGAACTTATAAAAGTCTGTTTTATCATCATAGTCGGCCTTGAAACCGACGATTATATCCGATGTGCAACCATGTTCGGAGGCTTCAAGCCGTATGAATCCTTCTACAATTTGATAATCGGTTGGTTCGCAAACGAGACAATAAATCTTTGCATCGGGAAATTTCTCCCGATTTTCAATCCATAAGTCTTGTATATTACTGATTCTTATGGCTATCGGATTATGTTCGTTATTTATCATGGATTAAAATTAAGTAAACCGCCTTTTATATTTGTCATCGCAGAACCATCCACATCAACAGTTGCTCCCGTTGCTTTCAGTGTTGCAGATGCTTTTATGTCGATTGTAGCTGCCTCTTCCTTAATGGACGCATCACTTTTTATTTTTGCCTCGGACTTACCTTCAAAAGTGGAGGTCTTACCAAGTACCTCAACCTCTGAATCGGCTTCAATTCTTATCTTTTCGTCAGCAAGTATCTCCAATTCTTTGGAATGGATAGTTATTTTGTCCTTAGCATCAATGGTGATGGTATTGTCACCGTTCAAGATGATTGTGCTTCCGGTTGGATCTGCAACGGTTACACTTCCTTTTTCATCATCAAGCGTTATGGTACAACCACTGCGGGTGGTCAGACTTTTTGTTTTGTTTGAACTGCCGCCACCGGTGCCTGACTTTCCATGGAATAAGCTGCCAAGCACAAACGGACGGTTCGGGTCATCATATCTGAATGCCACCATGACTTGGTCTCCCTTTTCGGGTATGAATACAAATCCTCTGTTTGTGGCCACCTTGTCGCTTGTGCCTGCGTCAGGAGTGAGTACCCGTATCCACGAGGTTTGCATCGGACCGGTCTGCCAGTTCATCTTGACTTGGACGCGGCCTAACTTTTTCGGGTCCTCGTTGCTGACAACCACGGCCTGCTGTGTATGTGCGACAGGCAGAGGCACATCCGGGCATGGAAGAGTGGGAATGGAGGACGGAAGTGCGGTGAAATAGTTCTGGTAACTGTCACCCATGCCGGCTACGTGGGTTATTTCCGTAATGATATAGGTGCCGATACTGTTCTTGACGAATATTTTGATTCCGGAATGAATAGCGGTGTGGACATCTATGATACTGCCCACCGTGAGGGTATAGCAGTCGCTCTCTCCGGTGACAAAACAGGATGCGGCGGTGTCGCCTTGCTGCTTGCGCTGGAAGTAGGCGTCAAGCTCACCCTTGTTGGTGATGCGTGGTTCCGAACGTTGTACGGCGGGAGCGGTGAACAGTGCCAATGACGAGTCAAAGGCCGCTTGTCCCAATGTGTTCTGTCCGGCTGCGGCATCAGGGGACTGGCCGTTATAGGTCTGGTCGTTCACCGAATGGTAAGAACTTCCCTTTATTGGTCGGGCAAGTGCCTGCGAGCAGACATCGAGCACGGATAGTTCCTCGCCGTATATCAGCTTGGTCGTCGAACCGGGCTGTGGCTTCCCGAAAACAAGGTTCTGTCCGTCGTAATAGAGCCATTCCTGATATTGGCGGGCAAGCCGTTGTATGAATCTGAAGTTGGTTTCCTCGTACTGGCATTCGTATTCCAGCTTCGATTTCGTTTCCGGATTGACAAGAGCTTGCACTCCTGCCTTGTCTGTAAGTTCCTTAACGATGTCAGACAAGGACTTGTTGCACCATGAGGCACAAGTGTGGTCCGACTCCAGTAGGAATGTTGACGAATATCCCGTCACTTTTATATTTCCGTGTGTCCCACCGGCACGATGAAGTCCTACCATGGTGGCGATGCCGATGAAAATAGTGCCGCCGAAGTCCATGATTACTTTTTTCCCAATCCAGTCCTTTGACACATTCGGTATTTCCACACCATAAATTTCTACGGCCTGGATATCCAGCGTTATCTCAAAATAGTGGTGCTCATTAATGCTCTGTTTGAGCATCAGTTTTACAAACGACGGCATGGGGATGCCGGCTATTTCCAATGTGACTTTTTTTTGTTCCAGCATGGCGGCATTATATTTGACGGTTTATATCCAAATTGCCAAAGCCGCCCGGCGGAAGTCCGTCGGACGGCCTGACAAATGTTTTGATTTTAGGATTTACCTATGTACGCCGATTTATTTCTTCGGCCAACGGTTGTCAAGAGCTGCGCTGCCGACAGTGATTTCTTCAGCGGAGAACGTGATGGTGATTGTCATAGGCACATCGTTGTTCGCGTCCAGAGTTTCCGAGTAGTGAACGATGTATGCGTTCTTGAACTGGATTTCCTTCATCTTGGCGTCCTCCTCCGTTTTCTTATAGATAATCTTACCTTCTACGGGTTTGAAAGCACTGTTCAGCATTGACTCGATAACAGAAGTGTCTTCTGTTGATTCGATAGTTACTTTTACTCTACCGCCCAATACGCTTGAAGAGGGCATACCTTTAGAGTCCGTGTTACGACTGAACTCATAGTTTGAATAAAGGACGTCAAATTCCTTGTTGTTAAGTTCTAATGATGCTCTAAATGCCATAATTCGTTGGATTTAATGAGTTAAACTTAATTTTTACTGCGGTCTCTCCGTCCTTGCGCCCTAACCGGTATAGATGCAAAAAAGAGAAAACCTCAAAAACGATTTTTTGAAATTTCCTCTCAGCCTCCGGATGACTCAGTTTTATTGTGGGAAAAAGAGAAGAAAATAAAACATCATCTTTGATGTGAGCAAATATAAGTGCTTATCTTCATTTCTCCAAATTTTTTAGCGCGTTTTTTTGGCTGTTGTTTTCATTTTAACACGTTTTAAACAAATGTTCGTGTATAAAGCCACTGTCCTATATACTTAGGAATGCACCCCGTTGACGATGTATCGCTATTAAATTGATTCCCAGTATTGTAATGACACTTTTAGAAGATGTCTCATAAGGGGCGGACGAACCCGTCGGAACGAAAACTGCTGCCGGAATGCGGAAAAAACGGTATCCACCGCATGAAAGTGGTAGATACCGTTGGCAGATTGACTATGCAGTCTGAATCTTTGCGTATATCCTAATTCTTACGTCCATATCGGCAGATGAGCAATGAACTTAATACCAGGAGTGCAAGGGCAATCATCCATGTGTATATCTTCCGTTCCTTTTCCAAATGTTCGATGTCCGCCGCTTGTTGTTTGGAGCAAGTTGTCAGTATATTAATCTGGGATTGTTGTGCCTTGCAGATATCCATAAGTCCAGCGAAGTTTGGATGTTCTTGAAGTTACGGTTGGTCGTATATGCGTCGCGGATATATCCGGGTGTGCTTACCTGTAACGACGGAACCTGTATGCTGTCCGGAAGGTATGTCAGTTCTGCATTATTGCGCCGCTCTGTTGCGAAGCTGTTGAACAGGAGTATGCCGACGAGTGTGCCGCTGATCAGAAAGGCTATTAACGCTATGATGGCAAACATTGTGTTTGACGGTTTCGCAACAGGTGGTTGGTACTCTCGTTCAAGCCATGGATGATGGTTCATCGTGTGAGGTGGTATGGATGTTCCATACTCCACACTCCGGACTTCGGCATTTTCTTCGGTCTCTTTTTTCTCAAGGGCCTTGCGTCTTGATATATCCATAAATTCGCGCTTGGCAATCTGGTATTTATCTGCTTGATAAATGACAAGGTCGTTTTTTACCAGCCAGTCAAGAACGTCCTTGACACTCCGTTCTGATACCTTGAGGTTGCTGATGCTCCAAAATATCTCTGCACAAGATACCCATATTGGTTTCTGGAGGCACTTCTGATACAAGATTTCAAGTATCTCTGCCTGTAGTTGTTCTCTTGTTGGTTCCATTTATTTACAGTATTAATTGTTTCGGAATAAAATAATATTTCTTGCCGGCTATGAATACGGGTCTGAAAAGGTTGCGTTGATACATATCTTCCAGTCTCTTCATCTTTGAAATCAGGGCTGTATAGCCACTGTTAAAGTCTTTCAGCTCAACCTTTCTTTTCTTCAGTTTCTTCACCTTTGTTGAATTTAAAAGGCTGTCATTGGCCATGACTCCCGTCTTATAATAGAAGATTTGAGCCAGATCTGGATTTCTGGGCAATACTTTTCGATAGAAACTTCTGTTTATGCTTTTCTTTTGCCGCTTGAATTGCTTGCGAAGCACTCTTAGTTCCTTTTTCCCTATGTTATCTGAAAACTCCGGGAGCAGTCCCCTGTAGCTTTGCAGCAGCCCCATCACTTCCCTGTCATCGAGTAGATATCCATATTCGTATCCGTCCATTATACTGTCCGCTACGGAGGCCTTTATATAGTAGGTGTCATTCACGCTGTTTCTATCTATATCGTCAAGGCTCGTGCTGTCAGGATTTTCCGTATGATAGAATATATGCGTCAATTCGGATGTGGGACGGCTTCTTAGGACACCTATATTTCGCTCATAATCTTTAAGCGAGTGCAACAGTAGGCTGTCCGTCTCGAAAGATTGCCGTAACACGGAATCCAAGGCTGTTTCCAAAGCGTTGCTTTCCAGCCTGTTTCGACCTTTCGGAAATAAGATTCCTCCTACTGTAAGGCTGTTGTATGGGGCATCATATAGGTATAAGTTGGCATCCGTAGCTTCTATGTTCTTGAACAGTTCCGTCTTTACCAGTCTGTTGTCTGCGATATAATTGGATATATGGTCTATGTATTTCGTAGAATGGCTGTCCAGAATGGATTTGGCCTGCAATAGGAAGTCCTGATACGCAGTGCCTGACGCTCTGTCTATCTGGGCAAACAGAAGCCTTGCCGGTTGGGTTGCCAGCCACGAGAGTTGTTGCTCGTGCAAGGATAAAGTTTGCTTTGACCCTAAAATGATGAATACATTGTTGCTGAAACGGCTTTCGTTATCATAGCAGGAGATTTGTTTGATAGCCCCGCCAAAACCGTAAAACGATGATTGTTCCTCTTGCTCGTTCTTTCGCTTGGAAGAAATGGATTGTTTGATATAGTCGAGCCAGGCTGAAAAGTCCTTGGTGGGAGCCAAATGTCTGTTTTCTCCGTTGAAGGATATGCAGGTTGCCGAAAATGTGTAGTCATATCCGGGCTTCATTTTCAGCTTTAGGTTCTGTAGTACATTGATATATGGGGATAGATAAGGTAGGTCGGTATCATTGAACAGCACATGTATGTTCACGTTTTTGTTTTCCGCTTCCATCTTTCGGACATCGGAAACCATGATGTCTCCGCCTTTGATATTGATAATCTTATTCCAGTTCTTGTCCCAGACGGATAGAGGATAGTTCAGCCGGATATTCCCATCCGTTATAGGCCCTGCCGGGTTTCCATCCAAGTTGAACAATATCGTACCCTGAATATTCGCATTATGTAGTGCCAACGTATCGGGATACATCAGGTTGACGGTACATAACAAAGAATCACGGTATCGTGAATAATCAACATGATACACTTCATTCTGGCCGACTTCTGCAAGAAGGTCAGCGGGAATCCAGCCTAAAAAGCGTTTGGTACTGTCTGATAATGCGGGAGCATTGGAAATCAATGCGGATTTGCCGCTCTTGTCCAGCTTGTATAGGTAAACAACCTCTCCGCTGACAACTACCGCATCCGTTGTTGTTTTCAGAAACGGTTCTCCGTATATTTTCAGGGTATCTCCATTGAAGAATTGATGGATATCGAACAGCTTGTTAATGCTGTTTATGCCTATACGGTACCTTATTGGCTGGTTGTTGCGGGGATTGATATAGGCATGGTCGTACATCAGTATATTTTCCGATGGTATCCACCCGGCATAATTGACTTTACGGGGTTCTTTAAAGTGCCTCTTGCTGTTATACAGGAAACCTATAATCGACTTGGGCTTGCCTGTAATGTCAGGGTCGGCCTGAACGAGTTTGTAGGTTCCGTTCTTTTCACCTACTATGTAATAGGGTGTACCAATCCCGTGTGAAGACCGCTTACGCTGGAAATACGGGTCTTCATAACTTTGATTTCCGGTCCTGTCCGAATAGACAATTCTGTTTGTCTTGCTTTTCTTTGTTTTGACAGGTGCTTCCGTTGATTCCGGATAATTGAATATATCCCTATCCATTATTTGTATCCTGTCGCGGATGGACACTTGGGCAGATACGTTGCACGCAAGAGTCATCATCACGGCCACAGAAAACAGATTTCGTATGAGATTCAGTTGTTTCATTTTTCAATATAACTTTGTGTCACATGGATGGACTTGACGCAATTCAAATCGTCAATCTTCACATCATCAATACTTACACGCTTTTTCCTGTTGCTCTCAAGAAAATGCAGTCCTTGGCAATAGCCGTTGAAGTCATTGTATTTTTCATCATTGATGATGACCACTACCTGGTCTGCATCAATGCAAAAATATTTTTTACGGATATAATTTGTATGTTCGTAATAGACCGACTTTTGTGAGACTTTGGCGTCAGCTATGGCTTGCAGGTGTTTTTTTATATCATTCTGTACCAGTGCCAACGAATCTACCGTGACCAGTTCCTCTGCTTTTTCAAAGCGTGGGAGAATGGTTATACGGTGCTTCACCGGATATTTCGTCGTATTGGTTTGTAATGAGATGGTGTATTCTCCCGGAATATCATACGAATATACGACTTGCTGCTCGTATGCGTCAACAGTACCGCTTTCGCCAAATTCCCATAGCCATGTGTCCATGCCATAGCCTTCTGCCGAAAAGACCAGCTCTTCGCCTTGATAACCCTCTGACACTCCATTTATACGGGGTATGGAATCAATGGCTTCATGCTCCAGTCCTGAGATAACCTTGATATACTTGTTTACGGAGTGTTTTCCGTCTATTTTCAAAGTAATAAGATATTTGCCGGCCTTACGATAAGTGTATGACACATCCGTATTTCTCATCAGTGTATCGCCGTTTCCCATTTCCCAAATGAGCTGCTTGCCTTTAATCGCCGCCGTATCGTTGACTAACAGCTCCAACCGCTCATTGACCTCATAATGAAAATTATCATTGGTGTCATACACATAAAAGTCAATATTGGCAAGGTGCGACTTCGAAGGCAGGAACAAGAACAAAAGGATACCTGCCATGGCAACCAGTCCCAATATGATGATTGTTATAGTTTTCTTATTATCCATCGCGAATGTTTTATAAATTGGCTTTACATTCTTCCAAATCCCGTTCAATCAGTGCGTTGTTGTGTACCAGACTGTTCAATTCCTCTTTGATGTCGAATTGGCATTTAAGCACTCTGGAGGACAACACGCCGAAAAGGAATTTCGTATTCATATTGTTTTCCTTGTATATATGCTGCAATTGGTAAATCCCATCCTTTACTTCGTCCATCTTTTGTACCTGATGGATGTTGAAGTCCAAAGAGTCAATTTCATTCCAGATGTTCTGCGCCTGCTGCATATGTGTATGCTGGATTTCAAAAATGCGCTCGGAATGGTTGATGTCGTTTATCAGTTCCGAACTGTCCTCTGTCGGTACGTCGAGTATATACCGGCAAAGTATGATATAAATTGCAGCTACTGAGAAAATCAGCAGCAGGAGAAAACGGATGTTTCCCCATAGCACTTCGTCTTTTGTCATGGCTTCGTCAGTTTATTCTTGGTTAATTCCTGATATTTGATTCTACACTTTTCAAGTTGCTCCATGTTGCTTTCACGCTGTTTGCTTTCGCGGTCAAGGTCATCCATGGATGACTGGATGACACGAATCTGTTCAAGCATGGCTTTATACACTTCGTACTTGCTTTTATCGGCCTGCATCGCAATGTCATTTTCCATCAATAACCGTTTTTTGGTTATCAGTTTTTGCATATGCTTGTGTTCACTCGAATTTCGCCGCTTGGTCTTCAGATTGTTCAGGTCCCGAAACAATTCTTCTATCTGGAAGTTAAGTTCTGCCTGTTTCTTGAACACGTTGTCATATTCGGCCTTCTTGCTTTCAAGAAGGGATATTCCCTTTTGTGCAGTCACAATCGTTACGACACCTCCGGTTGTGGTAACAATCAGTGCGATAGCGAATACCAAAGTAAATCGGAGTTTCGCTTTCAAACGAGCTTTTTTGTTTTCTGCTTCCATACTTGCTATGATTTAATCGCTCAACCTATAAACGACCATGACCGTTTCTTTTGAGCTTCTATTGTTTCGTGACTTTCGTCTCCTACTATAATATTCTCGCGAACCATTCCGATGTATTCCAGTTCACTCATTTTGTGGAACATATTGCTGAGCAGTGTCACAAGTGCCCCTGCCGTCTGCAATGATTGGTTTATATTGGTATGGTCATACATAAGTTTGGTTACGCTCTCTATCTTCGTGATAAATTCAGAGGGCGTGACATTGGTCCACTCATAGAAGTATTGGAGCAATTGTTCTCTTTCCGTTTCGGAAAGACTTTGAAGAGCGGAGTTCAGACCGTTTGCAAGTTCATTCACGGCCTGCACAAGATATATCGGCGGTTGCTCTAAGGCAATTTGCTCGATAAAGAAGATTCTTGAGTTGTAAAAGGCAGAGAAAGCCTTACACAGCTCAAATGTGTTGTTGGCAAGCGTATCTCTACGCTTGTCGGCAACATTCCTGCTGTAAATGAGTTTCACGTCTTCTTTTATAGACTGTAGGGTACGTGCCAATTGGGAAATGAATGTTTTAATCCCATCGTGGCAAGCGGAATGTTGTACCGGTGGAATATATTGATGATTGATTTTATAGGTATTCCCTTGTCTGCATACCTCTGCCACCAGCAAAAAATTCTGGCTGTAGAACGATTTGTTGACTTGGTTCTTGGGGACGATATGGAGTTTTATGCTCGGCAAGACATACGGGTGATGCAAGGGCACCTCTTCCGGGTCCGGTTCACCGACAGGTATCAAGTGATACGGATCTACGGATATTAGTACCATATACTCGCTATCTTCGGCTTGTAGGCCGGATTCTGAAATGGTTGCACTGGGTTTCTCATCCCCGTATAAACCGTCGTAATAAACGATGGGCAGACCACCTTTGGTGATTGCGTTGCAGCTTTTCAGGCGGACACAGAGAGTGGACATGGTATCACCTGAAATCTCAATTTCAAGATTGTCACCTATCCCTTCAAGAACCTCTCCAAGGCCATAGTTATAACTGGTCAGGCTCCTTCCTGCTTCGCGGTTGAGAGCTTCCGTTTGGCTATACTGGTTTGCAAAGAAATGCTTACTGGTCAGCTTCAGACCATTGACCCAGTTTACAGGCAAATATGTTAGTGTTTTCATATATTATGATGTTTTTGTTTCTACTTGTACTCGCCGGATATATATCGTTTGGTTATTCTTAATCTTATTGCCCTCACTGGTCAGAGTGGGGTCAAGTATTCTTATGAACAACGGGAAGTTAAACCATTTTGAGGTATAGAACATCCATCCGATTTGCATATCTTCCTTTTCTGTTTCAATCTTGTTTTTGGGGAAACGCCTGTTTTGGTCTTCGATAACCCAATTGAACCAGTTTCCAAGAGATATTTCATTGGGCAGTCGGACAACCAGCGAAGCGTATGTCGGGTCTTTTATATTCCGTTTAATCTTGACTTTGACCGTTCGGAAACCGAAGTTGTCTATGTTGTCCCAATATTTCCGGTCAAAGGTTCCATAGCTCAATTCCCATGGGGTGTATATCGGATGCGGGATGTCCAGGAACAGGGTTCTGCTGTACATAATCAGATACGGGATTGCAAACCACAGGATATTTGTTGTGTTCCATAGCGAATAAGGCAGCTTGCTTATCAGTTCAAACAGCAGATAGTAACACCATCCGCCTAAAGCGCATATCGTGATTAGAGTGAGAATGACCGCTGTTCGGGAACTGCCAATACCGATTGCTCCGAACAAATCGGAGGTTGACAGTTTGCAGAACAATGCCCCAAGGAGGATATAGGACAGTATCGTGAATGTCAAGCCTCCCCAGACGTATTCGTTTTTTAGGAAACCGAACAGGCTGGGTAAAGCGACGGCAATGGAAGCCAGAAGAATGAATATGATTAATTTCTTCAGGCTAAGTTTGCTCTTGATCGTTTTTATTCCGGTCAAGACAAATATCATCACGGCTACAAATAATGGAGCCAATAAATAACGTGCAAAGAAATATAGCAATATCTTCATATTATTAGATTTTTCATAAGTTCATATTATATCCTAATCGGTTTTCTCCAAGTATAAAATCCGTTTCTCCACATACCAGATAATCAACTTCGATATTTCTTGTTGAAAGGATGAAAAATTCAAGTATCCGGCGGACATTGGATAGATGCGTTTTTACCTCTTCATAGTCATCTGTCGGAGTATCAAGGATGATTGTGGCCGTCAAATCATCGGTTTCACTTATCATTAGACCATTAAGGCCTAATGTCTGTCCGATACATCCGGAACCGACTGAAAGGTAAACCGTTTCATCAATCTCATGGACTTCCAGTCGCAGTTTCACCTTCAATCCCAAAACGATAAGGAACAGTTGCTCGATAGCGGGCAGGTTTTCTTTATACCGTTCTGCATTGCAAAGGAATAGGAACAGCTTATATTTCTGATGGGGAGTAATGGATAGCTCGACATTTTCCATTACTTCAATCATCTTGATGAAGTTCTTCTTGGAGTCCGGGTCGGAAAAGAAATTCAGATGGCGGTTATTGATACGGACCTTTTCTTTGAAAAATTCAGTATCAAAGGGTGCAAAGAATTGAATCAGCTCTTTATCCTGTTTTTCATTGGCTCGGATGGCTTCGACTATCTCCTTATTGCTCATGCCCGGTGTGCTAAGTACCAAGGGATGAAATAGTAATTCCGGCAATTGATGGTAGATGCTGTTTCTGGCCAGATTCAGCAATATATATTCTTTGCCGGCATTTGTCGTTGCGACATGCTGTTCCGAAACGCTTAATACATCTCTGGATTTCACACGACTGTTCATACCATGGCAATTAACCATAGTATGGTCTAACAGCCGCCGGTCAAGAATAAATTGGAGTTCATCATAAAAGATTTCTGCGACGAAATTTATTGCCTGACTTCGTTGGATGCTTTCCAAGGGTTTCTTTTGCGCTAACATTGTTCCCATATCAGTTCTCCGTTTCGATAGTTTATGACGATGTTGTCACCCGGCCTGATTTGCTCAGAGACAATCAGACGAGATACGGACTTCTTGATATAAGTTCTTATGACTCCTGCAATCGGACGTGCGCCGTATTTTGGAGAATACCCTTTGTTTGCCAGATGTTGCAATGCTTCATCCGACAAATTCAACTGGATGTTTTTCTGTTTCATCAGTTGTTCTTGCAATCTTCCAAAATGGAGGTTGAATATCTGTTTGGCGACATTTTCATCTATTGGAGCAAACGGAACCACCTCGGTGAGACGTCCCAAAAATTCAGGTCGGAAATACTGTGCCATAACCTCGATGAGCTTTCCGGAATCAGGAGTATGCCCGGATTGTATTTGTTCCACAATCCACTGGCTTCCGATATTGGAAGTGAAAATGATTATAGAATTAGAGAAATCTCCTTC
>OKSV01000864.1_pt1 | contig 15881 bp, 19 predicted proteins | sample 1601261 | NCBI WGS metagenome assembly OKSV01 (sample SAMEA3879560, study PRJEB24766) | human gut metagenome | biome: human-associated habitat; feature: feces | place: USA | collected 1985/1987
ATAATTGCTAGCTATATGAGCAGTAAAGGGGATTGAGGAATCTATGGACTACACGAATTTAGATGATAAGCAGGTTCAAGCCTTAATCGAACGCCTCAAATACCCTAAAAATACAATTAGCTATCACAAAATTAATAAGATTATTGCCTCCTTATTTGGTACAATAGATATCAACGAAGCCATTATTGACGATGATGACATCGAGTATGTATTAGGTATTTATCGTGGAAAGTACAACGTTCAAAAATTTACAATACACTTGCGCTTTAAAGAAACGCATGACCATCTTATAAGAATTGATGTACATCCCACTGGTCGCCACTTAAATCCAGATGGTACGATCATCACCGATAGTCATATTCACATTTATTCAAACCAATATAAAAAACACGATGCCATTGCTATCCCTCTTGATGAGTTCAACTTTCCAAATGTTCGAACCATCATAGAGGTTTACGATGAGTTTGTCAAAATGGTAAATATTAAGAAAACAAGGGGGACAGACTGATGAAGGCTACCACTCTAAAACAAGCCTACTTTGACTGGCTCATGAAAGAATATTCTTACCAAGATATTGATAACAATGTCATTGAAATTGGAACACCTTTTCTCGATAACGACTTTGACTATATCACTATGTATGCCATCGTCTCTAAGAGTGGCATCATCACCTTGAGTGACGATGGTTGGACGCTGAACAACCTCAAGAACCATGGTGTCACGTTTACTGCACGGAGTAAACATAAACAATCCCTACTACATGACATCACTGCCAGTCTAGGGATTGAAGTTGCCGAAGATGGGGAAATGTACATCAAAACAGATCTCGATAAATTCCCATTAGCCAAACAAAGATTGTTGCAAGCCATTATGCAAGTTAACGACTTAATTGTCCTCCAGGATAAAAAGGTTAAGAATATCTTCTTTGAAGAAATTGAAAATTACCTCAATGATCGAGATGTCTTATTTGCAAGAAAGCCGTCTTTTGCTGGTAAGGAAGGCATAACGGTTCAGTTTGACTTTTCTATCCCCATAAAAGGTGGAGAAAAACTGATTCGTACAATCTCAAACGGCAACGACCTAAACAGGGCGAAGCTTCTCACTATGGATACACAACTACTCAAAAACCATAAAGACGAAGCCAGTTATATTGCAATTGTCGATGATACAAATAAAATCTTTGATAAGAAATCTGAAGTTGAAGCGATTTTTAAAGAAAATAGCCAAGCTAAGATTCACCTCCTTCCAAAAAGTCAAATAGCAGGATCTGGTGATTTGTTATCAAATAGAGCATAAAAAGGCCGAGTTACCACAGCAAAAAATAATTAAAGAGGTATTAAACAATGGGAATTTTTGATAATGCAGAAATGAAAGCAGCTAAACGTCAATACAAGGGAGAAATGAAACTATTAGCTGATATCATGAAGCCGACAGGTAAAATATTTATGTGCGCTAAATGGGATGATAACTTGAGAGTCATTTCCATTGGCTCGATGGGAATGAGTACGATAGTTAAATACGACACTATCAAAGATATACAGGTCTATGAGTCTGTGCAGGAAGTTACTTCTACAAAATCAAGCGGGAGAGAGAAGCGAAAGGGCGTAATGACTAGAGCAGCTGTTGGTACTATCCTCTTGCCAGGAGCTGGAACATTAGCGGGTGCGTTGACGGCCAAGAAACAATCCTCGATTGAGACCGAGGCGGTGACTAGCCAACAAGTGACTAGAACCATCGTTTTGACTAGAGATGACCCTTTCAAAACAGTTTTGACCATTCCTTACAACCAAGAATTAGAAGTTAAACTGCGTAGTATCTTGGCTGAAAATCTCAGTCAAGCGGCACCAGTCGAACAAATTGCAGAGACTCCACTGGTTGAAAACACTCCACCAGTTGAGCAACTTCAGCAAATCGAACAGCCTGTTTCAAACATATCTGTTGCTGACGAACTGATTAAACTAAAGGAACTGCTGGATGCTGGTGTCCTTACAGAAGAAGAATTCGCAACTCAAAAACAACGACTTTTACGTTAAATAAAAAAAGCCCCACACTCTCAAGATTTGACAATTCTGAGTGCAGGGGCTCTTTTGTTAAATCTACGGTTCTGATGGAAATCGATAACTTAGGAGGAGAACATGGCATCATACAGGAAACGAGAAAACGGCTGGGAGTATCGGATAAGTTTTAAAGACCGCATTGAGAAATATAAACGGAAAGAAAAAGGTGGTTTCCGTACTAAATCTGAAGCTATCAAAGCCGCTGCTGAGATGGAACTGAAATTACAAGATAATATCAATGTTGATGAAGATATTACTCTAAACCATTATTTTAAATAGTGGTGCAAGGTTTATAAGAAGCCCGCTGTTTCGAAAATAACTTATATGGCATATATCAATACTCAGTGTAAGATAGAGCTATTCTTTAGCGAAAAGAAACTGAAATCTATTACTGCCACTGAGTACCAACGTGTATTGAATCAGTATGCTGAAACTCACGCCCATTTGACTGTCAAGAGGTTTCACACTCAAATAAAGGCGTGTATAGACATGGCAGTGCACGAAGGATATATCAAGCGTAATTTTTGTAAGTTTGCCAAAATCAACGCTAAAGTTAAGAGTAGAGACATCGAAAGCAAATTCCTAGAGGTTGAGGAATATGAGCGATTGATCTCCGAGACAAGCAAACATCCAGAGCGTACCGCTTATGCTGTCTTGTATTTGATATCTAAAACCGGCATGCGGTTTGCTGAATGCCTCGGTCTAACCGTGAATGATATTGATTATGAGACTGGCATGTTATCCGTCAACAAAACATGGGACTACAAGAATAACACTGGTTTTATGCCCACAAAAACAAAAAGCAGTATCCGAGAGATACCGCTTGATGATGATTGTTTAAAATTTATAAAATCGTTGACACCGCAACCCGATGGCAGACTGTTGCCAAGGATATTTAATAATGCCGTCAATAGAACGCTACGCAAGATAGTTGGTCGTGAAGTGCGTGTCCACTCGTTACGGCACACTTATGCCAGCTATCTAATCGCTCACGATATCGATTTAATATCAGTATCGCAAGTTTTAGGGCACGAAAACTTAAATATCACGCTTGATGTGTACGCTCATCAACTTCAAGAGCAAAAATCACGAAATCACGAAAAGATTAAGCAAATGTGGACAGAATGTGGTCAAAAACCCTAAAAGTAGCGATTTTACGGGCTATAACATAGTCTATCATACTATGGACAATAGTGCCAAAACCAACTAAAACAAAGAGAACATAGAACAGTTTTTGGAAATCCTCTCCTGTTACTGAATAAAAAATCACACAAGCAAGAACTTCACCTATAGCATGGATAAGCCCTAAAACAAAGTTAAAAAGCAATGATGATTTATGATTTTCTATCGTTTGTGGAAACTTTTTCAAATAGAGTGCGCCTAAAAAGCCAAATATAATATGAGAAAAGGCTCTAAAAACAACCACAATCGGATAGCCAGCCATAAAGTATCCCAAACTAGAAGCTAAGATAACAAAAGCAGTTACCCAGGGAGATATAAACATGGCTAGAAATATTGGAACATGACTCCCCAAAGTATACGAAGCCGGTGGGATGATTAGTTTAATTGGCATGATACTTGGGATAAGGATAGCAATTGCAGTTAATAAAGCTGCAAAGGTCATTTCTTGAATTCTCTTTTTAGGTTTCATGATTTACTCCTTTTTACTGTATATACATTAGTATGTTACAGTGTATAGTTATATAAGTCAATATTTTTCAGAAAAAAACACTAGCGCAAAATGCCCTAGCGTTCTAAGTTTCTTATTTACGTTTTTTCTTAGCTTTCTTCAACTTGTTAGCTTGCCGCTTCATCGCATGTTTCATGGCAAATGAACCAACCTTACCTTTAAGGCCACCACCAAGCATTTGGCTAAGATCCATATTTCCAAGATCTGGCATACCAGCGCCACCCATCATGCCTTCAAGAGCAGACATGTCCATATTACCCATATCAGGCATATTTGGCATGTTTTTTGGCAGATTATTTGGGTTAAGACCCATTTGACGCATCATTTGTTCCATGTCGCCAGACATAACGCCTTGCATCATTTGTTTGGCTTGATTGAAATCTTTAATAAACTTGTTTACTTCGATGAAGGTATTTCCCGAACCATTGGCAATACGGCGACGACGGCTTGGTGTCAAGAGATCAGGATTTTCACGCTCTTCTGGTGTCATTGATGACACAATGGCACGTTTGCGCGCAATCTGTTTCTCATCTACTTTAACATTGGCCAAGGCTGGATTGTTAGCCATACCTGGCAACATCTTGAGCAAATCCTCCATTGGACCCATATTTTGTACCTGGTCTAATTGGTCGATGAAGTCATTGAAGTCAAAAGTGTTTTCACGCATCTTTTCAGCCAACTCAAGAGATTTTTTCTCATCGTATTCTTGAGAAGCTTTTTCAATAAGAGTAAGAAGGTCACCCATACCTAAGATACGGCTTGACATACGGTCAGGGTGGAAAGTCTCGATATCCGTAATTTTCTCACCAGTACCCGTAAATTTGATTGGCTTGCCTGTAATCTCACGAATAGAAAGAGCTGCACCACCACGTGTGTCCCCATCAATTTTTGTAAGAACAACACCAGTGATATCTAGCTGTTCGTTGAACTCCTTGGCAACGTTAGCAGCTTCCTGACCAATCATGCTATCCACAACCAAGAGAATTTCGTTTGGATGAGCAAAATCCTTAATATCATGCAACTCTTGCATGAGAGTCTCGTCAATCTGCAAACGACCAGCCGTATCAATCAAGACATAGTCATTCTTATTGGCACTCGCTTGTTCCAAACCAGTTCTGACAATCTCAACTGCTGGTGTCTCTGTACCCATATCAAAAACAGGAACATTGATTTGTTGTCCCAAAGTCTTCAACTGGTCAATGGCTGCTGGACGGTAGATGTCCGCCGCAATCATCATTGGACGAGCTTCTTGTTCTTTAATCAGCTTATTAGCCAATTTACCAGCAAAGGTCGTTTTACCAGCCCCTTGAAGACCAACCATCATAATGATTGTTGGAATCTTTGGAGATTTCTCAATTTCAGATGTTTCAGACCCAAGAATCTCTGTCAATTCTTCATTAACAATCTTGATAATTTGTTGTGAAGCATCAAGAGTATCAATGATTTCGTGACCTACAGCGCGTTCACGAACACGTTTGATAAATGTCTTAACAACTGGTAGAGCTACGTCTGCTTCAAGAAGTGCCAAACGAATCTCTTTAGTGACTTCTTGAACTTCTTTCTCTGAAAGTTTTCCTTTACGTCTTAAATTTTTGAAAACGCCTTGCAAGCGTTCCGTTAAGCTTTCAAAAGCCATATATCATTTCCTCTCTTACTTTCTGCTTGAATCTAATCTCTATTATCAATGCTGCTGAGCACAGCAATTTGTTCCTGGAGGTAGCTATCGTCTGGGTATTTTTCCATGATATCATCAAAAATTTGGCTACGGACGATGTAATCTGAATACATATGTAATTTCATCTCGTAAGCTTCTAAAATCTTCTCAGTACGCTTGATGTTATCATATACGGCCTGACGACTCACACCAAATTCCTCGGCAATTTCTGCCAAACTGTAATCATCCGCATAATAGAGCTCAATATAGTTCATCTGCTTATCTGTCAAAAGTGCAGCATAGAACTCAAAAAGGGCATTCATGCGATTGGTTTTTTCAATTTCCATAAGCTCCATTTTACCATAAAATCATGGTGTTAGCACGATTCTTATGCAGAAAAAAGCAGTGACTTCTAATTGTTCTCCAAATAAAATTCAAAACGGTCGCCAACATAGTAACTTCTTACATATTCGAAAGCCTGTCCGTCTTGGAGGAAGGAAATTTGTGTCAAACTTAGGAGAGCATCACCAGTCTTAACCTTGAGGTGCTTGGCTAAACTACTATTGGCCAAACTAGCTGAAATGGTCTGCTGACTTTTCCCAATTTCATATCCATTATCGGTCAGTGTCTTGAAGAAATGTTCTGTAATTTCTGACTCCTTAAAACCTCGGATAATTTTCTCAGGGATACTGGCAATTTCATAGGCAACCGGAATGTCATCGGCAAAACGAACACGTTCCATACGAATGACATGGGACTGTGGCAAGACACCTAAATTCTTGATTTCGAATTCATTTGGATGTAGACGGTGATACGAAATAAGCTCACTAGATGGCTTCTTGCCTTGGGATTTGACAATCTCAGTAAAACTCGTAGTTCCACGCATTTTTTCCTTAACTCGACTGCTAGCCACAAAGGTTCCACTGCCTGGTTTGCGTTCTAAAATCCCCTCATCCACTAAAAGTGTTATCGCCTGGCGCACAGTCATCCGACTCACATCAAAAGTCTCGCAAAGATCTCGCTCGCTAGGAAGACGTTGCCCGATTTTCCAAGTGCCATCATCAACATCTGCCTTAATCTTATCATGTATGCGAATATATGCTGGTAGCATCTAATACCCCCTTCTTTACCCCTATTTTACAAAAAAACTAATAGAATTGTAAAGGTGACGACAAGACTTACAGTTCATCGTATAAATCTAGGTGCTAAGTCCTTAAAATTGTGATACAATGATTGCATAAGAGTCCATGTGTGACGTAAAAAGAAAGGGTAATAATGACTGACATTTCTACTTTGAATGATGTGCAGAAAATCATTGTTCTAGACTATGGTAGCCAATACAATCAGCTGATTGCACGTCGTATTCGTGAATTTGGCGTTTTCTCTGAATTGAAGAGCCATAAAATTACCGCTGATGAAGTCCGTGCCATCGATCCTATCGGTATCGTACTTTCAGGTGGTCCTAACTCTGTTTATGCCGAAGATGCATTTGGTATTGACGAAGAAATTTTTGAACTTGGTATTCCAATTCTTGGTATCTGTTACGGAATGCAACTGTTGACCCACAAACTCGGTGGTAAAGTTGTTCCTGCTGGTGAAGCCGGTAACCGTGAGTATGGCCAATCAACACTTCGCCTTCGTGCCCAATCAGAACTCTTTGCAGGGACTCCTGAAGAACAAGTCGTTCTTATGAGCCACGGTGATGCTGTTACAGAAATTCCAGAAGGTTTCCATCTTGTTGGTGACTCAGTAGATTGCCCATTCGCCGCAATGGAAAATACTGAGAAAAACTTCTACGGTATCCAATTCCACCCAGAAGTTCGTCACTCTGTATATGGTAACGATATCTTGAAAAACTTCGCTTTCGGTATCTGTGGTGCTAAAGGTGACTGGTCAATGGCTAACTTCGTAGATATGCAAATTGCACAAATCCGTGAAACAGTTGGTGACCGTAAAGTCCTTCTTGGACTCTCAGGTGGAGTTGATTCATCTGTTGTTGGTGTCCTTTTGCAAAAAGCTATTGGAGATCAATTGACATGTATCTTCGTTGACCACGGTCTTCTCCGTAAAGGTGAAGGTGACCAAGTTATGGAGATGCTTGGAGGTAAATTTGGCCTTAACATTATCCGTGTTGACGCTTCTAAACGCTTCCTAGATCTCTTGGCTGGTGTTGATGATCCTGAGAAAAAACGTAAAATCATCGGTAACGAGTTTGTTTACGTCTTTGATGACGAAGCAAGCAAACTTAAAGGTGTAGACTTCCTAGCTCAAGGAACACTCTACACTGATATCATTGAATCCGGTACTGAAACAGCTCAAACAATCAAATCTCACCACAACGTTGGTGGTCTTCCAGAAGACATGCAGTTTGAATTGATTGAACCACTTAATACCCTCTTTAAAGATGAAGTACGTGCCCTTGGTACTGAAATGGGAATGCCTGACGAAGTTGTTTGGCGTCAACCTTTCCCAGGACCAGGACTTGCCATCCGTGTTATGGGTGAAATCACTGAAGAGAAACTTGAAACTGTTCGTGAGTCTGATGCTATCCTTCGCGAAGAAATTGCCAAAGCTGGTCTTGAGCGTGATGTATGGCAATACTTCACTGTTAACACAGGCGTTCGCTCTGTCGGTGTTATGGGTGATGGCCGTACTTACGACTACACTATCGCTATCCGTGCTATCACTTCAATCGACGGTATGACAGCTGACTTTGCGAAACTTCCATGGGAAGTTCTTCAAAAGATTTCTGTTCGAATCGTTAACGAAGTTGACCACGTTAACCGTATCGTCTACGATATTACAAGTAAACCACCTGCAACCGTAGAGTGGGAGTAAAATATAAACCTAATTTAAAGTGACTTGATTGATTTAACAGCATTTTGAATTGTTTTAAAACGCTAAAATCTAATTAATTATATTTGGTTCCCCACCAAATACCCCACCAGAATTTCTTTCTGGTGGGGATTTTTTATATCTTATTTAAAAAATAAACCAATAAGCAATGATATGGGGTCAGAAAAATTTTTCCTTTTCTGATGTTCAGTACTAACTCTTACAACATACTTAGACAATGGGGAAAATCAAAACACTCAGATTGTTATTTATTTGTAAAAATTTCACTTTAACCATTTGCTATATTGCTTTCATTGACATTTAGCCCATAAATTTCAAAATCATGATAGGATCCATTATAGAACTCGAATTGGGAAATTTTGCTTTCCTTTTTAAAACCTAAACTGATTGGTATAAACTTACTTTTAACATTATCAACATCTATATAAATCAAAATCTTATCAATTTTAAATTTGGATGGAATGATTTTTATTAATTCTTTTAATCCCTGCTTTACAAAACCTTGATTTTCATATTTTTCTGATATCCAATATCCAATTTCGGCTTGATGTTTTTGTAAATCAATATTATGTATATCTATCATCCCTACTGGTTTCTGATTGACGCAAATTGTTAACATAAATAACTCATTACGCTCCATTTTTTCACGTGCATACTTTATAAACGCTCTTTCATTTTCAATACTTTTCATATCTTCCACCCAAGGAAGCCACATAGCAAGACGTTCTCGTTCAGTAGAAACAATCTCATATAACCCTTCACTATGGCTATCGGATATATATAAAAGTTGGCATCGTTTCCCACGTGATTTATACTCTATGAATAGTTCCGAGTCCAAGTTGGTAGAATCCACTTCATACTCCTTGTTATAAATGATAATATTCTTTAGCTTCTTTATTTACGAAATCATTATATTACTTTTTTACTACTTTTCAAATGAATAAAATTTTGTCTATCTTTTTGAGGTCAGTACATATTACAACAACAAACGAATTAAGGTAAAACTAAAAGGACCTAGTCCTATATAGTAGAGAACTAAATCCTTCACTTAAATTATTTGTCTAACTTTCTAGTATCAGTTCAAGTTTATACCGCTCGACTCTTCACATAGTCAGGATAGCATAGAAAGATGTTTGCTTACTTAGTGAAATCCAATACTTTACGTCCTTGAATTTCACCTTTTTCCATTTGATCAAAGACTTCTACCGCTGTATCAACAGGAACAGTTTCAACAACCGGTACTACCAAGCCTTGTGCACCGAAGTCAAAGGCTTCTTCCAAGTCTTTACGTGTACCTACAAGAGATCCAACAACACGGATACCATCTAGAACTGTTTTAACAATTGAGATCTCCATGTATTCAGATGGGAGCCCAACGGCAACGACCGTACCACCAGCACGTACACTATCGATAGCCTGGTTGAAAGCAACCTTAGAAACCGCTGTTACAACAGCACTGTGTGTACCACCAGTTTTTTCTTGGATATAGCCTGCTACATCTTCAACTTCTTTACCGTTAACCACTAAATCAGCGCCAGATTCTTTAGCCAAATCTAGTTTATCTTGATTGATATCAACTGCTACTACTCGTGCGTTAAAAACTTTCTTAGCATATTGAATAGCTAAATTACCTAGCCCTCCAGCACCATAAATAGCTACCCATTGACCAGGTTCAACTTTAGCTTCTTTAATAGCTTTATATGTTGTAACTCCCGCACAAGTAATAGATGAAGCTTGAGCTGGATTAAGTCCTTCTGGAACCTTCACAGCATAGTCAGCAGTAACCAAAGCATAGTCACTCATACCACCATCAACACTATAACCAGCATTTTTTACAGACCGACAGAGTGTTTCACGTCCAGTTGTACAATATTCACAGTGGCCACACCCTTCGAAGAACCAAGCGATTGATACGCGATCACCTTTTTTAAGTGTTTCAACTCCTTCGCCAACTTCTTCAACAATACCAATTCCTTCATGGCCTAAGATACGACCTGGAACTTGACCAAAGTCGCCATGAGCTACGTGAAGGTCAGTATGGCAAACGCCACAGTATTCAACTTTAACCAAAGCTTGACCATGACCAACTACTGCTGGTTTTTCATGATCAACAACTTCAACACCTGTACTTGCTTGATTAACAACAACTGCTCTCATCTTAATTACCTCCATATGATAACTTTTAACACCTTCATTATAGCACTTACAGAGACAATGTCAACGCTTACATAAAAGTTTTCTTAGCTTGCGAAAACTTTCTTGAAAACACTCTATACAAGTGGAATTGCTACTATTTCTGCTGCTGATATTACTTTGTTTCAATCATTTCCAAGATACCTATACTGTCTCACAAGCGTCTTGGAATCCGGTAGACTGACTTCAAAATGGAAATAATGATTGCGTCCATCTCTGGCATTCTCTTTATTTAATAAAAAATAATTCTTTTGACTGATAGCCATCTCCCTCATAATATCATCCGTCAAAAAGGTTAAGGGAATATCCATGGCAGAATAACGATAAAAGTCTTCTTCAAATTTTAAATAGCTATCAGAAAAATAGTCAATTTGAAGTTTATCATCATAAATTTTTCTCTTCCTCATCTATGTTTTCAACCCCCAAACTAATTTCTAATATATCCTTTGTTCGAATACATTTATGTCGCTTGCAAGATTTTATAGTAACTTGAGTAAAGTCCAAGTCAACCACATAGCCACTACATCTACAGCGCCTACCTTGATCCTTTATCTGGAAACTTCCCAATAATTGACCTGAATAAAGCTGGTTTAATAAAGTAAACTTCTCTAAATCATCCAAATGATTAGTTAGATTTTCTTTAGTCTTATCTTCATGTAGGGAATTTGTGTGTTCCGACAAAAAGAAGCCCATCCACTTCATCATTCCCCTATCTTGGTGTTCCCTAGCCGATTGAAAGGGAAGGTAACTACGGTCTATCATTTTAATCCATCTAATCCTCCAGCTGAGTGGCCACCAATAAGCTTGCTTCGAGCAAGACTCCTAGATGCCTCCTGTAAAGCTGTTGCTTTTTGAATGGTCGTAAAGCCAAATTCCTGTCGAATACTATCTATAGCTGCTTGAAGCCTTTCTTCTTTATCAATGTCATCTGGATTATCAAATAAAGAAAGAATTTGAAGCCTTTCATCTACAAAATTTGCATAAGAGACACTGACACTTCGAACAGTCCCTCCTTGATATTTCTTCCTAAAGAGTTCAATAACATGGCTTATTAGTACTCTTGTATTGTTAGCAGGTTCAATCTTCATCTGTGCTTGTAACGAACGCTTGCTCTCTAACTTTGAAAATCCAATGCTAATGGAAACTTGACAAGCTTTCTTATGGGCTCGTCTTAACCTAATGGCTACCTGCTCTGCCATCTCTCTTAGAATCAATTCAATATCAGCTTGACGCTCATAGTCTCGTGGCAAGATTTGAGAATTTCCTAAGCCATGTGACTTTGGTTTATAAGGTTGATGAACATTACTCTCATCAATACCGTTAGCATGAAAAAAGAGGTCTAAGCCCACAATACCTAACTCCTTTTTAAGAGTATCAGGATTGCTATTAGCAAGTTCTCGAATGGAGCAAATTCCCAACTTGTTTAGCTGCTTCTCCATCCGCTTACCAATCCCCCAGAAATCGGTCATATGGGGGATATTCCAAACCTTAGTCTCAACATCTTCATAGGACCAGTTGGCTCTCATCGTAGCCGTATGTTTGGCCTCATTATCAAGCGCTAACTTGGCCAATAAGGGATTGCTGTTAGACATCCCAACTGTCGAGTAAATACCTGTCTCCCTCCAAATATCTCTTTGAATACGCCCTGAAATCATATCTAACTTATCTTTTCTTGTAACTGTTCTATCGGGAATAAAGTAATTCAGTGACGACGTGAGATCAATGAAACCCTCATCAATGGAATAGGGAAGAATATCTTCAACACTGGCATAATTCTGGAAAATGTGTTGAATCTGGATATTCTTTTTTATATAGAGGTCCATTCTAGGAGGAACGATAAAGGTAACCTTAGCCCAAGATTCGATGTAATCTACAAAATCTCTATCCGTTGGTAGTCCTTGCTTTTTGGCATTATAATAATGAAACTTACGAGAATGAATATCAAAAGGTAAGTCATAAGAACGACTAACATTTGACTTGCCAAAAACTTGCTTAAATATGGGGGAAGAGGCTAGTATCAAGCCATTAGCATTTTCAGCCCTACTCATCACACATAGAGAAGTCTTAAGAGGGTGTAACCCACGTTCAACACACTCTACACTCGCATAGAAAGATTTCATATCTACAAAAGCAATATCACTTTGTGGCTCTCTTGAATAATCAAAATATCCCATGCTTGCCCTTTCGTTGGTTTATAAACTAACAACAGTATAAATTATAACTTCTTATATTTCAAGTATTTTCCATAAAAAATAACAACATCCCTTCTAGAATGTTGTTATCCTTCTATTTTTTCCCTTTAACTTGGTCGGTGGCAACATCTTCGCCAAACCATTTGTCAGAAATCTTTTGGAATTCTCCATTTTTATAAAGGGTTCTAAATCCTTGATTGATTTTTTTGATCAGTGTCTTATCTGCTTTACGAGCACCTACAGCAAAGCTTTCACCCTCGTAACCAGCAGGCATAACGTTATACTGATCCAGAACTCCTGATTTTTCTAAGTAGTAATTAGCATACACACGGTCAATCAATAGGCCGTCAATACGTCCACTATCAAGGTCAATCAAGGCCTGAGTAAAGGTCGAATATTGGACTGCTTTTTGGTTGGCAACGATATCCCTCAAAATCTTCGGAGAAGCATTGAAAGCATCATAACCAGAAGACCCCGCTTGGGCACCTAAGGTCTTGCCTGACATTCCAGCAACAGAATCAATTCCTGAAGACTTTTTGGTTACCAGTACTTGTTCATTGACCATATAAGGCACTGTAAAGTCTGCAGACTGCTTACGCTCATCCGTTACCGAGTAACCATTCCAAATGAGGTCAATTGTCCCATTCTTCAGTTCTGTTTCTTTCATATCCCAGTCAATAGCCTGCCATTCGACATCGATACCATACAATTTAAAAACTGCAGTGGCAAGATCAATATCAAAACCAACATAGCTACCATCCTTTTCCTCATATCCCATAGGAACAAAGGTTGCATCAAAACCAATTTTGATTTTCTTTTCTTTGGTATAGATTTGCCACTGATCTTTCTGAGTTGCAAAATGTGAGCGCGAGCTACAAGCTGATAGCGCAAACAAAGGCAAAATGACAAGACAGCCTAGCAAAATCGTTTTTACTATTTTTTTCATGGAAAATCCTCACTATTTTGGATTGATAGTGACAATCTCATCGGCGATGTGCTGTGCAAACTGTATATCGTGAGTGATAACGATTTGCGTAATCCCAGTCTCACGATTCTGCACAATCAATTTCTCCACTTCTTGACGCAACTCAGGGTCAAGAGCTGATGTTGGTTCATCATAGCCGACAATTTTCGGATCAATCATCATAGCACGCGCAAATGCAACACGTTGTTTTTGTCCCCCAGAAAGAGAGTAAGGATAAGCATTTCCGTGAGCTCCAAGACCTAAACGGTCAAGTAGGGCTTGAGCTTTTTTCTGGGCATCTTCCTTAGACATTCCCATCGTCTTAATTGGCGAAAGCGTTAGGTTATCTAAGACTGTCAAGTGCGGAAACAGTTGGAAATCTTGGAAGACAAAACCTAGCAAGTTACGACTTTCCATCTGATCCAAAGGAATCTCTTCATTTTCATAAATAATTTGTCCTGAATCAATGGTTTCAAGTCCTGCTAGCATACGCAAGAGAGTCGTTTTACCACCACCAGATGGTCCGACAATAGCTAAGATTTTCCCTTCTTCGACAGTTAGGTTATAGTTATCAAAAATTTTGTGTTGACCAAATTGCTTGGAAATATTTTTTAATTCTAACATAAGGTCTCCTATTTATAATAGTTGAATTTCTTTTCGATGTGTTTTGAAGCCACAGTCACCACACCCACAAGGATAAGATAGATAGCTCCAGCCACAAACATCGGTGCTAAGGTCGCATCACGGTTCGCAGCGGTACGACTTTCCAAAAGAAGGTCTCCAACCCCAAGCACATAAACCAATGATGAATCCTTAACCAAGTTAATAATCTCGTTGAAGATACTTGGCAAGACAATCTTGACTACCTGAGGAAGGATAATGTAGCGGATGGTTTGGAAAGGACTAAGTTTAAGCATTTTTGCTGCTTCATATTGTCCTTTCGGAATAGCCAAGATTCCTCCACGGAAAATCTCTGCGAAATAAGCTGCATAATTAAGCGTAAAAGCAAGAATAGCAGCCGGAAGGCGGTCAAAGACAATCCCTACACTCGGAAGAACATAATAAACGAAGATTAATTGCAAAAGGAGCGGTGTTCCACGCATAATCCAAACGTAAAGGGTTAGTAACCAATTTAAAGGTTTGAATTTAATCTGCATTAAGAAAGCAAGTACAATCCCTAATGGAATCGACAGTACGATAACAATGAAAAATACTTGAAGTGTGACTACCGCACCGTTCAAAAGGGCTGGTAATACTTCCAAAACGTATGACATATAAACTCCTATAATTATTTAGTATTGTTGAATATTATACCAAATTTTTTAAAAAAATGATATAAGATTTTGAAAATAGTAAAAAGGAGTGCGACTAGACCCATTTTTCAAAATGAGTTCATAGTCACACTCCTGAGAGACTTAAATAGTCTGTCCTGAGAAACAAACCATACTTAAGTCTAGCATCTCTAAAGCTTATTTTAGATTTTCTTAACAAATTCAGATTTAAGTTTCATAGCACCAAAACCATCAATCTTACAATCAATGTTGTGGTCACCTTCAACCAAACGAATATTTTTAACACGTGTGCCTTGTTTAATATCTTTTGGCGCACCTTTAACTTTCAAATCTTTGATAACTGTAACAGTGTCACCGTCAGCAAGACGTGTGCCATTGCTATCAAGAACCACAAGCCCTTCTTCTTCTGCAACTTCGTTTGGATCCCACTCATAGGCACATTCAGGACATACAAGTAAGATTCCATCTTCATAAACATACTCTGAGTTACATTTTGGACAATTTGGTAATGACATAATTCTCTCCTAAGATTGTGATATAGATACTATTCTACTTTAGATTTCCTAATTAAGCAAGGGTGAAAAACAAACAACATCCCTTACACTGTAAGAGATGTTGGTATTTTTATTCAACAGTAACTGATTTAGCCAAGTTACGTGGTTTATCAACGTCGAGTCCACGATGGAGTGTTGCAAAATAAGCAATCAATTGTGTCGGTACAACCATTGAAATTGGTGACAAGTAAGGGTGAACGTTATTAAGAACGATGTCATCACCTTCTTTAGCAACATTTTCCTCAGCAATAGTCAACACTTTAGCACCACGTGCTGCAACCTCTTGGATATTACCACGAGTGTGGCTAGCAAGAACAGCGTCAGACAAGAGGGCAATAACAGGTGTACCATCTTCGATCAAAGCAATTGTTCCGTGTTTCAACTCACCTGCTGCAAAACCTTCACATTGGATATATGAGATTTCTTTCA
>OKSV01000882.1_pt1 | contig 15575 bp, 7 predicted proteins | sample 1601261 | NCBI WGS metagenome assembly OKSV01 (sample SAMEA3879560, study PRJEB24766) | human gut metagenome | biome: human-associated habitat; feature: feces | place: USA | collected 1985/1987
CATCTCTCCACGAGCCATTAATGAAATAAAACTTTACATACCAGACCGTAACCAAATTGAAGTAAAAAAAGGGCATGAGGATTTCGTTTTCGTCAGCCAACGGAGAGGCAAAGGCCTTTCCCGGATTATGATCTTTCACATGATAAAAGAATTAGCGGAAAAAGCAGGCATTACCAAAAACATCAGTCCGCACACTTTCCGGCATTCCTTCGCCACTCATTTACTGGAAGGTGGAGCCAATTTGCGAGCCATTCAATGCATGCTCGGACATGAATCTATTGCGACAACGGAAATCTATACACACATTGACCGCAACATGCTTCGTAGTGAGATTATTGAGCATCACCCGCGAAATATCAAGTACCGGAAAGAAAAAGAGGAGTTATTTCATTAAATTATGATAAAATCGCCCCCTTATCTATATAATTATATTAAGAATTAATATCTTTGCGTTACTTTTTCTGTGCGAGCAGAAGGAGGTTGACAAATAGACGATATTTCAATTACAAACATTTAATTTATACCTAAAATGACTAAGAAGTTGTACTTGCCTTTACTCATGGCAATGGTTGTTGCATTATTCTCTTCTTGCAGCAAAAAAATGGGTGAATTATCAGCTGATTACTTCACTGTTACTCCGCAAGTGCTGGAGGCAGTAGGTGGTAAAGTTCCTGCGACCATCAATGGTAAATTTCCTGAAAAGTATTTCAACAAGAAAGCGGTTGTAGAAGTAACTCCGGTTTTGAAATGGAATGGCGGCGAAGCTAAAGGCCAACCAGCTACTTTCCAAGGTGAAAAAGTGGAAGGTAACGACCAGACTATCTCTTACAAGATGGGCGGTAGCTACACTATGAAAACTTCTTTCGACTATGTTCCGGAAATGGCTAAGTCTGAATTGTACCTGGAATTCAAAGCTACTATCGGTAAGAAAGTAGTTACTATTCCTGCTGTGAAAATTGCTGATGGTGTAATCTCTACTTCTGAATTAGTAAACAATACATTAGGTAACGCTAACCCTGCATTGGGCGAAGACGCTTTCCAACGTATCATCAAAGAAAAACACGATGCTAACATCATGTTCTTGATCCAACAAGCTAACATTCGTTCCAGCGAATTGAAGACTGCTAAAGAATTCAACAAAGAAGTAGCTAACGTAAACGAAGCTGCTAACAAGAAGATCAGCAACATCGAAGTTTCTGCATACGCTTCTCCTGATGGTGGTGTAAGCTTGAATACTACTCTTGCTGAAAACCGCGAAAACAACACAACCAAGCTGTTGAGCAAAGACCTGAAGAAAGCAAAAATCGACGCTCCGATCGATGCTAAATATACTGCACAGGACTGGGAAGGTTTCCAAGAACTGGTTTCTAAATCTAACATCCAAGACAAAGAGTTGATCCTCCGCGTTATTGCAATGTACCAAGATCCTGCTCAAAGAGAAAGCGAAATCAAAAACATCTCCGCTGTATACAAAGAATTGGCTAACACTATTCTTCCTCAGTTGCGTCGTTCTCGTTTGACTTTGAACTATGAAATCATCGGTAAGTCTGACGAAGAAATCACTAAACTGGCTTCTTCTAATCCTTCTGAACTGAATGTAGAAGAATTGCTGTATGCTGCTACACTGACTAGCGATCCTGCTAAACAAGAAGCTATCTATACTCAAGCTACCAAACAATTCCCGAACGATTACCGTGGTTACAACAACTTGGGTAAATTAGCTTACCAGGCTGGTAACATTGACAAAGCTGAATCTTACTTCAAGAAAGCTGCCAGCGTTAATGCTACTCCTGAAGTTAACATGAACTTAGGTTTGGTTTCTTTGATGAAGGGTGACAAAACTGCTGCAGAAGCATACTTCGGTAAAGCTGCCGGAACAAAAGAACTTGGCGAATCTATGGGTAACCTGTACATCGCTCAAGGTCAATATGAAAGAGCAGTTAACTCATTCGGTGACTCTAAGACTAACAGTGCTGCTTTGGCTCAGATCCTTGCTAAGGACTACAACAAAGCTAAAAACACGTTGGCTAACGTAGAAAGACCTGATGCTTACACTGACTACCTGATGGCGGTTTTAGGTGCTAGAACTAACAATTCTTCTATGGTAACAAGCAGCTTGAAGAGCGCAGTTGCTAAAGATTCTTCATTAGCTAAGAAAGCAGCTACTGACTTGGAATTTGCAAAATACTTCACAAATGCAGATTTCATGAGCATCGTTAAATAAGAGAATTACCACTCTATTTTAAATATTAAGAATTGCCTGTCATTATAAATGACGGGCAATTCTTTTTTTTTATCCGTAAAAACCGTACTTTCGCAGAAAAGAAATCAAAGCAATGAAAAAGAGCAGCATTTTAATCCTTATAATCATCTGTCTATACGGTTGTGGCAAATCTTCTAAGAAAACAAGCATAACCGGAGAAATCAAGGGACTGGGTACAGATACGCTCTACCTGTACGGAATGGACGAATCCTTTGACCGGATAGATACTATTTTCGCGAAAGGAGACAAATTCTCTTACACCACCTCCATAGACACCATAACTTCGGTCTATCTGCTGATTGATAACCAGATAGAATATCCAATCTTCCTCGATAAAGGAAACCAAATCAAGATAAAAGGAAATATAGACCACCCCGAATTTCTGGACATCAACGGGAATACATATAATGAAGAGTTCACAGCCTTTCAGAAAGAACTGGGTAGTTTAAACAACCCTTCCGAAAAAGATTTAGAACAAAAGGCGGAAGAATTCATCAGGGCACATCATTCTTCTTTCGTCAGTCTTTACCTGTTGGATAAATACTTTGTGCAGAAAGACTCTCCTGATTTCAACAAGATAAAGAAATTAATTGAAGTCATGACAGGAATACTGCAAGACAAGCTATACATCGAGCAACTGAATGAAGCCATTTCCTTGTCCGAAAAGACAGAGATAGGCAAATATGCTCCGTTTTTCAGCCTTCCTAATATAAAAGGAGAGAAAATTACCCGTTCATCCGAAGATCTCAAAAAGAAGAATCTGTTAATCAACTTTTGGGCCTCATGGACAGATAGTATTTCCAATCATCAAAGCAATAGCGAATTAAAAGAACTTTATCAAAAGTACAAAAAGAACAAACACATCGCTATGCTCGGGGTCTCCTTTGACATGGACAAGAAAGAATGGCAGGATGCTATTAAACGTGATACGCTCAATTGGGAGCAAGTCTGTGATTTTGGCGGGCTAAATTCCGAAGTTGCCAAACAATATGCCATCAAAGAAGTTCCCAGCAACATTCTTCTGTCGGCAGACGGTAAGATTCTAGCGAAAAACCTCAAAGGAGAACAGTTGAAAAAGAAGATTGAAGAAGCAGTTACAGCTGCTGAAGAAAAGGAAAAACAAGACAATAAGAAGAAAAAATAACCAGTAATCAAACGTGTTAATTAAAGTATTCGGAGCGGCTGTTCAAGGGATTGATGCAACACTCATCACAATCGAAGTCAACAGCTCGCGCGGCTGTATGTTCTATCTCGTCGGCCTTCCGGATTCTGCGGTCAAAGAAAGCCATCAACGTATTATCTCCGCACTGCTGGTGAATGGTTATAAAATGCCCACTAGCAATATAGTAGTCAATATGGCACCAGCCGACATCCGTAAAGAGGGTTCAGCTTATGACTTGCCTCTTGCCATCGGATTATTAGGAGCTAGCGAAACAATCTCTTCCGAGAAGTTTTCCCGCTATTTGCTAATGGGCGAACTAAGTCTGGACGGAAGCATCCAACCTATCAAAGGTGCGCTTCCCATTGCTATCAAAGCTCGCGAGGATGGTTTCGAAGGACTAATCATTCCCCAACAAAACGCACGGGAAGCTGCTGTTGTCAATCAATTAAAAGTATATGGAGTCAGTAATATCAAGGAGGTCGTCGAGTTCTTCAATAATGAACGCGAATTAGAGCCGACTGTTGTCAATACACGGGAAGAATTCTATCAACAGCAGACCAACTGTGACCTGGATTTTGCAGACGTAAAAGGACAAGAGAATGTAAAAAGGGCACTAGAAGTTGCAGCAGCCGGAGGGCATAATTTAATAATGGTAGGCGCTCCGGGTAGCGGTAAATCAATGATGGCCAAACGCCTTCCTTCCATTCTTCCTCCTCTTTCACTGGGTGAGAGTTTAGAAACCACCAAGATACATTCAGTTGCCGGACAACTGAAACGCGGGTCCTCATTGATTTCCCAGCGTCCATTCCGCGACCCACACCACACAATTTCCCAAGTGGCGATGGTTGGTGGAGGTAGTTTTCCACAACCGGGAGAAATCAGTCTGGCACATAATGGAGTACTTTTTTTAGATGAGTTACCGGAATTCAACCGAGGAGTACTGGAAGTATTGCGTCAACCATTGGAGGACCATCAAATCACCATTTCCCGCATCAAAAGCACGATCAGTTATCCGGCCAATCTGATGCTGATCGCATCCATGAATCCATGTCCCTGCGGATATTATAACCATCCGACAAAAGCGTGTGTATGCAGTCCCGGGCAAGTCCAAAAGTACTTGAATAAGATATCCGGTCCATTATTAGACCGGATTGATATTCAAATAGAGATCGTTCCTGTACCTTTTGATAAGATTTCCGATCAAAGGCAGGGAGAACCGAGCAATATCATCCGGCAACGAGTGATAAAAGCCCGTCAACTGCAGGAAAGACGATACACCGAATATGCCGGAATTTATTGCAATGCACAAATGAACAGCAAATTGCTTGCAATGTATGCTCAACCGAATGAGAAAGGACTCGCATTGCTAAAAAACGCAATGGAACGATTCAATTTGTCTGCCCGAGCCTATGACCGGATTTTAAAAGTTGCCCGTACAATCGCTGATTTGGAAGGAGTAGAACAAATACTTCCTAGTCATTTGGCAGAAGCCATCAGCTATCGGAATCTCGACAGAGAGAACTGGGCAGGATAATAACAATGAATATAAACAGATAAAAATTATTTCACCGCGAACACTACCTTTTTCATATATTTGTTTTACATTTGTGACAAACAAATATGCAATAAATATGAAAACGTCGATAACAAGTCTTTTAATGATATTTTGTTTGAGCATAATGGCTTATGCGCAAACTCCCCAAGACAGAGCCACAGAACTAAAAAAACAAGCACAAAGCAGTCTTAATCAAAAAGATTACATCAAAGCACGTTACTTATTCAAAAAAGCATACGAAGCATTTGCAAGCCGCGAAAACTATCCACAAGCAATAGAATGTGGCGTTCAGGCTAATGCTTTATACGTCAGAGAGAACTTTTACAAAGAGGGATTCGAGCTTTGCCGTGACATGGAGCAGCTTCTATGGACCGGAGAACAGAATAAAAAGAAAGTCTTTTATGACCTGCGTTTCCTTATAAACAAGGAACGATTGCAGATGTACACCGCACTGAAAAATCCCGCACAGGCAAAGACACAGTTGGATAAATTAGAAGAAACAGCCAATCTTGCAAAAAACGACTCCCTAACGGAGATGTTGCTGTATACAAAGGCCAACTATTATTATACTTTCAACCAAAACACAGAAGGCGATGCCTGTTTCCGCAAACTTATCAACCAATATAAGGAAAAGAAGGACTACGCCAAAGTGAATGATTGCTACAAGAATCTTATCAATATTGCACGAGAAGGCAATAATGCCCCACTGATGGAACGCACTTACGAAAGTTTCATTGTCTGGACAGACTCGGTAAAAGCATTAACCGCACAGGATGAGCTAAATGTACTGAAGAGAAAATATGACGAAAGCCAACTGACCATACAGGAAAAAGACGACTCACTATCTGCCAAGCAATATATAATCATAGGTCTCTGTGTGCTGGCAGTCATATTGGTAGCCGGCCTGGCAATACTGGCTGTGATATTGCTACGATTCATCGCCAACAATCGTAAATTAAAGAAAAGTGTAAAAATTGCCAATGAACACAACGAGCTAAAAACCAAATTCATACAGAATATATCTTCGCAAATGGAGCCTACCCTGAATACGCTGGCTACTTCAGCCGAAGAACTGTCACAAAAGGCTCCTCAAGAAGCGGCCCAAATGCAGGGACAAGTCGCAGCTTTGAAGAAATTCAGTGATGACATTCAAGAACTGTCATCTTTGGAAAACTCATTAACCGAGTTTTATGAACTAAGTGAAATCAACGTGGGAACTTTCTGTGAGAATGTGATGGATAAAGTTAAAGAATACATAAAACAGGATGTCACATCTTCAGTCAATGCACCAAAACTTCAGGTAAAGACAAACAAGGAACAATTGGAACGCATTCTTCTCTATTTACTGAAAAATGCCGCTTTCTACACCGATCAGGGTCGTATCAGTCTCGAATTCAAGAAACGGGGAGCGCACACGCACCAATTCATCGTTACGGATACAGGAACTGGAATTCCGGCAGAGCAACAGGAAAATCTCTTCAAACCTTTCACAGAAGTGAAAGACCTGACTACAGGAGATGGACTAGGATTACCGATCTGTTCACTAATTGCTGCCAAGATGAACGGAAGCCTGACACTGGATACGAATTATACGAAAGGAACACGGTTCGTTCTGGAACTTCATGTATAAATTTAGCCAACAGGAAAGCTGTTGTTTCGTTTGATTACTTTTCAAATTGTAAAGTATAGTTATCTTCAACAAAGAATGTTCTAAACGCCAATTTAAGATTTTATAAAAAAACAAACAAATTTCCACATAAACAAATAGTACGTTTTTAATAAACTTTTGAGTAGTTTATTAAGAACGGTATCTGAGTTTATTAAAAACTCTGCCATTGGATTTCCGAGTTTATAAATCCATCTTTTACAACAAAAAGGCTGCAAATTTCATAAAATTTGCAGCCTTTTTGCCTATATCCGGTATATCCTTCCCAATATTTATTAGGGAACACGTCCAGATTTGTTATAATATTATACCATTCAAGTCATCAATTTCATATTCTTTTATCTGTTATTTACAAGGTTTAAGCTCTTTTCCAGACTATAAAGATACAACATTTAAAAGGATTTGTCAAGAGGAACATCCCATAAAATTCATCCCTAATGTATTTATAAGAAATATTGCCCCTCTTCTTTTAATCTTTTGCGTAGAAAACCTACATCAATCTTATGAACATCATTCTTTGTTTGTTTGATAGCATGTACCGCAGCCATTCCGGCAGCTTCACCAGTCACCAGACAAGGTGGCATCACTCGTAAGCTTCCAAAAGCTTCCTCATCAGTAGAAATACAGCGTCCGGCGGTCAATAGATTCTTCAGACCTTTAGGAGTCAAGCAACGATAAGGAATTCCATGAGATTCGCCTTTTTTGTAACGCGTCTCTTTATGCCCCGGTTTATGAACATCAATATAGTAACAATTACGTCCGATCTCATCTTCAAATGTTTTACGTTCCAGCCAATCTTGGAAAGTAAACGTATAATCCCCTTCAATCCGACGACTATCTCTAACCCCCAACAAGGAGGCAGTCTTTACAACAAAAGCACTACCAAAAGTTTTAGGCTGAAGTTCTTTCAGTGCCTCCAAGTATTGTTCAGCGATTTGCCTACCGGTAGCCATCGCCCGCGTAGTAGCCCATGGGTCGGTCGAATCAACATTATCAATGTGTCCTGCATTAAATTGTACCACATCCGGACCGATCAGATTACTATTGAAATGTCTGCCTATCAATGGATATTTTCCGGACTTAATCGCGTCAAAGATAGGGCTATTTTTGTTACTCGTATGCAATGAAGGACCTATGAGATTGTAGTTATAGCTATCGACATTAGCAAACGAGAAACACAAAGTAGAACTTTGCAGTATACCATCCTCACCTCCCTTTTTAAATGAAGCACCTGCCCAAGTAGCCACATCTCCATCTCCCGTCGCATCAACAAAGACTTTTGCTTTGAATGCAACAAGGCCGGATTTATTTGCTACAATGATAGCATCTACCATATCATCAGCTGACATCTCAACAGCAGCAACCCTCGAAAAGAAAAGGACTTTTGCCCCCGATTCAGCGACCATCCGATCGTAAACCTGCATCAAATATTCAGGATTTATATTTACCCAATTCAGTTTCTGCTTTCTCTCATGAGGCACTCCTTTTCTCGATGCCTCGAATATCTTTTCCGCCAAGCCTCGATAAATAATCTTTTCGCCGTCAGAAAACGGACACCATGCCGGAACCATACCTGCTGTTCCCATACCGCCAAGTTGTCCCATTGCCTCAATCAGCAAAGTTTTAGCTCCCTCCCGGGCCGCAGAAATCGCAGCAGTACATCCAGCAGGTCCTCCACCAATTACAATAACATCCCACCGATCATCCACTGCAATCTTGGTATTCTTTAAACGTATCTTGGATTGTGTGGTATTTCCATTCACATTAAGAGCGGGAACTGCAAAAGCAGCAGAAATCAACCCAGCTTTTTTAAGAAAATCTCTTCTTGATGTCATTACAAATTAATTTATTATATTACCTTTCCATAAAAATCTCGGCACGCCCAGGAGTAAATAATTCCCATAAAGAAGCAACAGTCCATCCGGGTGCGAAAATGTCATTATAATATCCTTTGCCATTCTTCCCGTAATCCCAACTGGTATGTTGAACAACTTCCGGATAGTAACCCACTTTGGCAATGCCACACATGTGTCCTTCATAAGGCAATAACTGCCGCATAGAGGTTGAAATCACTTCTGCGAAGTTCGAGAAACGGGATTCTTTATATTCGTTCGATAACCAACGAAGTACATCGGCAAATTCAAATACAAACACATCAATATGATTATTTTCTACCGAAACATTTCCCCAGCCACGTGTTTTCAAACCAATATCACCCAGCATCTGTCCGGGAGCAAAAGGAACATCCCACAAATAATACCACGATAATGCAAAATAAGCGGCTTGCTTCGTCAGATCAGCATAATGCTTATGTTCCTCCCCTTTAGTAACTAATGAAAGATAATAGGTAGCAGTTGCAGCATAAAGTGACGCTTCTTTATCTTCGCAATTCGCATCAAGAGTAGACGAGAAATAATCGGCCTTAGAAATCAGTTCTTTTTCCAAATAATCCGCAGTCCGCTTAGCACTATCCAAGTAACGTTTATCCTTAAAGTATTTATATCCCATGACTAAAGGTAATGTAGCCGAAGGAGTACTTCCTCCGCTTTTATCTACAATCGAGAAGTCATCACGGAACTTTCGTGGAAAACTACCATCAGCATTTTGCAATTGCAGAAACATGTTCAACATGTTTTTCAATCGCTGTTCCCATTCCGGATGCTTACGACCTTTTTCTTTTTCATAAGCCAGGAAATGAAAAATTGCATAAAGTCCTTCCGATTGACGACGGATACTATGAACAGGATCCTCAAAGTTCTTGTCATAATTTACCGATTCCTTGAGAAAGCCTGCTTCCGTGAAACCATTCTTCAAATAACTGTCGAATATTTTGGCGCTGTTAGCCTTCAAATCTTCCCGGTTACATTCCCAACCATATTCCCAGGCATTGAATGCATTCAGAAGAACACGCCCTATAAAACCGACCTCCGCCTGCCCATTACTTGTACACGCATCTGTTCTAAGATGTATACCCGAATTATATACCAACGGATATTTATCTACAAAACTACTTACAAAGAATTGGCTAAGAGTCTGCTTCATATATTCAATTGAGTAGGGAGTATCTACAGGCTTAGGCAAATATGTATCATAACAATATTCCCAAGTATGGCGCACAAAATCAGAGTAATCCTTAGCTTCACCTTCAGTAATTTGCCAAGTCAATAAAATCGTCTCTCCTTTTTTAAGGTGCTGATAAGCCGTTACAGCCGGAGCTAATGTCAATTTACGGATATAACTTTTAGGAGCCTCCCGATAAGGAAAACCGAAAGAAAGAGTAGCAACCCCATCCTTATTTTCAAATCCGGTATATCCCAAAGAAGTTTTATCCGAGAGAATAATCTCACCTTCACGATGGGTAGCCAACGTGCTATTTACAAATTTATCCAGTCTGTTGACAGTCATAAAACGTTGTTTCTTCTCACAGAAAATCCCGGTGAGAGGCGCGCTTAACCTGTCTTCACTTACAATCCAACTGTCCGAAGTATGAAATGAAGGGGCCTCTTTGGGCGAACGCAGATTACGCCGATACCAGAATCCCGGCATATAGAATAGGCAATCGTTATGACGGAAATCTGTTACCACCTGCTGATTGTAATTAAAGTAAATATCTTCCAATGCGGTAATAGACACACTAATACGTAACCCATCATCACCATCTACTATGTTTTGAGACACAGTCAACGGCATCTTTTCCGAATTCTCCAAATAATAAGTGCCGTTATTATTTTGAGACTTCTGAAAAGTCAATGGATAACGCTTCGCGTCATTCCCTGGAACTTTCAAGAAAATAGATGCAGAAATCGATTCCGGCACATTATTAAAAGCTCTAGCAATAGTAGCACATGCTACAAAAGCCATCCCACAAAGTAAATATTTCAAACTCATATAAAACATTAATGTGAATCAGCCCGCCTGATTCTATTTGTACTAAATTGTTAAGGCAAAGTTAAAGAACATCCTCCACATTGAATAAAACAAATTGGGCTATAAATAAAAAAAATTATTCAATTTGGCAAAAATTCCCTCCAAAGCCTCAACTAGAGCTCCATACAGAAACGATTATTTTTCCATAAGGGCAGCAGCACACCACAAATAAGGTCCCTGTCCATGAAAATCACCAGTGCGACGCGGACGGTCATAATAGTACTGTTTGCTATTCTTTTTATTCGTTCCTACACAGACATTGCCCACCTGATTTTTTTCATTGAGATATGGCACTAAAGCCATCCACGCCTTTCGGGTAGCCGGAGCATAAGCTTCTGCATCTAACCATCCATTTTGAACCCCCTTAATAAAGGCAAAAGTGAACATTGCTGAACCAGAAGTTTCAGTCCAACAATCAGACTTGTCAATCAATTGATTCCAAAGTCCTTCCGGATTCTGATACTTTTTAAGGCTCTCCATCATTTTGAGATAGCCTTCCATAATGCGTGCACGATCTTTATGTTTTTTAGGCAGGCACTGAAGCAACTCCGCCATACCGGCAGCCATCCAGCCATTTCCACGCCCCCAATAATAAGGCACATCCGGGGCATGATAGAAAAGGCCATTCGGACGTTGTAACTCATCCAAGTACATCACCATCTCCTTAGCAGCACGGTCAATATATTTCTTATCCTTCGTTACTTTATAGGCACGTGTCTGTACAATGGTAATCATATACATATCATCAATCCATAAACGTGTTTGCCAAGAATAACCCTTTTCTGCCCATTCCTTTTCATGCGGTTTCGCATTTCTCGGAAGCTCCCACTGCGAATCGGCATAAGGCAAACCTAAATAACGATATTTCAGATCCTTCGTCACCAAATAGAATTCGAGAGGAAGACTACCGAACATATTCAAATCAACATGATTCATAATAGGTTGTAAAATCTTCTCTTCGGTAAACAAGAAATCAAACTTTTCTTGTAAACGTTGAATAAGCTCCTTGTCTTTCGCTCCATCAGCATATCGCAAGGCGCCACTCCAGTAGAAGGTTTCCGGATAGCCAATCCATTTACCAACATGAAGCGCATGTTTTTCTGTTAAAAAGCGATATGCTATTCGTTTGCCTATCTCTTTTGGGGTATATCCTTCAGGAAAGTCCTTCAATAAACTTTTCTGGGCAAACATCAATTGAAAAGGAATCAAAAATAACAAAATCAAGAATTTCTTACTCATAATATTTTTCTTTATCTATTCAACAATATATCTTTCAGTTCAACATTATATCCATCTACCCGCAAAAGCAGTTTATCAACTCCCTCCTTACAATCTACCTGAAAACAAACTTCTTTAGATTCTCCCGGCATCAGATAAAAGTATCCATCATCAAAATAAGCCGGACGAACAGCCGCATCAGTTTTTGCATCCCTTAATGTCAATGCTATTGCAGCGGCCAGATATTGTCCTGGATTTTTCACAATAAGCCTGCCTTCATAATGATTAGTCTTTTTCGTGAAGTTCTTCACCGAAACATTTACCGAAGAAACTGGCAAATTAGCCAAGACCTTTCCGTCCCATTCCTTCTGATTGAGCCAATAAACATTATCATCCAGCAACTTTCCGTTATTAGTTGTCAACACCAACTTTACCCAGCAGAAATCAGGAAGTCCTTTTATATCATCCAACTGTGTTACAGAAGTCAGCGCATTGGCTGTCACTTGTCCTACCTTATGTTGTAAAGAGCGTATTTTTTTGCCTACTTTATCATAAACAGTAACTCCTACCTTCAAATCTCGATATTCTTTCAGTGTAGTATTAATAATATCCACTTTATGTTGACTATTAAGGCTCATCTGAATATGAAGAGGACGACATGCTTTTTGCGCGCCATAATAAGCACCAGCTGTTTCCCCATTCGAACTGTAGTTCTGCCAAACCATACTGGGCCATGCAGGATGGCTCATCCACAATAATACCCCGGAAGCATCATTCCACATCTTACTGTTCCATGCTTCAAAAATGGCCCGATGGCTTTCGTAATTAATCAATTGTGCTTTCTTGCAGAAATCATCCAAGTTATCAGAACGTCCTAGTTTACGATCCACCCCTTCCTTATAAAGCTCACTAAAAGTCTTACTACCATATCTATGATTATGCCAGTCGTGATAATACCAAACATCACTAATGGGCCATGTATCCTCTTCCGCCATAAACTCACGAACAGTTTCAGCCGTAGGCAGAGAAGGAGTACCCACTTCCGAACGAAATCCTCCAGCTAAAGAACGGTAGTACCAGCCTGCATCAAACTGATAACGCCAAGGTCCGCTTCCTGAACTATTCAATGAACGGGAATTTCCTGTATAATGCCTGCTGCCATCTTCTTTAGCTAAAGTAGCGGCCAACATGTACTCAAGTTCATTCGGAGCAAAACCCTCATTACGTGCACACCATAAAGCGATGGAAGGGTGATTACGGAAACGACGTACCGTTTCAGTCACATTCTTTATGAACAGGCAATTATCTAATGGATTAAGATTAAATCCGTCTGTTGAAAGCCAAAAGTCATTCATTACCAACATTCCGTATTCATCGCAAAGCTCATAAAATACTTCTTCCGTACTCTCACCCGTCCAGTTACGAATCATATTATAATTCATATTCTTATGCAACTTCAAGGCAGGTTCCAGTCGTTCCCGGGAAACACGCTTCATACCATCATCCATCCCCCAGTTACCTCCTTTGCAATAAATCCGTTGTCCGTTCACCTTTATAACCATGTATTCTTTCATCAGTGAATCCTTTATCAACTCTATTCCCTGTGAAGAAACCGGTTTCAATAAATTTGGGACAAACTCTCCATCATAATTCGTATAGCGAACCTTACTATCCGTTTTTTTACGTTTCACAGCATCAAAAACGGGTTTTCCATCCTGCAAAGCAGCAGTTGGATTATAGTTCAACCGCACCACAGGAGCGTTATCCTCATACGCAGACAATTCATATTCCAACTCACGAATACCAATACGCATTTTTTTGACATCAAGAGTATCTTTATTGGGTGATATCAGGCTCAAAGATGCTTTATATAAATATTGTTCTCCATATCCATTCGGCCACCAAAGACGTGGACTCTTCATTTGCAGTTCCTTACATTCGTGAGGAGTAAGTTTAATCATCCTTTTTTCATTTGCATTCAAAGAAACCGGATAAACAGCAGACACACCTCCTATATTAAAATGTAAATTGGCAGTACAAGTCGTTTTAGAAGAATTATAAATCTCCGTCTGAACGATAAAATTGACAGATGTAGTGTCAGGCAAAGGCAGATCCGCAATCACATGCGTATCAACAATTTCCAGTTCATTTCCAAATTTGACTCTGACATCCTGCCAAATACCCATGTTTCGGTCGCGTATGCCGGGAATCCAATCCCAGCCTTCTGAAGAGATAAAAGTAGGACCGTCTAAGCACAATGCTCCACCATTGGGGCCGATTCCTTCTTTCTTATTTGCTTCGTGAGGAATACCGGGATTGTTAGGTGGAAGAATACGAATGGCCAACAGGTTCTTCTTATCATAATCCACCCAAGGAGTTATATCAAAAATACCTCTCTCAAAAGCACCAACCATTGTTCCTAATAGTTGATGATTGAACCAGATCTCCGCTTTATAATTGATTCCATTCAGAATCAACTTCACTTTTTCTCCCTTCTTACTACGAGGAATACTAAAAGAATTGCGATACCACCAGTCCATCCGGCAAAGCGTATCAGGAATCAATAAATTGTTAAGCCCCCAATAGGGATCAGGGTATACGCCCTGATCCACCAACGTAGTTAATACTGTACCGGGAACTGTTGCCGAATACCATTCGCTTGTATCTAAATCTTGTGTAAATACCGATTTTTCAGCTGCTCTAGCTTTATATCCTTCTATCATTTCCCATCCTTTGGATAGTTGATACTCCCAATCGGAAAGCGGACTCAATTCTCCGGGTTCTACCACTTTTTTTTTAGGCTTAGCTGTCTGAAATGAATGTTTTGAATGAGGTATCACTTCGGAACTCTGTTTACGAGATAAACCAAAATTCCATTTTAGTTTTTGTGGATAAATGCATTCTGTAGAAGCACACAGAAAAACAATTACACAAGCAAGATATGTATTCAGCCTTATTCTCATCGTCTTATAATCTACTATTTTGTTTTCAATTTCTTCACATCATCACATACCGCTACCGCCACCTGTGAATCCGCACAACCATAATAGAGGTATAATTTCCTTTTGTGATATGCAAGTCCCTCAATAAATACTGTTCCATCTTTGTACTGTCCGCTCTTCTCAAAAGAAGCTTCAGGAGCAAAGAAGGGCTTATCCAAACGATCCAATACTTTATAAGGATCGTCACCATCCAGTAACAGCTGTCCGGCACAATAAGCATTGGCAGGATAGTCAGCATCTCCAGTTTTACCACTATTCTTACCATTATACATGAGAACAATGCCATGCTTGGTACGAATAGCCGGAGGGCCACATTCTGTCAACAAACTATCAAAATGTCCTTTACGAGGTTGTATGATTTTCATCAGTTCATTCTTCTCATCCAAAACCGGATACCAGTCAATCAAGTTATCAGAAGTAGCAGCATATACCGCATACTCACCCCAATACATCAAATACTTGCCATCAACTTTATCAATGACTAATTGATTTCCTTTCAATTTTGTTAAAATAGAACCCGATTTACAGAAAAGATCATTAAATCGACCGTTATATGCCTTATCAAAGGCAAGCCCATGTTTTGTCCAGTTCTTCAAATCTCGGGAAGTAGCTACGGCAAGGCGTGCTTTTTTCCGGTTCCATGCCGTGTAAAGCATCACATACAATCCGTCTTCGGTCATAGCCACACGAGGGTCTTCACAACCACCCGGCCAATCTTGATCTTTAAAATTATCTTCAGCAGGAAAAAGAACAGGATTATCAAGCCTTTTCATCTCAATCCC
>OKSV01000883.1_pt1 | contig 15546 bp, 12 predicted proteins | sample 1601261 | NCBI WGS metagenome assembly OKSV01 (sample SAMEA3879560, study PRJEB24766) | human gut metagenome | biome: human-associated habitat; feature: feces | place: USA | collected 1985/1987
CATATTTGTCGTTTTGCATCTTCGGATAGATTTCTATATACTAATTCATTCATAATATTTGCCTCGTCAAATTTCCGATTTTAATGTCTCTATTATACCATAATGATACTATGATAAAAAAGGAAAAAGAGCTCCTTCGAGCTCTTTTGAATCAGTCCTGCTCCAGCTTTACCTGCTCACCTGTGTCTGCCTCAAATTCCTCTAGCTGCTTAAGCCAATATTCCTTATCTTTATTTGTTATCATTCTTATGACTTTACATGGATTTCCTGCCGCTATCACACTATCCGGAATATCCTTTGTGACAACCGACCCTGATCCTATGACAACATTTGAACCTATGGTCACACCCGGATTGATGACCGTATTGCCACCGATCCATACATTATCGCCTATTGTAACCGGCTTGCCAAGCTCCACACCGGTATTTCTGATCATCGCATCTATCGGATGACATGCACAGTATATATTGACCCTTGGTCCCAGAAATGCATGATCTCCAATAATGACATCACACTGATCCAGAACTATCAGTCCTGTATTTGCATAGAAATAATCTCCCACGTGTATATTGGTTCCATAGTCACAATAAAAAGGTGGCTCTATATAACACTCCTTTCCCATGTGTGCAAATAATTTTCCAAGATATTCTCCGGTTCTTGTCATAGTCTCAGACCTCGAAGCACTGTTGAACTTATCTACCAGATCCTTCGCCTTATCCTCCGGATCCCAATCCACACATCTGTATAATTTACTTGCTTTCATTCTTCCAAGCATTTTCTCTACTCTATCCATAGCATTTTCTCCTCGCATTTATAATATTTACTCATCATGTTTATAACTGACTAAAGGATACCATTGTTTATGTCTGTAATCAACTTCTAGCAACAGAAAAATGGACTGTGAAAATAGGCCCATTTTTATCTATCTTTTATTAATACACATAAAGGTACATTCCAAACCAATGCAGCGCAGCCCCCAGCATCACAAAGATATGCCAGATAAAGTGCATCCCCTTGGTGTCCTTCACAAATGGAATCATGCCGAGCGTATAGACAATACCACCGCCCACGATCCATCCCAAAAGCGGCTTGTCATTTCTGAACCAGTCTGGAATGAACATGATGGCGCTCCATCCGATGACGAAGTACAGCGTATAGTGTATCGGTCGGAACCTGCCTGGTCCGAACACACATATGATGGTGATCCCCGCTATGATGAGCGCCCACTGCACACAGAACAACACTATTCCAAGCACATTTTCCCAGTACACAAGGTACATCGGAGCAAATGTTCCGCCTATCAGCAGATATATCGAGGAATAATCAAATCTTCTCCAGATACGCTTGACTGCTAGCCCGGATTTGTATGAGTGATACAGGCAGCTCATAAGAAACATCAATATCAGTGATATTCCATAAAAACACGATGCCATCACTTTGAGCCCTGTGTCTGACTTCAGGAGAAGAAGGACAAAGCCGGCTATGGCAAGTCCTGCTCCTATTCCATGGGTGACTGCATTTCCCACTTCCTCAAGCACGGTGAGTTTTGGTGGCTCATTCAGTTCCCTGTAGTGCTGCCTTTTTGCTCTTTTTGCCTCTTTCTTCTCTTCTTTTCTTTTCTCTTTGTCCAGCTCAGCTTTCTGCTGAGTGCTCATATCTGATTCCGAGTTCTTTATTTCTGCCATATTTAATCCTGAAACTTCTTTCTTAAAGATACCGCACTTTATATTACACTCTCGCTGTTGATTTTGAACCGATCAAATAACACTCACAAAAGTCCCGCCTCACTCGTAAAAAGTAATGCAGGACTTTTCCTATAACATTTATCTTGGCCATCTCTTCTCTACCGGTAGTAGTTCTTTAAACTTCTGATGAGGTTCACTCTGATACCAGTATGCCACACTTGAAAGATCGTCTTGTCGCTCAAACAATCCATTATGACTAACCCCTATTTGCTGTACCGTTACTTTCAGATTTTCCTCAAAAAATACAGGATCAGGGATATGCCATCTGTAAAATCCACGCATTGGCGGACAATCATCATTATGATATTGATTCCAAACAAGTGAATCATGTCTGGAATAAAATGGATATCCCAAATATGGGGTAGAATAATTCTGTTCTACAATTCTGCCATTTTCATTTGATGCGAAACTCCAGGAACCTCCGAAATAGTCTTCCATTCCTGTTCCACATATTGTTGGATATTTTTCATCTCCATCAATGTAGAATTTAACTTCACCCTCTCCCCACCAGTACCTCTGCAAAGCTGAAAGTCCCAGATAAGTACCTACATAATGGCCACTTCCTTTTACATTATCAAGAATAACATAATCTTTTCCAATTTCAGTGATTGCCTGCCTTCTCCACTGAGCATGAAAATAAGAAGTGTCTTCTGGAAGCGAATCATACAGGCAGTAATCAATCTGATAAAAAAAAGCCGGTATTGGATTTTTATGCTGATTCTCAATAGTAATGCGTGCATGTTTATGAAATGGCATTGCAAAATAAGAATTAAGTCCTCGTGATGGAACAACAGTTATAATGGCAGAATTCACAATACATTCCTGTCCAAATCCACAACAGAAGAAATCACCCAATGGCACTTCTACCGACGGATTCTCTTCTCCATCCCAGTACATTCGCATAATCAGATCCCTCAGTACAAAACAGTCACCTTCCGAGGTCTTACTGTCAACAGTTATCCATATATGCTGGATCACACCTGGTCCCTCAATATCTGCCAAAATTTCTTCCTGTCCCGGTTGAATATTATTCAAACACGGGCTTCCCTTACGTGAAGGTCCAAGCGGGCTGGCTGCCATCCCGCCTTTTCCTTTTTCTCCTGTCCTGTTCTCAGCATTAATTGCTCTGCTTTTCCCATGTGTCAGATAGGGCATCTTTGAGATATCTCCCGGAAATATCATTTCATATCCTCCTAATAACATTCTATTTATCAACCTTTAGTTGCTCCCATTGTCATACCTGCAGTAACCCATTTATTAAGTGCAAAATAAATAATAAGTGGTGGAAGTATAGATATAACGATAGCTGCAAATGTTAAACCCCAGTCTACATTACCAAATGCTCCCACATAATCCTTCAATCCCATTGCAACTGTTTTTGCATTACTGTCACTGATAAATGTATTTGCAAAAATAAAATCATTCCATATAAGAATACTATACATGGATGCAATTGTAATTATTGTATTTCGTGCCAATGGAAACACAATTTTTATAAATGTAACACCTGGATTACATCCATCTACAATAGCCGCCTCAACCAGCTCATCCGGAACAAAATCATAGAAACTTACAAACATCATCACAGCCAGAGGAAGAGCAAATCCAACCTGTGGTAAAATCAGTGAAAAACTTGTATTCAAGATTCCCATTTTACTATAGAAAATAAACAGTGGAATCAATGTAATCTGTACTGGCACCATGATTCCGAACGTAAAAAATTTATAAATTTGTTTTTTTCCACGTATTCTGAATTTTGACAATGCATAGCCTACTGTCGAACTGAGAAAAATAATCAGAATCAGTGAGATTCCCGTTACTTTTAAACTATTCCACATATAAATGCCTATTTTTCCATCTGAAAATACCTTTATAAAGTTTTCAAATGTCACCACTTTCGGCAAAGCAAACGGCGTTGTAGACAATTCTATCGTCGGCTTAACACTTGCCATAAAAAGCCATATTATAGGATAAACCTGAATAAGCAGAAAGGCAAGAATAACTATCGCAAATACAATTTTTCCAATTTTCTTTTTCATGATTCTTTACACTCCTTCCGCTCTGAAAATATTTTACGAAGTATAAATACCACCAACATACTTTCAATAATGATAAACACTGCCAGAGCACTACCATAACCATATTGGTTATTGGAAAATGCTTTCTTATACATGTATGTAGAGAGCAGCTCGCTTGCATTTCCCGGTCCTCCACTTGTAAGAAGAAATGGAATATCAAATCCTCTCAGCGCACCTGTCAAACACATAGTAAGAGTCAGAAGAATAATATCCTTAATCAATGGAAGTTTTATTTTTAACATAATTTGGAAATCTGTTGCACCATCGACTTTTGCTGCTTCGTATACAGATGGATCAAGCGAAATTAACGCCGCATAAAAAATAACCATATACATTCCTGTAAATCTCCAGCCTTCTGGCACTGACACTGCTATAAGTGCAGTGTGAATATTTGCCAGCCAGGAAGTAACCATTCCTTCCATTCCTATAGCCTGAAAAAACTGATTTATCAGCCCCATAGGTTCTGTTGCATACATACTTCTGAACAGCTGTGCGATAGCTACAGTTGTGATAATACAAGGAACATAGTATAAAGTCTTAACAAATGTCACATGTTTTTTCATAAAAGTCAGTAATACAGCAAAAACAAGTCCGATTCCAAGCTGCATAACTACCACAATAAGAAGATAAATCAGATTGTTTAAAAATGATTTATAAAATGTTGGATCATGAAACATTGTAACATAATTTTGCAGAGCTGCAAAAGTTTTATCACCAATTCCGTTCCATTCCATAAAGCTTAGCCTAATAGACTCTTCAATTGGATAAAAAACTGACAAAATATAAAATAACAGTCCAGGTAATAAAAATATAAAAAACCATTTTTTGTTCTTAATTACGCCCATATTGCCCTCCATGGTTTTAAATACAGGATGTCTGGGAGAGTCTTCTCCCAGACATCAAACATCCTTAGTTTTTCGCGTTGGTTGCAATAGAATCATCTATCAGTTTGCAGAAATCATCAACTGACATATCCCCGGATGCAAGAAGCAATAAATTATCCTGCATAGTTGTATTAGTATCTGCATCCAGATATGTATCCCATGGTTTCAGGAACTGCGCACCTGTTTTATCCATATCATCACGAATTCTAAGATACAGATCTGAGAATTCTACATCTGACGGAAGTTCTGTTTTGATTGGTGACATCTGCTGTTTTGCTGCATATTTTTTACCATAGTTATCCAGTACGTAAAGTATAAAGTCTTTGGTTTTTGCATCAAATGTTTTTGCATTGAATGCCATTCCGATTCCAGAGTTTACGCAAAATTCACTTGCATCTGTTTTTCCGTTTTCGATAGTTGGAAGATAGAAATAATCTATTTTTCCAGCTTTATAAGCGTCCTGCATAGCTGCAATCTCCCAATCACCAATGTAGTACATTGCGGATTTTCCATCCAGGAACATCGACTGTGCAGTTGCATAATCCGTTGCTGCAAATCCATCATTAAAATACTGACCCATATTCTTCATGAATGTTGCTGCCTCTTTACCTTCATCTCCGGCCATTTTTTCTTTTCCATCACGAAGATTGATAATATAATCGTTACCAGATTCTCTAAACGGCATCATTGCCAGATATCTCTGTACCGGCCATCTGTCAACACCATCTACTGAAATTGGTGTTACTCCATTTTCCTTCAACGTTTTACATACATCCAGCCACTCATCCATAGTTTTCGGTACTGATAAACCATATTTGTCAAAAATTTCCTTATTATACCAGGTCATTTCAACATGATATTCCAATGGAAGTGTATACATGGATCCGTCTGTAAATTCCTGATATTTCAGAGCAGTCGGATAAAAACTATCATATTTACCATTATCCTTCAGGAATTTTTTTACATCTACAAGCATTCCTGCATCAACCAGTTCCTGGCAATACGGATCTGCGTCAATATCAATGATATCCGGCATGTTTCCACCTGCAATCAATGTTTTCAGTTTCTGCAAATATGATGGTCTATCAGCTGTAGTTTCAAATTCAATCTTCCATTTTCCACCCATCTTCTCACTGTATTCATCTGCGATTTCATGCATTACCTGATCAATTGCTCCGTCAACCGGTCTTGATGTAAACCATTTTACGGTAGTAACGTCCCCGCTGTCTTCACTTTTCTTTCCTGCATCAGCAGACGTCCCACATCCTGTTAATAAGCTACCAGCCATACACAATGCCAACATAGCACTAATTATCTTTTTCCTCATATTACTCGCTCCTTTTTTCTTTATATTGAATTAATTTTACATTGCCTTGTACTACATAAATACCTGCATAACCATCTTTATGATTATACATCCTGGTCGAAAGAACAATTTCATCATTAATATACACTACGCAGATATCTTTTTCTTTTATGATGTGAACTCGATATTCTTCCGCTTTTGGCAGTTTTCTTGCAGTTTCTATCTGATAAGGAACATCTCCCTTTATCTGCCACTGATATCTTCCCTGTTCTCCTCTTGGCCACATATCCCATGCAACTAATTGATTTTTAGGGTTCATACGTAAGAAATAACCCGTTTCGAGTTCTTTATCCACATGTAACGCAATTCCAAATTCATGGTATCTCTCAGGCTTTATTACCATATCCAACGCAAAAGTATCACCTTCTAAAGGATATAAAAGAGCCCCCAGCGTATCACTTTCAACGCTGACTCCATCCTGCGCCTGTACCATCTTGCAGTTATATAAAGTTTCTTTTTTCAATTCAATCTCTTTCGAAAAATAATCCAGCACTTCCGGAATAGCTTTAATTCTAAGTTCTCCGTTTTTCGAATTCTGAATTATTTCATGAAAATTCATTGTTCCGCCCCATTCCCATGGACCAAAATCAGTATTTCCATATTTGCTCGCTATCCATCCGAAAGCAAATCGTCTTTTGCCATCAGAAGCAGTCTTGATTGCATAATCAGCTCTTGTATCAAAAACATCATCATCAGGTATTTCCCATGGGCCATTCCAGTTTTTCGAAATACGATAATGTGTTGTAAACTGATCTGAAAATGTTGAAAATACCAGATACCAATATTCGCCCATTTTAAACAGTTCAGGACATTCCATCGTAATATACATTTTAGGATCATAAAAAGGTTTCTCATAAGTCCAGTTTATTAAATCTTCGGACTTACACAATGCAATGCATCCACCCCTGAGATCTCCTCTGTTCGTCACTCTTGACGCCAACAGCATATAATAGCATTGGTCTTCGTCATTCCAAAAAACAAAAGGGTCTCTCCAGTCAAACTCTTCATACTGTTTTCCATCTGAGACAAACAAAAAATCTTTTACTGTCTCCAAATTTTCCAGACTTTTCCCTGTGGCCTGCATTACAGATTGAATTGTTTTACCGCGAAGTTTAAAATCCTCATTATAAGCGGTATAAAAAACATGATACAATCCATCTTTTTCACATTTGATAACCGATCCTGTATATGCGTTCTTGTTGGCATCATGAATACCACCTCTTGCAATTGATTCACCTTTATAATCCAGATTAACAAAATCTTTGGTCTCAATCAGATGCCATGTAGTATCTTCGGCATATTCTTTATCACGTATTCTTGGATCATGAAGATAAAATCCATAATAGGTTCCGTTTTCATAATATGGAATCAAATCACCAACCCAGGCATTTTCTGGTTTATAAAATAATCGCCCCATTTTTACCCTCCTTTTGTTTATAAAATAATTGCCTCATTTTTACCCTCCTTTTTGCACCATTTGCACATTTCGTTTCATGCATTTACATTATCATATTCTTTGCATTGTTTCAAGTTTTTGCACAGTATTTTCTCTTTTTCCCTCTTTTCTATATTTTAGCCTCATATTTTTTGTGCATTATTTATATTATTCTCTTCTTTTTCCGTGCATTTTGTGCATTTTGTTTTTACATTGTATTGTTTGCAATTCGTGCATTTTGTGTTATACTATATCTGAAGCATATAAATACAATATAAAAGGAGTTTACTATGAAATGTACCATTCAAAATATTGCTGATCATCTGGGGCTTTCCAGAAATACTGTTTCAAAAGCCTTAAAAAACAGTTCTGAGGTATCTGAAAATACAAGAAATCTGGTTATAAAGACCGCTTCTAAGCTTGGTTATAAAAATGCCACTTTCGCCACCCCTGTCATACCTGCCTCCGAAACAGGCAGCAATGGGACGATTCTTTTCCTTACCAGAACTTACGCTTCCGACTCCGAATTTTGGACCACCGTTTTACGAGGAATTGAATCGATTCTTTCAAATGCGAATTATCATCTGGCAATCAGTATCATGTCCGACAGTGATCTAAAACAACTCAATTTCCCACAAACTATTTCCGATTCTTCTATCAAAGGAATTATTCTTGTTGAGATCTGTGATAAAGTTGTATGCGATGCCCTCTCACAATTTAATCTTCCAATTGTATCTGTAGATATGCCAAATGTTCCGTTTGAAGAACTAAATGGAATAGATGTAGTCACAATGGAAAGTAAAAAGAATCTAAAAAAAATAATTAATCAACTTATAGAAAAAGGAGCTGAAAGCTTTGGTTTTGTTGGAGACCTCTATTCCCCTAATGTAAGCCGTGGATTCCAGGAACGTTATAATGCCTTATCCGAGTGTCTTGCTGAACATCAGCTTCCACTTAATCAGAAGAATTGCCTTCTTCATCAAACGCCGGAGGATTTTCGGAATTTTCAGACCACAGTTAATAATTTGCAAGCTATGATATCACTGCCAGATGTATTCATCTGCGGAAATGACTGGACTGCTATCCAGTTGATATACGCACTGCAGTTCCTTGGTTTCCAGATTCCCAAAGATATATGTGTTGTTGGATTTGATAACATCCCTGCTGCTTCCAGAATTTCACCGTCATTGACAACCATAAGCACTCCTCAGAAATATCTAGGTATTGCTGCTGCAAGACAAATTCTTGAAAGAATTCAGCATCCTAATTGCCCTCATGTTTTCTGTCAATATGAAACAGAATTGATCATTCGAAATTCGACTAATATAACATCTTTTTAATAACTCAATTATATTTATATTGATATATCGGAAAGATTATTGTTGATACACTGCCTGTCAAAAAGTCGAGTTAATAATTGTGTTTTTGAAAGCGGACGACTATATGAAAACATCGTTTGCATCGAGCTTCTTCGCCGTGGATACGATGTTTATGTCGGCAAGCTCTATCAAAAGGAAATCGACTTTGTTGCTCAGAGAGGCAGCGAGAAGATTTATATTCAGGTCAGCGACAACATTTCCGGGCAGGAAACATTTGAGAGAGAATGCTCTCCTCTGCTTCAGATTCGAGATGCTTATCCGAAAATGATTATTGCCAGAACCAAACATCCCCTATATAGCTATGAAGGAATCGAAATTCACGATATAGCCGATTGGTTACTACAAGAATAACCGGATTTTTTCAACTTACGCTTTATCTCTTGAATAGATTAACTATGGTCGTTATACTTAATATACAAGTGTGACGATCGTACAATTTGAAAGGAGACCAGCTGTGAAAAAAGTATTATACGAAGAGTTGCTTCCAGAAGAATTTGTCCAGAGAATGCAGGAGATGCCGGTTGCATATCTGCCTCTTGGCACATTAGAATGGCATGGTCCGCATATGCCTCTTGGAGCCGATGGAATCCAGTCAAAAGAACTGTTTGTCCGGGTAGCGGAAAAAGTTGGCGGTGTGGTACTTCCAATACTCTTTATGGGTCCTGACCGTGTATTTCATGACCATGAAAAGTCATTTTATGGAATGGATATCAATACCGAGGGCGCACTGCATACCTATTACGTCCAGCAGCTGAAAGGCAGTGCTTACTGGCTGGAAAAAGAACTGTTTCAGGACTATCTGCGCAGTATTTTTGCCCAGCTTTCCAGAGCAGGAGTGCGTATTGTCGTCGGACATGGACATGGACCGTCAATCCATGCATTTCAGGAACTAACAAAAGAAGCAGAAGAAAAATATGGTCTGCGTATTTTTACGGCCTGGACATATGCGGAAGATGAGAAGTTAAAATATCAGAATGACCATGCCGGAGCGAATGAGACTTCTATCGTTATGGCTGTGCGCCCGGATCTGGTTGACTTTGGACAGGTAAAAGAAGATGAAAGTAATCTGATTGGAATCGCAGGACGCCACCCTGTCAGAGATTCTTCTGCGGCATTTGGTAACGAAATCCTGGAGTATACAATGAAAACATTAATTTCAGGCATTGAAAAAGAGTATAAAGAAATAAAAGACAGACAGAACTTAAAAAATCTCCATTGGCTGACAAAACCAATGGAGATTTTTTATTTTTTAAAGCAATACCTGAGAATTGGTTCCGTAAAAGATATCGTCATGAAAAGCCAGCTTCTTCAAAATGGACTCCATATATTCCCAATTATCATCTACATCAAATTCATAGCTGTGTCCCCAGATATATAACAACTGTGGTTCATCCGTATCCATATTTAAAAAGCGGTCAATCCCACTCATAATATCTGCATCTACATGATGGAAGCTAGGCTTGAACCTCAGCAGGTCGGATTGTAAAGCAAAACCATGTGTCTCTCCCGGAGTCCTTGCATACTGTATTCCGCATTCCTTTAATATTCTGAATGCTGATTCATCATAAGTGCCAAAGGGGAACACGAATCCTGCTATTTTCTGTTCATAGAAAGCTTCAAGATTCCTGATATCTGTTGAAATTTCATTGTATACGGTTTCCTCGTCAAGTCCCTTCAGATTAGCATGGGTCAAGGTATGCGATGCGATTTCATGCCCTTTGTAAAGCTCCCTCATATCTTTCTGATTCATCCTGTGGATCACGATATTTCCCTGGGTAAACGTGTCGGCTCTTGTCTGGATTCCACTATTCTGGTTAAATGTTGCTTTCATTCCATATTTGTTAAACAATGCGATCAACCGTCTATCCTGTTCTACTCCGTCATCATAGCTGAAAGTGACCGCTTTCTTCTTACCATTCCACATAATAATTACCATACCTTTCTATAACCTGCAAACTTTTCTGTTTCATTGAAAAATCATCTGCGCAAAATCCGCAAAGCAAGGTCTCCACACATTCCAGTCATGCTCTCCGGGATAAATCCTTCTGATTTCATGAACACCCTTTTCCCGGATAATTTCATCCTCTGCCAGAAACCTGGGAAGGAAGCTGTCCTTATCCCCTATACAGCGCAAAAATGTATGGAAATAGCTGTTGAACGCCGGATTATCCATTGCCTTTAAATGAGTCTGCTCATAAGGCTTTCTGTCAACTACATCCCTATCCGGGTTTCCTTCAATAAAATCCCTTAAAAAACCGGAGAAGATTCCGACTTCGCTAAACAGATCTGGGTGATCGCATACAGTTCTTGTTGTCTGTACAGAACCCATGGACAATCCTGCCATGCCACGTTTTTCCTTGCATCCACCAAACTGATACTTTTTTTCTACCATCGGAATAATCTCTTCTACCAGCATCCGTTCCAGCAGAACATGGTTTAATCTCTCTTCTAAACCAAACTTTTCTTTTACCATGCCATCGCACATGACAATGGCAAATGGTTTTATTTTTCCCATTTCAATCAAATTATCAAGTATGATATTTGCTTTCCCTGTTGTTGTCCAGGAAATCTCACTCTCACCGAATCCATGCTGCAGATACAGGACAGGAAGCCCCGCAGACGGTACACATGGCGGAAGATAAACAATAAACCGTTCCCAGTTATTGGAAATACCTGACATATAAAATTCGTGTACCAGTGTTCCATGTGGAATATCCCGTATTTCCGTCAGCTCATTTCCATCCGGCAGTTCAATATAATTATATAAATGGCAGTATCCATGCCCGATGGGCAGTTCAGGAAGCAGAACCTCCTGTCCGTCCACGCAGATCTGTACATAATTCACTGCTGTGGAGAACGGAAGCTCCAGAATCCATTTTTTCCCATCTTTTGTAAATGGATATGTTTTCTCCCCCAGTTTCATAGAAAGCTCTTTTGCATTTTCACAGTCCAGCTGTAAATAATTTTTTCCGTCTTTTTGGAAAAGCATGCTGCTTTGTTCCATAAATACCCTCCTTGCTGCAAGTAATAAAACCATCTCTATATGGTGATATTCTCAGAATTTCATCTGTCTGCATGTTCTGACACCATTGACATAAATGTCATTTGCCAGTTCTGTAACAAGCCGCATATCCTGCCAGGTTTCACACTTATTCCCCATAAAAGTAATGTTATCAAAATGGACATCATGGACACGTACTTCTTCTGTCGGTGTCTGATACCCCCGGATCATGGAGACCGGGATATCTCCGTTCAGCACCTGGATATTATCAAAATAGATATCATTAATCTCTCCTTTGGCAAGCTGTTCCGTATATCTGCAAAGCAGAACCTTAATATCGAACAGTTTCTGTTCTGCCTGCTCTACTCTGATATTTTTATAATGTATATCATGAACATGGCCGCCATCTGCCTGATGGATGGAAATCGCCGCACCACCCATGTTTCCTTCATACTGGCAGTGTATAATATCACAATCCTCAAATACTAGGTCGTGGATTTCGCTCTGGAGGGCATAACCAAGCTCTATGGCATTACCGGGTTCTGCATTCCAGATCACGTTATTGTGAACACGCACTTTTGTTACGTCACGTACCGTTGACGGATCTTCAAACAATCTTTGGGATTTGATGCAGATACTGTCGTCTGTGGAACGGATAAAGCAATTTTTTACCTCTACGTCCTGGCTGCTCGTAATATCAATACCGTCTCCCGTTACAATCCTCGACATAATATTCATATCATCAATCACAACATGGTCACACGCCGCAGGAACTACATGCCAGGAAGGACCGTCTACAGCAGTAAAGCCTTTTAAGAGTACATTATTACACCACTTGGCATAGATAAAGAAACGGTGTGCATTACTGTCCGGCAGATGCCAGCAGGCTCCGTTGATAATTCCGTTTCCTACAATGGAAATATTGTCACAATGGTCTGCGTATACACACCCTGATACAACAGCACCTTCCTCTATGTAAACCGTATCATTGGACTTTAAGGTAAGAACTCCTACATTATATACCTTGCCCTTTTCAAAGCAGATGGTGGTATCTGCCGGCTTCTCAATCCTGTGCGAGCAAAGCACAAACAATGCATCATGAAGACCACCATCTGTCTCTACAGTAAACTTTCTCGGTTCATCAAGATGGATATGGACTGTTTCTCCTTTTACAGAAGGAACTATGCCAAAGCTGGACGGACGGATTTCAAGTTTTTCATATGGTGTATGGATTGAAATCTCCAGATCATACGCTTCGTTATCTACTACTACAACATAGTCAAACGAATCTGTATGGTATACCACACGCTCTGTTCCATTGCAGGTAACACTGTATTTTGTTGATTTTTCCAATTCATCTACAGATTTTAAAATAAATCTCGGTTCCTTGACCGGGTCCGGATTAGGATAATAAATCAAATCATTTTCAAAATCCTTCATGTCTCTTTTCTCCTATGCTTGTATAATGTTCTCAGAAACAAGGTGGTCACTACTGTTTCCAATACTGATACGCAGTTTCATTCCGCTGCTGACGGTTTCCATGTTTTTGCCATAATATGAGAATTCTTCCTGATCAATACAAAAATCTACATCCTTCTTCTCCCCCGGCTCCAGGAAAACCTTCCGGAAACGGATAAGCTCTTTCTTTGGACGTACTACAGATGCATATAATGTTTCATAATAACACTGGACTACTTCTGCTCCCGCAACATTCCCTGTATTGCACACATTACAATGTATATGTACTTTTTTATCCTGGCCTATCTGCACATCAATGTCCGAAATATCAAACTCTGTATAAGACAATCCATAGCCAAATGGATATAACGGCGTATTTGGGATATCCATATATCTGCTGGTGAAACGATTTTCTGAATTATCTTCTGTAAATATATGTCCGGTTTTTACATCCCAGTAGCTTATGGGCACCTGCCCCACACACCATGGGATACTCACAGATAATTTGCCGGAAGGGTTTATTCTGCCATACACAATATCTATGATTGCTTCAGCTCCCATAGTTCCTGGTCTCCATGCCATAATGACAGCCTTGGATTTTTCTGATATCCTCCGCAGATCCAATGGTCTTCCTGCAATTACCACAGTCACGATATTACTTGTACGTTCTGCTATTTTTTCAAATAACACCTGCTGCTCTTCCGGCAAAGTCAGGAATGCCCTGCTGGCAGCCTCTCCTGACTGGGATTCATGTTCCCCCAGTACACATACGACCGTATCTTCATGGGTTATCGTTTCCAGCCACTGCTCATCCCTTGGCTTGCCAGACAATTCCTGTTCCACCTGCCATACCTTACACTCTGCATCAGAAAGAATATTGCATCCTGTAATACATTCTGCTTCTATCTGCTTTTTTTGTAAAACATCTTCTATTGTTTCAACTGCCTCATGTTCTCCAAAAATTGACCAGCGGCTTAATAATTCTCTTGACGCTGTATAAGGACCTGCCCATATAACTTTCTTCTTCATGCTTAATGGCAGTATCTTATCATTTTTCAAAAGGACACAGCTTTCGCCTGCCAGCTGATATGCCTTTTCCCGGTTATGCAGAGTCAGTTTTCCACTCTTTCCAAGACCGGCAAACGGATTTTCAAAAAGCCCCAGCTGATTTTTCATCATCAGGACCCTGAATGCACTTTCATCAACAAACGCTTCCGGAATTTTGCCGCTTTCCACCAGTTTTTCAAGACACAGCATATAAGCAGGACTCATCATATCAATGTCTACACCGGCTTCTGAAGCCTGGATTGCTGCTTCTTCCATATCAGCTGCCACTCCCTGTTCTTCCAGCTGGCCTATGGAGCCCCAATCTGAAATTACAGTTCCCTCAAATCCTTCCTTATCCCTCAGAAGCCCTTTAAGAAGTTCCTTATTTCCGCTTATCGGTTTACGATCAATCGCATTAAAAGCTGTCATGACCATAGCTGGCTTTGCTTTTAGTGCCATACGGAAAGGTTTAACATACTGTTCCAGAAATGTCCGCTGGGATATTTCAACATCATTATAATCCCTTCCCGCATTCACTGCCCCATAACCTGCAAAATGCTTTAGGCATGCCGCTATTCTGGTATCAGCTTTCTGCTGATAGCCATCTACCATTGCTTTTCCCATGATCCCGTTTACATATGGGTCTTCTCCAAAGGATTCCATCATCCTTCCCCATCTGGGATCTCTTGAAACATCAATCATAGGAGAAAATGTTGCTCTGAGCCCTTCTGAAGATGCCTCTGAGGCAGCTATAGAAGCCGCCTCAGACACCAGTTCCGGATGAAATGAACACGCCTGCCCCAACGGAATCGGAAAAATCGTCCGACATCCATGGATAACATCTGCCATAAAAAGAAGCGGAATATGATGGGGATGCTGTTCCATATATCTGCTCTGGATATCATAAATTTTATCTTTACCGATCACTCCAAGCACTGAACCGGCATATTGAATGATCCATTCCGGTGGTAACTGTTCGCCAACAACACCTGTGAGCACTGCCTCTTTATCGAAGTATGCGCCAGTGAGCTGCACCATCTGTCCTATTTTTTCCTGTAATGACATTTCTGACAGCAATTGCTGTAATTCATGTATTTCCATAAATATAGCCCGTCTTTCTGCGAAAGACACCAATGCGTCATGAAACACAGGT